>Ga0066862_10000535_pt1 | contig 15199 bp, 14 predicted proteins | sample ETN02SmetaG_FD_66431 | JGI IMG/M metagenome (GOLD analysis project Ga0066862, IMG submission 66431) | Marine microbial and viral communities from oxygen minimum zone, Eastern Pacific Ocean - ETNP2014F10-02SV255 | ecosystem: Environmental > Aquatic > Marine > Oceanic ... | reverse complement strand
AACCTGATTCAAGAAAGGCATCAATCAGGCCCTTTGTCAAACTAGGCCCCAACCACTTCTTGGATCCTTTTTTTGATAACAATGCCGTTGTCCGTCACCTTTAGTACCTCAATCGTGGGAGTTTGCGGTACGAAAACCCGCCCAGCGTTCTCAACTGCTTCCACCTGCTGCTCAAGCTGCCTCTTTCTCCGCTTCCTCCCTCGCTTCACCGTCTTTGCCCTAACCCTCCATGAGAAGAACACACCTATGGCACCGAAGTAATACAGCAGCTGAGCGAAGACCCAGTTCCACCCTACCATTGGGACAAATGAGATTTCGTCCGTCTGCTCCCCTGCCTTCAGATAGTAGACGATGACCTGCCTGCTCGTTTCCTCATCGGTATATTGGGTTATCAGACCATCTGAGGATGTGAGATTCTGCAGGGTTATGCCCAGAGGCAACGTCAACCGCAACTCCCCAGTTATGGAGAGGCCCATTTCCTCATTGATCGTAGTGTTGACACCCCCCATCGAAGAACTCAAAACAGTAGGACTCTGAATCCCCTGAGCACTAACGACACTGGCAGACAGAGCTCCCGTGAACCCCTCCATAGCAGCCACAACCGGGGAGAAGAACGGCGCAACCAAAGCATTGGCAACATCGGTGCTAACCCCGAGCTTGGGAGTGACGCCCGCATCACCTCTAATTATGCTCAATAGCTCCCCCCAAGAGTTGTCCAACCCAGCTGTGACCCTCACTCTTGGGACATGAACCGAGAGAACAATCCCCTCCTCGTCTCCTACGGTGCTGTCTTGATCGACCAGGCCGGTTAGTTTTGTCTCGATGGAGAAATGAGCAAGATCGAAGTTTCCGATACTCGAATTCTGGTCCTCTGATAAGGCAGCGGCTTCGTCTCTCAGCATGGTGGTAAGATCTTGTCCAAACCGTTCAGCGAACGCCGGCAAACCGGTCGTTTCGTCATTGCTGAAACGGATTTTCTGGCTGCAATAGCTCTTACCGGAATCGCAAATGGAGAACTCCTGCTCCAGTGGAGCTTCCCCCCTTCCCGCCACGTCTACAATTAACCTCAGTAGATCTGAGGGCAGAACGTCAAGACTAACGTTGGTGGTTTCAGTATTCATAGAAGCGAAGAACGAGTCGGGAACCCCAATCCTATGGATGGACATGTTCACAGTCAGAGAGAACTCCAACGTCGCTCCCTTGCTGACAGGGAGGGTTGCCACACTGAAGTCCGAGATATCCAAGTCCACCGTCGTGCTAGCGCAAGATTTCATTGTGGAGGTGCAGAAGGCATCAGCGCGACCGTCGTTGCACCCTTCAGAGCCACTGGTGCACAGGGGATGCCTCCAATCAAACGACTCGGCCCCAGTGAGGCTAATCTCGCTGTCGTGTTCACCGGAAACGCGGTAGCTTAGGAGGATACTCTCCTCTCCATTCTTGGTGCTAGCCCAAGTGGGTAGCACGATTTCGAATGTCAGATCGGCATTGACACCTGCAGGCAGCATACCTCCCACGAATTCGTCCATCGTCTCGTCACTGAGAACGGTGGAGAACTCTACTCCCGAGTTGAGGAGCAGGCCCAGATCGCTGCCTGAGACGGAATTCAAGAATCCAGCGTCTTCACCGAGATTGCCACCTAGGAGGCCTGCTAGGCTTAGTGGGAATGTATGGCTCGTTGATCTCAAGTAAACGGGGTAACTGTCGTCCATAGCAACGGTGCCTTGGGTGCAATAGTGGTCCCCGAACAAACATGGAGGAAAGTGAGTGTAGTTTAGTCCACCAGGGTCTAGGGGGCTCTCAGCTATCGAGACCCACTCGAACGACCCCATCTGGATGTCAAGACCCTCCACAGAGCTTCCTATTGCTTCGCCAATTCCCGAGATTGGTACCGCATCGGCCAAGTCCTCTATATTGAGCAAACCGGTGTCGTAGGCCATGCGAATTCCATCAGAGGTGATCACCGGAATGCTCGCCTTCTCCTTGCTCATCAGCGGCTTAACTCCCCAGGAATCCAGCGTCGCGGATTGAATCTGGTATAAACCGGCAATGACCTCAATTGTTGTGCTCTGCTCGTCAGCCATGTCCAGAATCACATGAAGTTCCAGGCTCCTCGTCTCGGGGTCGATGTCTACTACGTTCGTGAAAGCGGTCTCTCGGAAACCCAACGTCATAATGAGATTCCCAGGAAGGGAGCCGAAACCAGCTCCAGGAGGGTTCAAGTTGTCTACAACCCAAAGCCCCGAGTGATAGGGATCGCTGGAGTTCTCAAAAACTCTGCTTGCCCCTGTTCCTTGAACTGCAGCGATTGTGGCATAGCTTGGTGGTTGAATGGCATAAGTACCCTTGAACCCCGACTCAACGTTGACTGTGAATGTGGTAGTAACCTCAGAACCCATAACCAGCAAACCCTCGAGGGCAGCGTCCAGACTATTTGCCGAAACACCCGTCAGCCCATAGGTCCCCGGGATTGGTAACGTGATGGTCACGTTAGTGCTAATGCAGATTGGAGGTTCGAATGCGTTACCATCGTTGTTCTCATTCACGTCAGTTGTGCAGTTGACGCTGGTGCTACCCCCGAAGCCATCAGGCAGACTGATCCTTTCCGTCCAATTGGTGTCAGGGGTAGTCGTTCCACCCCAGGAGGTTAGGAACGAAGAAATACTGCCATCAATCTCGGAAAGTAGGGTTTCCTCTACGGTTGGGGAATCCGGGTCATTAGGATTTGTGTTGTTGTCAAACGACGCTCTCAAGACGTCTGCAGGAAGCCCGTCGTCGGACCCTATGTTGTCTGATTGGAGCGCCGCAGCCATGGCATTTGAGTTGAACATGTCCATGGTGCTCTTGTCCCACTCCCTTATCGCCCAGGATGCTTGGAACTCCAAGGTCGTCGGGCTTGTCATGTTGAAGAAGTACATGCCCTCCACCCACGAGTCCCCCTCTGTCCCATCGGCTGCATCGGTCCTAGAGTCGCATACCCCCCCAAGGCCAAGTGGGCTGCTGCAAATCGCCATGTCATCTAGTTCGGCCTCATCTGCGACAGCAAGGGGCGTGGCTATCTGGAGCACGAAGAACAGCACAAGCAGAACGGCTGTGGGACTAGTGGTTGGAGTTGACCCATCCTTAGCGTGCCGCTCAGCCATTGGGTAATGACTCGTAGAGTCATTGTTATAGGATTCGGTTTCGGGCCTCAGGAAACTCGTTGAAGCGACTAGGATCGTTGCCGCCTTCTGAGCGTTTCTCTTCAGCCAAATCCACCACCGAAGGAAGAGTGCAGACCACCCTCCTCCTCGTCCTCTGTTTGCTTGTACCATTCATCGACAGAATCCACCGCCCCCCGCTCCTCCGGGGCCACTTCGTCACGATCTCCCGGTGTCACCCCGGGCTGTCCCACCACAACCCTGCCTTCTGAGTCATAAGAGATCGTCGTTGCACCCTCATCCTCCTTCATGGTCAATGCGAGAATCCCACCCAAAATTAGGGTGGCTACGCCGCAGCACAGGCAGCTTCCTCCTCCTATCCCAGCACCTAAACTTGCAAAAAACCTCCCGAGGGCAGGGTCGACGTAGACGACCCACACGGGCTGGTTGGACTCGAACTCGAAGTCCCCCTCGTAGCAGGCCAAGCAGGCCATGCCGAGCTTGACGAAACCAGGTCTGTTCTCGTCCTTCCCTTCTTCCACATCGCAGGACTTCCCCCTGTCTTCCGACGCCTGGAAGTAGAACTCCCCTCCTTCCCCATCATCCCAATCTAGGTTGACACCAGGCTTCTGCGTGACTGTGATCTCTACTCCACGGCAGTGGTCCCACACCCCGTCACCATCGTCATCGGTGTACTCCCCCTTGATGTAGAAGGCGAAGCCGATGTCCCCCTTACGGTCCTCGTCGAGTACGTAGAGCGTGGCTCCCGTGCTCTCCTCTGCATCCCAACTTGAGGTCGCGTCAGCAAACGAGGAGTCGGCCAGAACCGACAGCAATATTCCAACTAGCAATATGACTGCCCCAACCCCTAGGGTAATCTTGGCTGCCGCATGCATACTCCAACCATACTAAAACCATACTTGAACTCTGGCTTTACCTGATTATTATCCGATGAAGACTGACAGGCAGGTCAGGCTCGCATCGACCTCCCTGAACTCGGTCATGTCCACCGTGGTAATCGAGAACCCCGCGTCTAGCATGAGCTGCCTAGTCTTGGGATATCCCTCTGCAATGATTATCCGATCCCCGTACGCAATCGTGTTAGCAGCGTAACCCTCCTCTTCGGGGACCCAAATCAACTCCTCCGCAAACGACAGGTCCTGATTGGAAAGATGCCCCTCGGCGGCTACGATGGTACCAGCCCTCGGGCTCGAGCAGACTGTAGTCAGGTGAAGAGTGCTGTCGGGAACGTCGAACATCTGCACACCAAAGCCCTCCTCTTCGGCTTGGTCAGCCAAGAATGAGGCTCCCTCGATGTTTGTGCGCGTGGACAGCCCTACAAGGAAACGGTCATCGTAGAACACCACATCTCCACCGTCCAAAGTCGCCCCCTCGGGCATCCTAATAACATCGAAACTCTCGCTCAGGTATTCGGCAATCGAAACCTGCTCCCCCTCGCGGCTGGGATGCCCCAAGTTGGGAATCACCGCTTTGCCGCAGATAATGACCGCAGTGTCCTCAGTGAAGCTACAGTCTGGGAAACCTTCCAGTGCTGGGAGGGTAATTACCTCAGATCCATGAGCTCTCAGAGCTGCAAAATAACTCCGTTGAGCCCCCCTAGCAGTCTCGTAGTCCGGTGACCTGGTATTGAAGTAGCTAGAGACAGCATCTGCGTACTCAGGAGAGACCTCCCTAGTCAGAGCCACTCCTCTTGATCTATCGAACGTCCCGGGCACGGCGTCCCGCCCGCATGTCCATTCATAACGATTCGGAGAACGGAATCCGAACGCACTATTCCGGAACAGTGACCCCATGCATTATGGACGGTCCAACCACACCCCCGGATGTGGAGGAATTGGAGGACTCCTACGATGAGCGGGGCCGCAAGGTGAGCCCAGTCCTCCCCTCCACCACCAAGAACTACCTAATCGATATAGACGGCACGGTAGGTGAGGACGTACCCAACGAGGAGCCCGAGAGGATGATCACAGCCGAGCCCTACCCTGATGCTCTGGACACCATCAACAGATGGCACTCAGAGGGCCACATCATCACTTTCTTCACAGCTCGGACAGATGAACATAGACAGGTCACTGAGGCGTGGTTGGAAGACTGTGGATTCCATTATCATGGATTGATTATGGGTAAGCCCAGAGGGGGCAACTATCATTGGATTGACAACCACATAGTTCGAGCTACTCGATTCAACAGCCGTTTTACTGACTTAGTTCGGAGGACCGCGGAGATCGAGGTCTTCGACGATGAATAACTTAGCCGAGCTTCTAGAGGCTCGTAACAGGCACATCAGCAAGTCTCTCTCAATTGCCCACGGAGCTCCGCTGCATATTGTGAGGGGCGAGATGCAGTATCTCCATGCAGCAGACGGCACGAGGTTCCTCGACCTAGTCAACAATGTATGCCACGTCGGACACTGCCATCCACACGTCGTAGAAGCCGGCCAACGCCAGATGGCGCTTCTAAACACAAACAGCCGTTATGTGTACGAGGGCCTGACCCACTACCTCTCACGACTTTCCTCGACCCTCCCCGATACTCTGAGCATCGGGTTCCTAGTTAACTCAGGAAGCGAGGCGAACGAACTCGCCGTTCGTCTAGCTCGCCGACACGCGGGAACCAAAAACATGGCCGTGATCGAAGGTGCGTACCACGGACACACAGGGACCATGATCGACCTGAGCCCGTATAAGTTCAGGGGACCTGGGGGTAGTGGCGAACCAGAGCCCTGGGTCACTGTTCTCCCGATTCCTGACCAGTTCCGGCGTCCGCAGATTGATTTTTGCACCGAGGCAACCCAGGTCCTAGAGGACTCCGGGGGGGTCGCCGCTCTTCTCATCGAGACTATGTTGTCTTGCGCGGGGCAAATCCCCCTTCCAGAGGGTTATCTGGCTGCAACAGCCGAATCTGTGCGATCTCACGGAGGCCTCTTGATTGCCGATGAGGTTCAGGTTGGCTTCGGCAGGGTCGGCGCCCAAATGTGGGCCTTTGAAGAATCGGGAGTTATCCCTGACATGGTGATATTGGGCAAGCCAATGGGTAACGGCCATCCAATGGGTGCGTTATTCACCACCCCAAAGATCGCCTCAGCCTTAGATGGAATGGAATTCTTTAGCACATTCGGCGGTAATCCAGTGTCCTGTGCCATAGGAATGGCGGTGTTGGACGTCATAGAGCGAGAAGGCTTGTTGAACAAGGCCAAACAGCTCGGAGATTACTTCACAAGGGGACTTAAGCAGCTCCAAACCACGCACACGGCCATAGGCGACGTCCGCGGTCGTGGGCTGTTCTTGGGTATTGATGTGGTGCGCGACCGCGACACGCTCGATCCAGCACCTGATTTGGCCCACACCATAGTAGATGGGATGAGGGAGATGGGAGTGTTGTTGAGCACGGATGGCCCCCTGAACAACGTTATCAAAATCAAGCCCCCCATGGTTCTATCTGAGGAGGACATAGACGACTCTCTAGCTAAGCTCGACACTCTGCTCTCCAAGTTGTAGCACACCGGGTTTACATCCGCTGAGACCTCTCCCGGATGAGGTCGTAAATACCCACCACCCCAACCCTTTGCGGCTTTTTGCGCCCAATATCGAGCATTTGGGCCAGATTATGATATGGTTTTGCAGACACTGGCAATACAAGGTGAACGGGAATGGAGCCAAACAAGACTGAAAGGACAGAGCAAAACAGGAAGAATTTCACGATGGGCGTAATAGCACTCTCAGTGGTATCTCTTCTGGCCGGCGCCTCGGTAGCAGCAACACTCGAGGAGTACGCAGCACCGGTGTACGCAGAGGCTGACCCCTTCGAGGGCGCAGTCGACGATGTGACCGGAGAGGACACATGGGAGGCGAAGGAAACAGACGGGAAGCCAATGGGCAAGCACATCAGGAAGGCGATGAAGAACCGAATGAACGACAGGATGGAGGACAGGACCGAGCACCTGGAGCAGAGGATCGACATCGACTCCAACCTCATAATAGCCTTCCAATTCTGCTTAGACAGCGCGGACTGCACAGCAGAAGCCGAATCACTCTCCGAGATGATCGAGAAACTCACTTGGGCCGTGGAGGGCATCCAGGCCAAGATAGACGGGACCGACTCCCTGGACGATGTGGATGAGGCTGATGATGAGGACAGAAGCCAGGAAGCGTGCGAGGAAGCAGGCGGTACATGGACCACCGATGATCGAAAGGGAGAGTACTGCGCTCCCTCTGAGGAATACAATGACTGGGACGAGAGAAAGGACTGGGACGAGACCGATAGGATGGAGTTTGCAGAGGAGAAGTTCACCCAGCTCAGGGCCGCTCAGGAAGCAATAGCCTTCTGCATCGATAGCGAGGATTGCTCGGCCGATTCTGAGACAATTGAGACCGCCCTAGGACGCCTGCTCTCTCGGGCAGAGCACCACAGGGAGTGCGCAGACGATCGTAGATGCAATCGCGACCATGATATGAGGAAGGGATTCCGAGGCAGAATGGGCGGCGCTCTATGCAAGATGGTGGACAGGTGTGAGGACCGTGAAAGGGACGACGCCCCCCCTTCCATAGAGATCACCCAGGAGATGTGTGAGACCAGGATGGGGGTCTGGACAGAGGCCGCAGACCGCGGTGAAGGAGTATTCTACTGCGATTGGAGCGAACTGGACGAAGAGCCTGAAAGAGAGGACAACTCCGAGGAAGACGACAGGGGAGATGAGGAAGATTCCCCTGACAACCAAGAGGATTGCGAGGCCACCGGCGGTACATGGTACGAGGAAAGGCAAGAGTGCCATTCGGAGTAATGCCAGACAACAGTAGTGGCTCGGTGTGCCCAACGCACCGAGCCGCCCAACATTCACATCTTCGCTATTGGCGGGGAGTCCATGGATGGGACATCGGGAGACACTCCGGTGGCTCCCATGGACAGGGTAGCTAGAATTACGCTGTCATTGGGGGGGTTCATGCTGTTGCTTCTCATCGCTGTGCCATTCACCTTCGAATCCGACTCGTCGGGTTACTTCGCTTCCTACGTGATCTACTCCCTTTTCCTCACTAGCGTCGGCATCATCATTGGCGTCTCTCTGATGTGGCTCAACGACCCACGCAGAGAGCAGACAGCTACGGGGCAGGAGCCGGGCAAGCCCGCTCGCATGCTTTCGGGCGATCAGCAATTAGTCGTCGGGATCCTTTCGGAGAGCAACGGGTCGATGTGGCAGGCCGAACTAGTGCGAGAGACCGGGTTCACCGACTCCAAGGCAAGCCGACTCCTGTCTCGCATGGAGTCAGAAGGCCACATTAGGAGGATTAGGGACGGAATGGGCAAGCGCGTTGAGCTAGTGGAGGATGGAAGATGATGCCATCGGGAAATAACAGCGATAGACGGATGGCAATAATTGCCGCCTTGGCTGTAGTGATCCTAGCAATTTCCATTCGTGTCCTACTGTCCATGGAGACCTCCCTAGAAGAGGGCAGGGGGCCACAGGGGGGCACCCTGATCGCGACTCTTCCGATGATGGTGCTAATGGCAGCCCTGATTCTCCTGATGCTGTCACAGATCCGAAGCGGGGCTATCAAACTCACGGCCGACTATCTTCGAATAGCTGCCCTGATGGCAGCTACGTTCGTCATCGGGATGCTGATAGAGCCTGCAATCCCCAGGCCAGAAGGCTCACCTGCAGACGCATTAGGAGCCATATTCATACTGATTCCGATATTGCTAATCGCTGCTATGCTGTTGCCAAAGTTCCCCAACCAGTCGAACGAAGAGGAGTAGGATGCATACTTCCCATCGAGACGAGGAATTGGAAGAGACACTCCAAGAAGCACTGGATGAGGGCTCCTCAGTTTGGGCCGTGGGGGATATCCATGGCTACAGGGAAGAGTTCGAAGAACTACTTGGAAGACTCCGGCTTGTTGAGGGCGACATGGTGATTTGCATTGGGGACCTGATTGATCGGGGTCCGGATAGCCATGGCGTACTCACAATCGTAAGCGAAAGCAATCGAATCTTCTCGATAAAGGGGAACCATGAGCTATTGATGTCAGAGGCACTCGGAGAGGATGGACACAGGGAACAATTCTGGATCGGCAGAGTAGGGGGGAGGGCGACCCTCGATTCCATGGGCTCCAGTGAATCGGAGAAGAGGAAGCAAGCGAGGCGATGGCTAGAATTTACGGACCCCCTCCCCACCGAGGTTGTTCTGGACCTCTTCCGCCTCGCTCACTCAGGATACAGGTCAGACATCCCCCTAGAGGCGCAGTCGGACGAGGACCGACTCAAATCCCGGGAGGTATTTCGAGCGACCTCCCCATTGGATCCGAAGAGGCAGGTTATCGCCGGGCACACACCCGTGCAGATGCTCTCAAACTTCGATGTAGAACCGCCCAAAGAGGGAGTTTGGAGGAGCCCGGTCCTCATGGACGACGGTCGTCCAGCGGCAGTCTTGATCGACACCGGAATAGCCCTCAAGGATCCGACCCATCGACCAAGAATGTCTGCATATGACCTTCAGACGGGTAAGATCGAGGAGGTCCACAGGAAAATCGATCCTGACTCAAAGACAACTATGCTCTAGTCCCTGTCTTTGAATCCAATCTAGGTCAGCGGGCCCGTCCTTGCGGATCTCCCGCATGAATCTGATGAAGGTTAGGAGTCGCACACCGCCCCTACGACATCATCTGTTTCAAGGTCTGTTTTCCAATTTCTCTAGGAATTTAATTACCTCTGAAGCACCACCATCGAGGTTGCACTCCCAGATCGTGCGAACTGTCCAGCCCATTTCTCCAAGCGACCTCTCCTTCCTACGATCTCTCTCCTCGTTCCCGTCGAACTTTTCACTCCAGTAGTCTGCATTGGATTTGGGAAGGTTTAGGTTGCATCTAGAGCAACGGTGCCAGAAGCACCCGTGGACGAAGATCGCTAGCTTCCGCCCGGGGAACGTGATGTCTGGCCTGCAGACGTATTTTCCGTCAGAGTCATCGATTCGCCAATGCAACCGATATCCCGGGAAGCCAGCGTCTCGGATTGCCCCCCTAACTGCCAGCTCGGGTTTGGTGTTGGTGGACTTATTGGCAACCATCACATTGTGAACCGCAGGCGAGGATGCTGCCGGCACCTCGAGGGCCATGGTACTCAATCCATTTGCGAAGTAGGCATATAGTGATTTCATCACATGTTAGTCCGGAAATTCCTATTGAACACAGCCGCTCCATGGGATGGTGGACGTGACGGGATTTGAACCCGTGGCCTCCTCGTTGCGAACGAGGCGATCTTCCAGGCTGATCTACACGCCCTTGGGCCCGACCCGAACACCTCTCGATATAGGCATTCACCTTATGTCCGACTCACCCTCCCACAGGCCTCAGGGCCCGTGGGTTAGCTTGGCCTATACTTGGCGCTTCGGGGGCGTTAGACCCCAGTTCAAATCTGGGCGGGCCCACCACAATTTATTTGGCTAATGCAGTGGACCTGTCCCACTAATCTCTGCCAACCAGCTCATGGCGGAACTGTAGTCGGCCTCAGCAGCTAAATCATCTCTAAGCAGGAGCGCTTCTGCCGAGTCCCAGAGTGCTTTCAGCGCTGGGACCCAGTCACCACCCTTGTCACGACTGTCTTCGTCGAACCTCCATGCATCCGATTCGGTTCGCTCGTGCACTACCAACCAAGCCCAACCCATCGCAGCCTCTAGCCCCCTGCCCTTTCGTGCCATCGATACAGTGGAGGCCACTCCCTCCTCTGCGGCTTTCCTGACCAGCTCGTCGGCGAAGCAAAGGGGTGAAGGCAGAGATCCACTCTCCCATGGAAGCCTATCCAGCCTCTGCGCAGTATTCAGGGACTCACTCAGCTCTCTTAGGAATGCACCGAACCCTTGCTTCCTCTTGGATTGGCGGTCGTGCACTCTCTCGGCATCTTCTCCGGAAAGCCCGAACACCATCTCCAAGATCTTCATACCGTATTCTGGCCATAGCGCTACTAGCACCGGATGACACGCAGAATCCTCCAGTCTTACGACCCTGTCATCCAATTTCAGAACCACTCCATCGGTTCTGACATGAATGCCTCCGTCCAATCCCTCTAGAACGTAAGCGATTGCACGACGTTCTTCGGCAGTACCACTCAAATGCTCAAGGAAACCGACCTGATCGTCATCAGCGAACCAACTCCCCCCCACCACGAAACCGTCAGTAATGGAATTGAGGATACTCGCCCTGCATGTGCGAGTCAACGACGCATCTTCCAAAGACATCCTCAGCCATGCCTCAAGCGCCTCCTCCAAACGCTCCTGACCCTCCTCTGGCAGCTCACGATCCTCTGGCCATCCTTCTGGTCGCCATATCCATGTCGCTTCACAGACATCTCCAAGCCTGTTTGGTGGCATCATAGCAATGGCGATGCTCTGAGCCACCGGCTCGCTTGTCTTTGCAAGCGCCCCTTGTGAGAGTCCAACTGTGGTCCCATCTACGAAACTCAGCTTAATCCACCCCTGTTGGGTCAAATCTCCATTTCTGACCGTGTTTTCGTCCAATCCCACTGTCCACTTGCAATCGTCACCTGTCAAATTTACCGATGCGTTGTCAAGGGTCCATCGAACCCATTCCGGCGGAGCCTCTGGCTTCGTTCCTGTGCAAACGAAACCAGCGTCCCAAGAGAAGAAGTACTGCCCAGCCTTGGCATGGTCGTCCCAGACAAGCAGCCTCAGTTTTGGATGGGTGAAGTTCTGAATCCCGACTTGGTGGCTCTGCTTACCGTTACCTCTCCTCAGGTAGCTCGCGTTTCCATATAGCGGGTGCTTGAACACCGACACAGTGGAGAGCTCCTCTTCCGAGGCCCCAAGCAGGCTTCCTGCAAGCGCCCTACAAACTACGTCTCCCCCCTTCCTCGTCATTCTCCTGCGTAGCCATTTCTCATCGTGGCGCTTCGTTGAAACTACTGCGATTTCTCTCAGTGTTAGAGCCATAGGATCCTTGGGCCCGAAAAACGAAACCTTTCCCAGTTCACCGACAATGTCTGGCATGAACACCTCGGGATCCTCCAACAGTGCCTCCAGATTGGTCTCTAGTCTGCGTTGAATTTCCTTGGAAGCCTGCTTGATGCCGCGTACCTTCAATCTACGACGTCGGTTTTTGTCCCCTGGGAACCGGACTTCGGCGGGCGGCTTGGCCATGATAACGGCTAGGCGACGGGCAATCCCAACTTGAGGGCGTCGCAAGAGAACTATGCCTGCCTGCGCCGCCCGTAAGCGCCAAGTTCGTTGTCGCTCATGTTGGCTGGTAGAATTAGAGTGTGGATCCAACCCCCTCCAACCTTTGCCAGCTCCCCCAGAGTTCCAGAGACGACCCGTTGGTTGTCCGTACCTACGTCACTGAGCAAGATCCCGTCCCAGTTTGTGACAGGAACCTCTAGACTTTCCTTCATCCCGTTCTCCTGAGTAAATCTGTCAACCATTCGCTCGATTATGGTCACAGCCTCATCGGGTTGCATGGGTCGAGGGGGGTCAAATCCCATGCCAGTAGGGTCCAAATCGAGGAGGACCAGAGTGTGCAAACCCCTAATGAAATTGGCATCAATCATCTCCAAAGGCGATATAGCGAGGTAATCACCATATGTGTAAGGAAGGGTGACCTGTCGTCCGAATCTGTAGGACTGCAGACCTGACAAGGAGACCGCCAATGAGGTCGCTGACATCCCGGGCACGACCTCAAAACCTACTCCCAGCTCCGCGCATCGCGCTTCAAGGTCAATGTGAGTTGTAGCCTGCATGGGATCTCCGACCACCAATAGTGCGATCGGGGCATCAGATGCCTCTTCCAGCAAACTATCCGGATTCTCCACCGAGGGTCGCATCAGTCGTTCCCACGGTCCCAGAATCTCCTCCATCGCTTCCTCCTGCTCTCTCGGCAATACTGCAGTATAACCTTCCAGGTATCGCTTCTTGCAACTTCTAGCTACGGTCTTAGCACGATCCGTCATGTGCTCTAGGTCACCAGGTCCCAGACCAACCAACCATAATCCAGGAGAAGGCGTGCCTGCCGTCATGGTGAAGGGTCCCGGCCCGCTCCAACACATCAACGTGATGCGACACCTGATAGTACCGAACCGCGAGGTAGAGGAGGCCTTGGATCTGCTTAGGGACCATGGCTGGCTTGCGTCGGGCATGAGACTTTTCCCTTCAGAGGACGGTGAGCACAGGCTAGTTCCCGTAGATCCCAGCGCCCCATTCGACCTTCCGCCCCCACTAAACGAGCACGAGACAACACAATGCGAGGGTTTCACGGACGACAGGGCGGACTCTGATTGGTGGAACCACCTCGCTCGTCTCGTCGGGGAGGATGAGGTTAAGGCCGGGGGCGAGTCATGGCCATCATCCCACGAGTTCATTGCGGATGTGATGGTGGTCCGTATAGAAGACGAGGTTGCCGCCCATCGCTCGGCGATCGCCGAAGCCAAGCTCCGATCTCACCCACACATTCGGTTGATACTTAGCGACGAAGGCGTACACGGGGACTTCCGCATCAGGCACCTTTCCCCGATTGGAGCCCGTGTCGGAGACCGCATTCTGACCAACGACATACCTTCCGAGTTATGCCAAACCAAGGTCACGGTTAGGGAGTCTGGCCGGAGTATAGTATGCGACCCCTCCAAAGCCTACTTTTCAACCAAACTTCAATCTGAGAGACTGGAGACCCTTGCCCTTGCAAAGAAATTGTGCTTGTTGCTGGAAAGGCCCCTCAGGGTCTGCGATCCCTTCTGTGGCGTAGGACCTGCTCTGGCGCCACTTCTCTCAGAGACGGAGTTGGTTTCGGATGTCCTTGCCTCCGACCTGAATCCCGATGCCGTCGAGATGCTTTTGGAAAACCTGCAACGCTGGGACCGGAGGAAATACCCCTCTGAGGCCACGACCCTTGCAAGGATTTTCGATGACCGCGTGGTCGGCATCGCGGATGCTACTTCAATCTGCAACGAATCAGAGTTTTCCGGCAATTGGGACTTACTTATCGTCAACCTCCCCCTTCGCACGATTGAGGTCCTACCCTCCCTGATACCCCTCCTGGACCGAACGTCTCCCTCCATGGTCAGAGGGAGAGTGATAGTAGCCGAGAGCGAAATTGAAAATGCAAACCTCGCTATTCGGGAGGCCCTACCGCCATTGTTGGACGGGACCCCAGAACCATCGATCAGAATCAAGCGAGATTACAATGCAAGCCTACGACTGTGCTCGTTTGAGGCTTGGATTGCGCCATACGAATCATAGGTCACCTAGGACCCTAATCGAAGGGTTGAGTGGCGCCCCGACCGGGATTTGAACCCGGGTCGCAGCCTCGACAGGGCTGCATGATAGGCCACTACACCATCGGGGCTGGCTCTCTTCCGAGATTGCTTTCCTTTTTCAAACTTTGAGAGGGCATCATTGATGGCCCATCTTCTCTTAGGTTCCTCATGGCAGATGACGTGATAGTCATCGACGTCATAGATAACGGTGGCCAATGGACACATCGGGAGTGGAGGGAGCTGAGGTACCTCGGCGTGGACACCCGGATATTTCCCAACACCACTCCCCTAGATGAACTAAGAGAGCTAGACGGGCTGATATTGTCTGGCGGTGCAGCTAGGGTCGGACTCACTGGAAAACTCGGGAATTGTGGTGACTACCTTTCTCTGCAGATTCCTGTCTTGGGGATATGTGCAGGGCATCAGTTCATGGCTCGCCACTACGGAGGTGACGCCGGGGAAGCCCCCAAACCAGAGTTCGGCGCCGCCTCGATAACATTGGTTGACGATGGCGGGCCACTGTTTATTGGAACTCCAAGAAGCCAGATTGTTTGGGAGAGTCACAATGACGAGGTTACAATTACCCCACCTGGATTCAGAATTGTTGCATTTAGCAATTCTTGCGAAGTTCAAGGAATGGAGAATGAAGCCTTGGATCGTTTCGGATTGCAGTTCCACCCAGAGGTAAACGACACTGAACACGGCTCAACCATTTTTGAGAACTTCGTCGCGATATGCAGACGCGCCCGAACCATCCCCTGAGAGTTAGGACAGGTTGAAGAAGGCCGGGCAGG
>Ga0066862_10000512_pt1 | contig 15532 bp, 11 predicted proteins | sample ETN02SmetaG_FD_66431 | JGI IMG/M metagenome (GOLD analysis project Ga0066862, IMG submission 66431) | Marine microbial and viral communities from oxygen minimum zone, Eastern Pacific Ocean - ETNP2014F10-02SV255 | ecosystem: Environmental > Aquatic > Marine > Oceanic ... | reverse complement strand
TAGTTGAAAAAATTGGAAAAAATATAGTAGTACTTGATAGTATTATGCAGAACAATCAAGCCACGATGCTGATCGTTATCAATAAAGATTTATCTAAAACAGAAAAAATCTATTTTAACCCTTTGGCAATTAATACTAAAAAATTAGTTCATAAAACTGCGCCAAAATGGATTACAGAGCCACCAAAAGCTGCTGGTTATTTTTATGGTATTGGATATGGATCACGTTATAAAAACGTAAAAGATTCTTGGAATGATTCGATGCAGGAAGCCTTCTTGGACATTGCTCAGCAAAAAAGCATTGATAATAAATCATTACATTTGATTAGTCAGCAAAGATATGCTCAAGATATTAAATGGCTTGAACAAAACATAAATACTACACTAAAACAATCTAGGGTAATTGAGCGTTGGCATGATAAAAGAGCTGATATATATTATACACTTGCTGAACATCAAATGAGGTAACTTTATTTAAATGAAGAAAAATAATAACCTAATTTTAGGGAAGACTGAATCCGCAGAGCTCGCCATAAAATTAAAAACCCTCCAAAGGCATTTTGCTTGTTTCGGGTCCTCGGGAAGCGGTAAGACGGTTGCCAGTAAAGTCTTAATCGAAGAGCTTGCACGTAATGGTGTACCTGTAATAGCCTTTGACCCCCAAGGGGATATTGCCAGCATAGGCCTTGCAGGAGCGAAAGAAGATGTACAAAAGCAAGGCACAGACCCAGCTATTTTAGAGGAGTTTAATGAAAATGTTGAGGTCGTGGTTTGGACGCCCGGTAATACCAAAGGGATACCCCTGAGTATTAATCCATTACAGTTTAATAATGCTGGTAAGCTAAATGCTGAAGATAAAATTCGGTTTTTTTCTTCCACATCAAAAAATATTGCAAGCCTTATAGGGTATGACTCAAGTACTGATGATGGAAAATCGGCAGAGGCTGTGCTTTCGGTTATATTTGAACATTCTTATAATGAATCGGTTATACTAAGTGATTTTAATGACCTTGTAAGTATTCTAAAAAATATACCTGAGCCTATTGAAGATATTATCTCTTCTGTTAGCTCAGCTTCATTTATCAAGGGATTAACAAAAAAACTCAACCTTCTTACATTAGGCACTCGAAAGCTTATTTTTCAAACAGGCGTCCCTGCGAGTATTGACGCCCTGTTGGGGCTAGATGGCTCTACAACAAAAACTCGTATATCTGTTATTTATTTAAACACCCTGCACTCAAGCGAGGAAAAAGAATTTTTTATTGCAGGTATATCTCAATTGCTCTACCGCTGGATGTTAAAAAACCCGCTAAAGAATAGTCAAAATGGAATTCAGTGTGCTTTATTTATTGATGAAATTGCTCCCTATATACCACCGGTGAAAGTGCCCGCCTGTAAAGAAAATCTTGAATTACTTTTTAGGCAAGGAAGAAAATATGGAGTGAGTTGTTTGATTGCCACGCAAAGCCCTGGCGATATTGACTATAAGGCTATTGGCCAATTTTCCACTTTTATATTAGGAACGTTGAATACGAAGCAGGATATCGAAAAGGTAAAGAAGCGACTTGAATCGGTTGCTCCAAAGGAAATTGATTATATTACAGGAAAACTTCCAGCCCTTAAGCCTGGAAACTTTTTAACAATTTCTCCGGATGAATTTTCAGATGTGCAGCAAATGAAGGTCCGTTGGTTAGTTACCCAGCACAAGGTAATATCTGAAAAACAAATTGTCGATATCAATTCATCTGCAGTGTCCGATTATTATAATAAAGTAATCAATAAAAGAAGCGAGCAAGTATCTAAAGAGGGAGATACCAAGCCGAATAAGCAAGAGCAGACTCAAAAAGTGACCGCGAAGACTAAAAATGATGAACAAATCATTGTTGTAAAAAATATGATCATGGAGCGTTTTCTTTCTAAGGAAGTAAGATCCCTCCTAAAAGGGCGTCTTTTCAAGTTAGAGAAACTTATATCCAGCGAATTTATTCATCTCCCGTTGATTCAGGTAGCTGTGACTTTCTTTGAAAAAAGAGGGATTTTTAAAAAAACCATTACTGAAATACCAGAGAACTTATACTTAGACTACAAAGACCATAAAATGGTTCATGTTCAAAAAGACCATTTTGTATTCAGCTCAGTAATCAATAGAGATCCTCATAAAATTGATGATCTAGATAATTTTTGTACTCTTATAGATAAAAATAAAGATGATGTTGATTTTGATTTTCGCTCATTAGGAAAAAAAATAAATAAAAGTAACATCATACGTAAGATGGAAAGAAAATACAATTTGAAGGTTAATGATGTAAAGCTTGCATTGTTTCCAACATGGAAGTGTACATTAGAAAACAAAAAAACAAAGGAAACACGAGATATCCATTTGGATGGTATCTTTGCCAATTTTATTGAAAACAAAGTTTAGGACGATTATGAAGTATTTATATTTGATTTGTGCTTTTAATTTAGCTTATGCTCAATTTCCAAATATGGAAGATTCTTTCAGTGAGCTTGAAGGAAATCTTTCGATGTATTTTTTTAATGCATTAACTGGTAAACCAGTTAATGGTGCAAACGTTACGTTGAAGGGGATTGGGACATACACAAGTGGCCGTAATGGTAAAATACAGTTTGCCGCTCCAGATGATCCTTTCGCAAATATTCCGGTAACCATTTCAAAATCAGGCTATGTTAAAACCGATTTTGTTCTTGAGTTGAAAGCAGGAACAATTATTTTAAATCGTTTTTCAATATCGCCAGATATTCCCATTCGTCATGTGCGAATGGTGTTGGACTGGGGAAAATCTCCTAGGGACCTAGACGCTCATTTTGAAAAAAAGAATTCATATCACATTTCTTATCGCAATAGAAAACGAACTAAGGATGGAACGGCAATACTGGATCGTGATGATATTAATGGATTCGGGCCTGAGACAATTACGGTAACCTCATTGGATTATAATGGTAATTATGAGTATCGAGTTAAAGATTATTCAAATCGTAATCGAAAATCTGATCAGCTATCAAAGTCAGGGGCAGAAGTGAAAGTCTACGCAAAGGGAAAAATGATGCATCATTTTAAAGTACCAGCTAATATGAATGGAAATACATGGACTGTTTTTAAGATAAAAAATAGTAAAATTATTTTAATTAATAAACTAAGCTCAAAATAAATATGAATTATATTTACAAAATAAAACTTACACTGCTTATGTATGTATTAATGTCGCTTCTTTTTGGTCAAACAGAATATGAAAAATGGTTGCAAGGACAGCAGCAAGAAATGGCAAAAATAATGGATGAAGAAAATAATTATATGGCATCGGTAACTAAGGAATTTGATCAATATAAAAAGGAACAAGAACGTCTGCTTAAGCAGTTCAAGGAAGAAGTTGAAAAAAAATGGGACTCATTTCGCTTTAGCTCTCCGATGGAACATGTTGATTACGATAAAGATCTAAATGCGCGCGGCTCTATTGATTTCGATAAAGGAAAAATTGAAATTGAGATACTGATTGATGATGACACTTCACTCAACAAAAATGAACGGGATGAAAAAGCAAGAGTAAAGCTTGAAAAAAAACTAAAACAAATCAGCACTAAAGTTGCTCAGGACAAAAAACCAATTCTTAAAGATCAGTTACAGACGAAATCAGGGAAAAAAGTTACACAAAAAAATATAGCTACTTTTGTTAAAAAAACAATTCAGTCACAAAAACTGAAATTAAGAAAAATTAAATCGAAAGATGGTAAAACGCGGATAAAGTATACTGCAAAGGTTTATATGCTACCCGATCATTTAGAAAAAAGAGCTGAGCGCTTTAGATCGGAAGTTTTGAAACAGTCAAAGCGATTTAATATTGATCCAGCGGTAGCATTTTCGATCATACACACCGAATCCTCTTTTAATCCTAATGCAAGATCACATATCCCCGCGTATGGACTAATGCAGCTTGTTCCAAGTTCAGGTGCGCGGGATGCATACAACTATGTTTATAAAAAAGATACGCTTTTAAAAGGTAAATACTTATACAATCCAGAAAATAATATTGAATTGGGTTGCGCCTATATAAGAAAATTAAGATACGAATACTTCAAAGGCATTAAGGATAATCAATCCGCATATTATTGCACCATTAGTGCTTACAATACGGGCGCAGGTAACGTTGCTAAGGCATTCACGGGCAAAACCAAGCTAAAGCCTGCTGTCGCAAAAATAAATCAAAGGAATTCAGAGCAAGTATATCAATATTTATTAAAAAACCTTCCCTACGATGAAACTAAGAATTACCTAGTTAAAGTAACCGATAGAATTGATCTCTATCAAAAATAATTGAGGCTTATTCATGCAAGAAATCATTGAAATTATATTTACTGACCCAGCTTTTGTTTATGTTGGATTATTTCTGGCTATATTGCTATCTCTAGCAATCTTTAAGAAGCTATTCAAATTTATTGCGATTATTGTAATCACTTTTTTTGCGTATTCTTCTTATATTTATTATTCAAATGGCAAAAACGCTGATGATGCAATGAAAGAAGCTTTTGATGATATTAAGGATCTTGATACTAAGAAAATGAAAAAGCAATTAGATAAGTCCTTAGATGATGCCAAAGAAAAAGCTGAAGACTTTATTGATGATGTAAAAAAATAAGTTAATTATATGGCTATCATTTATAACTATAAAATATTAAATTTTAGGATATACAGCCGTATACGTATATGCTACGGGAAATTTTTGGATTGGACTTTATTCATTATGGGGTAAACCTGCCGATATAAAAAAAACGGTTTTGAAAAAAGGCACAAAGACAAAGTGGTTTTTCTTTTCAAGGCTTACCAGGCAGAATACAATTGTGTATGGTTATCGAACAGACTTTGAAGATGGATTATTGGTAGGGTGGAGAGAACTTGATTAATTAATTAATAAAAATGAGGTGCAATTATGGCAAAAATATATGTAGTGAATTCAAAAAGTCAGGCAGACTTTTGCGCATACAAGGTTAATTCTCAAAGCCAGGCAGACCTTTTGGCCTATGTAGTTAGTTCTCAAAGTCAATCCAAAGGTGATGAAAAATGGTATTATGTAAATTCCCGTTCCCAAGCTGATTCAAAAATATTTTGGGTTAATTCACGCAGCCAGGGTGATATAAATATCTATTTTGTGAATTCACAAAGTCAGGCTAAATGGAAAAAGGGGCACAAACTTCAAAGAAGGATTGGGTAAAAAATTAATAATTATTTATATTAAAAATTTATACCACTTATAAATAATAGCACTCCAACAATAATAAGAACAACACCTCTAATTATTGGATAATCCTTTTTGACTTTCCGATGTAATTTTGTGATGATCCAAATCATTGTCAATGCGCCACAAAAAATTCCACAAAAGAAAACAATCTGATATAAAAGTTCTTTACCTAAAATAATAGATAAATTAAAAATAATATCATCTCCTGAATTCAATAAAAATCCTAAAAATGCCAATAAAAAATATGATGACTTATTAATATCAAACGATCCTTCATCTTGTTTTGAAATAATTGTTTTAATTCCTAAGTAAATTGGTATAATTCCGCCTATAAAAGTGTATTGTTTGATTAAGGGTAAAATCATTACAATTATGTTTGAAGTAATAACTATTAATATCATCAATAATACAGAGCTTATAAGTCCCAAAATTGCCAATTTATGATTTGACGAATCATCAGTATTATTGTAAATACTATAGAATATTAAAAAGTCATCTGTTCCTGTCAAATACCATGCAATCCAACCCCAAAAAAAGATTATTAAGTATTCCATAAGTTATTTTGAAGTTTTTGCTAAGACTATAATTTGATCACTTGAATCAAATATTATTTTTTCATCTTTATCAGGATTCATTTTGACTCCGTAATTATTATTAACATCATATCGTGACGCACTTTTTCTATATCCAATCGCTGATTCATTCCTTGAGGATGCTGATTTGACAAGTGTATAAAAATTTGTTGGTTCACCAATTTGGACATAATCACTTATCTTATTAAAATATATTTCTGACCCTTCATTAGTAAATAATTCATTGAATAATGGATACAAGAATTTATTTTCTGAAATCTGTGCCATATATTGGCTTATGATTTTTTCACTAATAATAAAATCATCAGCCTTCGCTTGATCTGCAACAGCCCTATTTCTTTCATCCATCATTTGACTAACAATAGTGATATCTTTTTTACTTTTTTGAATAATTGATCGAGCATGAAGAAGTGTAATTAAATTTCTTGCATCAGCATCCATAATATTATAGTTAATAAAATCACTTAATACGACAATGTGATCATAATTAATCAATTTTAACTTTTCTAATTCATTGTATTTGGTAGGATCACCAAAGATAAAATTTAAATCCACATTTTCAAGTGCGTTCATTTTAAATTTTTCTTTATCAAAATCTTTATCCTTATTAATAAAAAAATCAATAGTTGATCCAGGCATTAAATATTTATCAAGCTTATTAATTATCACTGTTGAAAGTCTGTTCAAATTGATTATTAGAATTTTTTCTGGTTCTATGTGTGTTTTTTTATTTTCTATGATTTCATTGTTTACGCAATCATAATTATAGGGATGATAATCTATCTTTTCAGCATCTTCCGCAATTACAATCACTTGAGCTCCTTGTTTTAAGATAAAATCTGCAGGGGGATTAAGAACAATTTTCTTTTTCTCATCAACAACCCCTATAACGGTAGATGAATTAAAGGATAATAGAATTTCGTCATATTTTTTTCCTACAACCTCATTTATTGTTGAAAAATAAATTTCATCACCGGAAGCCTCTTCATACCAAGGTCCTGTTATATCCTTGTAATGTGATTTTCCATTAAAGCTTAATATTTCTGAGTATACTAAAGAAAGGCCAGGCTGCCGACATGTTTGAGCAATTATTTTTGCAATTACTTCATTTGATAAAATTACATTAATTTTATCACCGCCTATATTCTTTAATAGTTTATAGTCTTCTGTATATTCAACTGAAGAAATAATGTTATAATCATTATTTTTTTTAGAAAAATTAAATAATGCCAGTACGGTTTTAATGACGCTTATATCTGCATAAGGCTTATCAGGCGGAACAACAATTATTGATTTTGCTTTATTTAAATTCGTTATTTTTAAATCACCTATTTCAGATGAAACTCCAGATCGACAAATAATGCTAGTATTACCTGTTAATCCAACTTTATCTCTTAATTTATCTTCCATCATAACTTTATCTTCATTTCCAAGAATAACGATGGAGTATTTTGACTTATATTGGTTGAAGGCGATAATCAATTCAGTCACTATTGCAATTACTTTTTCATTCCACCCTAAAATCAAAGTATGATTGTTCATAAATACTTTTGAACGACCTTTTCTTAAAGAGGCAATAGAATTATCAATGCTAGTTGTTACTATACCAATAAGGGTACTAAAAATAAACACACCAGCTAATGTAATAAGAAGCAAAACAATTAAGAATGTCCAGTTACCACTATCACCTCCAATTATACCTGGATCTAAAACTCTAAGTAAAGAAATCCAGATAATTTCAGTGAAAGGTGTAGAATCATCCTCAATAGTGATTTTAACAAAGATTGAAGAAACTAGAATAAATAAAATCGCAATAAATGCAAGCCAGCTAAGCAGAGCTGATGTCCCTTTAGAAAGAGTTTTATGAAATCTAAATTTTATATATTCAGTGAAAGATGATTTCACATTAACATCCTTTATTTGTATCAGAGGTGATTTACAGAGAAAATTACAAATAATCAGCTACAAAAGAAGCGTTTTAATATCTGTGTCTACTTGTTTTATTTATTATATATAATTTTTATATGGGCCAGAATTGCATGATCAATGGAATAGAAATAACCACAATAATAATTTCTAGTGGTAAGCCCATTCTCCAGTAATCATTAAACCTATAACCGCCAGGGCCTAGAATTAACGCATTGCATTGATGCCCAATCGGTGTTAAAAACGCACATGAAGCCCCTACAGCAACCGCCATTAAAAAAGGATCAATACTAGCACCTAGCGACATTGCAATCGATGCACTTATTGGGGCCATAATCAGTGCTGTAGCTGCATTATTAATTACATCTGAAAGCGTCATCGTGGCAATCATCACAAAGCCTAAAATAGCCCAAATAGGAAGATTTCCACTGTAATGCAGTACTTGGTTTGATATTAAGTCTGTCGTACCTGTTGTAAGTAGAGCATTACTAAGGGGTATCATTGCACCTAGTAAAACTATGACAGGCCAATCAATATTCTTATACAGATCCTTTAAAGGCAATATTCCCAGGAAAATATAACAGATAATTGCGCCAATAAATGAAATCGTAGTTGGCACAATATTAAACATGGATAGTAAAATTGAAAAAATGAACACTAGGATTGATAAGCCGGCCTTAGATAGATCAGTTACATTTAAATCTCTCTCTGCAAGGGGGAGCATATCAAGAATATACATGGAGTTATTAATGTCATCCGCGCTTCCAGATAGCAACAATACATCCCCTACTTGAAATTTGATATTTTTTAATTTTTTATGAATTGGCTTATCTTGTCTTGCCACTGCCAATAAGGTCAATCTATTCATTGTTTTTCTGCGAAGATACGTCCTTGTTCTTCCAATAAGGGGAGATCCAGGTGTTAGTATAGACTCATTAAAGGTTGGATTCTCATCTGCGGCATGTTCGATTCTATATTTAATCTCTTTGGCAAAAGAAAAATTATATTCTTCCATCATCGTACTTAAATCTGAGGGGTCTGACTGAACGAGGTAAGAGTCACCTTTCTCTATTATTTGATCTGATCCTAAAGATGCAACCTTTTGATCAATTATCTTTTTAATAAAAATTAGCTTATCATCAAAATCAACATTGAGCTGGTGTATATTTTTTCCAATAAGCTTGCAATTTTCTGGAATCTCGATTTCTGTAACATATTCATCAATTTCAAATAGCGATTGTCTATCGGGTTTTTTTTGAGAATCTTTAGGTATCATTCTCCAGCCAATAAGTGAAATAAAAATAATACCAATAATCGCCACACAAATCCCAACTGGCGTGAAGGCAAAAAGTCCAAACTGGGATGGTTGATATGTTTCCAGTGCAATATTCTGATTAATAAGATACTGTGCAGCATCAGAGCTCATATCAGCCTTGGCTTCCATCAGTATATTTTCTTCAATTTGCTGCTTTAGCGTTGAAATGATAATATTAGGTGGAGTACCAATCATTGTAATCATACCGCCAAGTATAGAAGCAAATGCGATTGGCATTAATAATATACTGGGTGATCTTTTTTGATCCCAGGCGGTTTTTAATGTTACCGGAAGTAATAGAGCAAGGGCTCCAACATTATTCATGAAAGCAGATAATAGAGCTATAAGTCCACTTAGGCTAGTTATATGCATCGTTTGGTTTTTAGTATAAGGTTTGATTCCACGGCTAATAATATCTACTACACCCGAATTTTGAAGCGCCTTACTAATAATTAAAACAGCAACGACTGTAATTACAGCGGGGTGACCAAAACCTAAAAATATTTTATTTAAATCTTCGATCAATGCAGAGTTAGAGCCACCAAGAATTAGATCAAAAAATACTAAAAGTAAAAGTGCAATGATTGCAACAATATCGTGTCTCAATTTCCCCCATAAAAAAAGAAGAAAAGTAATAGCAATTATTATAGAAATAGTTATTTGATCTAGTGTCATTATTTAATTTAATTCAGTTGACCGATCAAGAGTATCTTTCTCAAGCTTCTAGATTAATTTATTATCAAAGAATAAATGGCTAAAGTATCCAGCTACAGCAGCAAAGTAGTACGGCAAACCGGCAATCAATGTGCCATCAAAAACATACATTGGAACTAGTATTAATGGGGTAGGGAGTAGAACCGCAGTGATCCTAGAATGTGTCCATCCTCTATGTTTGGCTAGAACAGGGAGGATAATTAATAGGCCAAAATATGCAGCTGCCTTAAAATCTTGAAAATAAAATACCAATATTGCGTCAACCACGAAAAAAATTGTATAAAAAACTTTTTGCCCTATGCTTTTGATATCGACATCCGGCCAAAGTGAAAACATTAGGGCAATACCAATAAAAATTACAATTTCAGTGGGTGTTGGAACAAAAAAGAAATTCGAAAGGATTGCTATAAAGATCCACGCAAAAACTACCCCACCTAATAGATGTCCTTTACCTGATGCCATCTTTTAATTTATTTAATTAATTTATAAATTCAAAAGACGATTGCTTCATTAATTATTTTTTTTATAGATGAATTTTAGATTAAAACATATATTATATTTTTTATTAATAGGTTTTGTGATAGCCGATCAAAATCAATCGAAAAAAGATTTGATTGATGAGGCATTAAATCATGCAACTACATATTATTGGCTTGCTCGCTATAAAGATAGTAATTCTCAAGACTTCCAAAAAGCAAAATTCTGGTATCAAAAAGCTATTGAATTAATCGATTCTGATACACTTGAAAATTATTATGACCTTAGAGCTATCGCAATCAAAGGTTTAAATGAAGCCGATGTTCATCACGAGAATAATTTTGATAATATTCACAATGACTATCCTTTATTTGATATAATTAATAAAAACAACCCAACCTATGAGTTTTATGATGACCCAAATATTGTAGCTGTTGCTTATGCTATTGATGATGCATTAAATCTTCTTCAATACTCAAATCCTAAAGATGATATTCAAATGATGTCTATTGTGATTAGTGATCCAGAAAATTTTCCCCTAGAAGATGAATTACGATTTCAAATCAATACTAAACCCCAATACTTTACAAGACCTTCAGAGGAAATACTAAGTTCGATCACTAAGGAAGAATTAAAAATTCTATACCAATTTCCTCAAAATCCAAAATCATTAGATATTATGAATAGGCTTGCAAAGGATTGGGACCAAAGACATATAATGGTATTCAAATTGATTAAAAATGATATCGTAGAAAATGTTTACTATTTTGGTATATGGGCCTATTTATATGATAAAGATAAGGGTAAAATAAATAAATCTGCATACTCTGATGGATTTGCGGAAGATAAAAGACATATAAGATTTCAAAAATTATTATTACTATTATTTATAATAGCGATTTCCACCATATTTCCTCTTATTTATTCTAGGCTATACCCAATATTATTTAAATCTAATAAAAGGCCAATTTTTATTTACACATCACTATTTTCATTCTTTCTAACCTTCATTACTAATCAATTATTGATTTTATCTTTTCAGCTTTGGGCACCCGAACCTAGCACTTTAAGTATTTTGCCGATCAATAGAATTTGGATTTTTTCATTTACGCTTGCCTTATCAGCTATCCCTCTTGTTCTTATCTACCTAATAGGTTCTCGGTTTAAAGGTATTAAAGATAGAATTTCTGATGGAGAAACCCTTGCTTGCTTAGCAGGTGGAGCTTTGTTAGGTAATTTATTTGCAATGGGAATTTTTTATATTGAAAGATTTGAATTATTTGAATTTATGAAATTAATGCCGCTTATAATATGGCCTATTATTGCTAGCACTATGTATTTAGGTTATGGTATTTCATCTAAATTCTATAATAATTATAATAAACATCTTGTTGCAATTCCGATATATATCGTTATTTCTTATTTATTAAACATTACATTTCTATCGGATGATAATTTATATCTTATTATCGCATTCATAATTAGCATTTTCTTTCCATTTAGTATTTTTTCTTTTTTAAAGATAAAAAACTATTATCAATCTCAAAATTCCAAACTTGATAATGTATCTTATATTGAAAATATTAGTAAGGATACCTATAATGAAATTCTTGATAAACCAAATAATTTCATAGAATCGGTCGTAGGTAAAAATATTAGAAAACAGTATGCTGAATATTTATTTAGCCTAGATGAAACAAGCAATAAAATCAATTCTAAGCTTAAGACCATATTAATAACGGGTAATTCCGGATGCGGTAAAACTAGGCTAGCCATAGAAATAGCTGAAGAAGCAATCAATAATTATAATAAACAAAATAACATAGAAGATGATTCAGTGGATTCTAATAATTGGGTTTTATTTGGAGATTGCGATGAAATGGCATCTGATGGGTCTGGTGTGCCTTTTGAACCATTTTCACAAGCTTTGCATTCTATTTTGGGCGCAGGAAGGTTTGAGCCTCCCGCAAAACGCGCAAATAAAATAAAGGCTGGATTTGAAAAGTTGGGAATGGAAGATGCCCTTGGCGCTGCCGGTCTTGGAGTTATGAATTCTATTCTTGGCAGTGGAGATAGTGAAGAAATTACACCAGCAACATCTGTTGAGATGGCAGAAATTGTTGAAAAATCATTACTTAAACTTGCTGAAAATCGACCTGTTGTTTTTATTATTGATGATACACATTGGATCGACGATCAAACTTTTGCCTTATTTAAAGAATTGTTAAAAAGATTATCATCTCAATCCAATGTTGAAAATATTTCATTAATTGTTACAGCAAATGAAAATTTTAACTCAAAAGGTTCTGGAAGATGCGCCAAAATGCTAAAAACTTTTGGTCCAAATAAATTATTAAGCCTGTATGAAATTAAAGGGGAAAATTTTTTAGGTTCAGATAGGTTTGAAGAACTTCTAACCAGAGCATTGTATATTGAGAATCAATCTGCAGCAAGAATTATGAGATATCTTAATAAGTATAATGTTTCCAATATTAGTGATGTAATTCGCGTTGTTAATCAAATTAATAGTAAAGATGCATTAGAATTTTCTGATTCAAAAGTTTACGTAAAGAGTAATTTTAAAATCTCATCATTAAAACCTCCATCAGATACCATGTTACAAGTCTCTGATCTTTTATCTAGTCTTGAACCTGAAGAAAAAAGAATTATTGAATGTGCAGCGTTTATTGGCACAGAGGTTAATGCTTCAACAATAACAACAGCCTTGCAAACGTCACGCCTTAAAACACTAGTAAGCTTAAGAAGGTTAGAGAAAAAGGGGCTTATCAAGGATGTGTTAGACCAAGATGATGTTTATGCTTTTACTTCATCTTCATTATTAAATGGAATCAGATATATCACTTCAAATAATAACAATATGACTAGCAATATTTCACAAATTGTTAGAGAATATCAAAGACGAATAACAATTTCCCTAGAAAAGAAATATGATATTCAGATAGATAATATGGAAACTATTAAAGAGATCAGAGATCATACTATTTTTAAATTGGCAAAAAGATCAATGGCTGCTGGTGAATTTATGCTAGATAAGGCGCTTTTTTATAATCAAATCGCTCAAGATAGAGCTATTAAAACAAAATTCTATTTTGATGCAATTAATTTTGGTATAAACATTATAGAAATTTATGAAAAGCTAAATAAGAAACCGGTTGATGAAAAAATAGCAAAATCTATTTTTGCAACCCTCGCTTCAATGACAAACACAAATCATTCACCTAATAAGATAATCAAGTTTTACGAGCGATCTCATCAGATTTTTTCAAATCATGTTGATCAAGAAGTTTATTTATTAAAATTAAATAATTTATTTACTGATGCTATCATTCATGATTTTTCAAATTATTATAAATCATCAACTATTGAAAAATTAATAACTGAATTAAATGAATTGATTGAAAAAGTTGATAAAGGTAACAATCAATTAGAAATTTTATTTGGTGAGCTAAGCTTACTTAGATTAAAAAAACAAAATAAAACGATCGAAGCCTTAGAAAATTTATTACTGAAAGCAGATAATATTTCATCAGAAGAAAGTGTTTGGTTTCAAAAGCGTTTAAAGTCTGAAATCATTGAAGAAATAATACAAATTTCATCATTTAGTAAAGATTCTGAACAATTAATAAAGCTATTTGAAAATGGTATTGAGATAAAAAAGGAAATAAATGACCAAGAGGGATTATGTCAATTATTATTATTTCAATCTGACTATTTATTTCAGACGGGTGGAGATATAGATCAAATTGAAAAATATTATCTTGAAGCGGAGAAAATTTCCAAAAATATTGGAAGTATGGATTTTGCATCCGATTCACACTCAGGTTTAGGTAATGTTTATTTCATGAAAAAGGACTATGCGAAATCCTTATCACAATTTAGTAAGGCCTGTGTAGAGTCAAAAATTGATGATAATATTCCTAACCAATACGTTGCCTTGATTGGAATTCATAAAATTTTAGAAATAACAAAAGATAAGGAAATATTTATTGAATTTTCAGATGAAGTAGAGCATGTGATCAATAAGGATAAGGAACATGGGGAAAATTATAATGAGTTAATTCGATTGGTTGAATTAGTAAAAGATTCCATATAACTACACACTATAAAAGGATAATCAAATGAATTGGAGAAGTCTTGTTGTCTTTTTGATAACAACAGCAGTAGGTTTTTTTATTGGTAAATGGGTTGCGATGTTCATCGCATGGTTAGCGCCACAATATTTTAATATAGATCCAGGATTTTTAACAAATTGGTTTTCAAGAAAACCTACATTATCAAGTAATATGTTGGGTTACATCATTTATGCTTCTACAGCTTTTGTGATGTTTACTTTATCGAGTATCTTGACTGAACTTCTTAATTCTGACGAAAAATAAATAGTGAATCGTCTTTCTATTATATTTATAACGCTTTTGATCACCTCCTGCGGGATATTTGTTTCTGGTTATTCAGATTTTACTACCGCAAAGGAGCACTATGATAATGGTGACTATGATCAGTCAATACATCATTCCTATAAATCGCTCACAGCAAACAATGAAAATAAAAAAGTAATAAAATTATTCGAAAAAGCATACCCGCTAGCGATTGATCAGCATTTAGCTCAAATCGATGAACTATATTTGATAGAAAGTGATTCTAAATGGCCTAAAATAGCTCGTAAATACAGAGATTTGAATAAATTGAATGAATACCTAGTAAGTCTCAAACCGCTATTAAAAGAGCAAAGAGATTACGATCTTGACCTTGAGGAGGATGATTATTCAGCTCAAATGGCGTTTTCCGATACACTTGCTGCTAATTATCATTATTCTTTAGGGATAAAACTAAAGAAATATCCCAGCAGGGATAATCAAAAGCTGGCTGCGATTAATTTTAGATTATCTCAGGATTTTATTAATGCATATAAGGATAGCCGAAATCTCTACAATGTAGCTAGAGAGAACGCGATCATTAATTTATTTTTTCGCCCATTTGATGGGAATAAAAAATATTCATCTTATATCAGAGATCAGGTTGCCAGTAATCAATCTCAACAGTCTAAAGAATTTCTCAGGATCATCAAGAATTCTAATAGTTCAAATGCCGATCATTACTTTGAGGCGACCTTGATCGCTAATTATAAGCCCCCAGAAAAAATAAACAATGAAAACATAGAACAAGAAAAAGAAGTGGTTGTTGGCAAAGAATCCTATGTGGACTCCACAGGGGAGACTAAGGAACGAAAAATTAAGG
>Ga0066862_10000494_pt1 | contig 15870 bp, 11 predicted proteins | sample ETN02SmetaG_FD_66431 | JGI IMG/M metagenome (GOLD analysis project Ga0066862, IMG submission 66431) | Marine microbial and viral communities from oxygen minimum zone, Eastern Pacific Ocean - ETNP2014F10-02SV255 | ecosystem: Environmental > Aquatic > Marine > Oceanic ... | reverse complement strand
CATTGATTACTTATCAGAAAATGTTCAACGTCAGCCGTGAGGAAATCAAGGAAGTTATCAGTGTACTTGCTTCTACTGAGCAGGAAGCAGTGGGTTCAATGGGAGACGATACTCCAATGCCAGTTCTTTCAAAAAAACTAAGATCACCTTTCGATTACTTTAGGCAACAATTTGCGCAAGTAACTAATCCTCCAATTGATTCATTGAGAGAACGAGTTGTTATGACCTTGCAAACAAATATTGGGCGAACCAGTGGATTATTTGAGTTGACTGCAAAGCATGCAGAGCAGATTATTATTAATTCACCCATCCTTTCTCAGCAAAAGTTAAGACAACTCTTAAGATCAGAAATGTTTGGCGACAGTCATGCTTTTATTGATTTGAATTTTCCTGAAACAACTGATTATTTGAGTGCATTAAAGAGAATCTGCGATGAAGCAGAAGTTGCGGCAAAGGCAGGCAATCTATTTATAATGTTAAGTGATCGCTATCTCAAACCAGGAATGATTCCGGCGCATGCGTTACTTGCAACGGGTGCTGTTCATCATCACCTTGTAGGGCTTGGCTTAAGATGCAGCACTAATATTATTGTCGAAACCGGAGTAGCGCGTGATCCACACCATTTTGCTTGTCTCATTGGTTATGGAGCAACAGCTGTATACCCTTATTTGATTTATCAGAGTTTGCATGATCTAGCAAGAAGGGGAAATGTTGATAGAACTCAACAATTAGGAAGAAGTTTTCGTAGAGGTATTCGCAAAGGGTTATTTAAAATAATGTCAAAAATGGGAATATCGTGCTTGTCCAGTTACAGAGGGGCACAGTTATTTGAGATTGTTGGCCTGCACAGTGAAATAGTTGAATTTTGTTTTTCTGGAACCGTGAGTCGAATTCAAGGTACAAAATTTTCCGATCTAATGGATGATCAAAAGGAACTTGCCAGACTTTCTCGATCGAATGAACAATCCTTGTCACAAGGGGGCCTCTTAAAATACGTTTACGATGGGGAATATCATTGTTATAACCCTGAAGTTATCTCAACTTTGCAGGCTGCGGTAAAAACAGGCAATTATCAGACCTACATCGAGTACGCCGACCTGGTTAATCATCGACAAGTATCAACACTTCGAGATTTGATGAAGCCAGTGCCTCTTGGCGATTCAATAAAATTAGAAGATGTAGAGCCTGTTCAGGATATTTTAATACGTTTTGATAGTGCTGGAATGTCACTTGGAGCTTTATCTCCAGAAGCGCACGAAGCATTGGCCATTGCTATGAATAGGATAGGAGCGAGATCAAATTCAGGTGAAGGTGGCGAAGATCCTTCTCGCTATAAGAATGAACGTCGCTCAAAAATAAAACAAATAGCCTCTGGAAGATTTGGGGTAACTGCTGAATATTTGGTAAATGCTGAAGTAATACAAATCAAGATAGCTCAGGGAGCTAAGCCAGGTGAAGGTGGTCAACTTCCTGGTCATAAAGTTGATAATGTCATTGCAAAACTCAGATACGCGAAACCTGGTGTGGGACTAATTTCACCCCCGCCTCATCATGATATTTATTCAATCGAAGATCTCGGTCAGTTAATCTTTGATTTAAAACAAGTCAATCCTGATGCTTTAGTGTCTGTAAAATTGGTAGCGGAACCAGGTGTTGGAACAATTGCCGCCGGCGTAGTAAAGGCTTATGCCGACCTTATTACGATTTCCGGTTATGATGGCGGAACCGGCGCCAGCCCTTTAAGTTCAGTAAAGTATGCGGGAAGCCCATGGGAACTTGGTTTATCAGAGGTACATCAGGTGCTCATTAAGAACGATCTCAGACATAAAGTGAGATTGCAAACCGATGGTGGTCTGAAAACTGGTTTAGATGTGATTAAGGCAGCGATGCTTGGCGCAGAGAGTTATGGTTTTGGAACAGGACCAATGGTAGCACTTGGTTGTAAGTATTTACGAATATGTCATTTAAATAATTGTGCTACAGGCGTTGCCACTCAGAATAATCTTCTAAGAAGCGAATACTTTATTGGTCTACCGGAAATGGTGATTAATTTCTTTACATTTATTGCCGAAGATGTTCGTTATTGGTTAGCTAAATTAGGGGCAAAGAATTTAGAAGATATTATAGGGCGCACTGATTTGATTGAGTTACTTCCTGGCGAAACGAAACGTCAAAAAAATCTTGATCTGAGACCCATTATTGCATCAGATCATCTGATTGAAGGTGCTCCAAGATTTTGTACTGCTTTAAGAAACGATCCTTTCGATAAGGGTGAATTAGCTGAAAACATGCTCAGTCAAACACTCTCAAGTATACAAAACAAAACAGGAGGAGATTTTAGTTTTAAAATCTCTAATTTCAATCGATCCATTGGTGCACGATTATCCGGTGAAATAGCTCGAATACACGGAAATGACGGCATGATAGATACGCCGATAAATATTAATTTGAATGGAACTGCTGGTCAGAGTCTGGGTGCGTTTAATGTATCAGGAATGAATCTTATTTTAACCGGTGACGCCAATGACTACGTCGGGAAGGGCATGGGCGGCGGACGCATTATTATCAAGCCATCAGAGAAAGCCGAGTTTATTCCTAAGGATACTGTAATTATTGGCAATACTTGTTTGTATGGCGCAACAGGAGGACATTTGTTTGCTTCTGGTCATGCAGGAGAGAGATTTGCGGTAAGGAACTCTGGAGCTATTGCAGTTGTAGAAGGCGTGGGTGATCATTGTTGCGAATACATGACCAATGGTGTGGTGGTTGTCCTCGGACCTACCGGTATTAATTTTGGAGCTGGCATGACAGGTGGTTTTGCATATGTATTAGACCTTGAAAGGAAATTTGTAGACCTATATAACCATGAGTTGATCGATATCCATCGAATCACTCCTGAAAATATGGAAGCACATTTGCACCACCTTAGATCACTTATTGTTGAGCATATTGAATATACAGATAGTAAGTGGGCACAAGAAATTTTGCAGGATTATCGTTCATATCTAGCAAAATTTTGGGTGGTTAAGCCGAAAGCAGCTGAATTAGGCTCATTAATCACTTCTTTAAGGGAAGCGGCTTAAGAGAAAATATTATGTCAAAACATCCATTGCAATATCTTGAATTATCGCGCCGTGATCCTGAAACGGAAATACCTGAGGTTCGCATCAAGCATTTTGATGAAATATACCAATCTTATGATGGTGCTGAAGCAGCATCTCAGGCAGGCCGATGCATTTCTTGCGGTATTCCGTATTGTGAATGGAAATGCCCAGTGCATAATTACATACCTAATTGGTTGGAATTAATTGAGGAGGGGAGATTATTTGAAGCTGCAGAGCTTTCCCATCAAACCAATTCTCTACCAGAAATCTGTGGTCGTGTGTGCCCCCAAGATCGACTTTGTGAAGATGCTTGCACCTTAAATAATGGTGTTGGTGCTATCAGTATTGGGAATATTGAGCGTTATATAACTGATGAAGCGATAAAACAAGGTTGGCGCCCAGATATGGATAATGTAAAGAATTCAAGTAAAAGAGTGGCGATTATCGGTGCGGGTCCTGCAGGTCTTTCTGCGGCAGATATTTTAGCTAGAGGTGGTGTGAGCCCTGTAGTTTTTGATGCTTATCCTGAGATCGGAGGATTACTAACTTTTGGAATACCAACATTTAAATTAGACAAGAAAGTAGTCAAAATGCGCCGACACATTATGGAAGGTATGGGTGTTGAATTTATTTTAAATACGCATGTGGGCAAAGATAAAAGTTTCTCTTCTATTTATGACGAATTTGATGCTGTCTTTATTGGAATTGGGACATACCAGCAAATAAACGGTGGTCTTATAAGCGAAGATTTAACAGGAGTGCATGAGGCGCTGACTTACCTAATTGGCAGTGTTAATCAGCAGTTGAAAATTACGGATAGCAATAACCCATATATTGATTTATCAGAAAAGAATGTGGTCGTTTTGGGAGGAGGTGATACCGGAATGGATTGCAATAGGACTGCAATCAGACAAGGCGCAGCAAAAGTCAGTTGCATATATCGTCGTGATGAGGCGAATATGCCTGGTTCAAGGCGTGAAGTAGTCAACAGTAAAGAAGAGGGAGTGGATTTCTTATTTAATAAACAACCCATCGAGATCGTTGGCAAGGAGTATGTAACAGGAGTAAGAGTTGCTGAAACCAAATTAGGAGAGCCGGATGAAAATGGAAGGCGCTTACCTGAATTGATTGATGGCTCCGAAGAGATTATTTCTGCTGATGCTGTAATTATTGCGTTTGGGTATTTGCCGAACATTCCAAAGTGGGTAAGCGATCACAGTGTAAATTCGAGATCAAATGGCTGTATTGAGGTCGCTCCAAAAGATCATCTGCCTTTCCAGACCAGTAACTCGAAAATTTTTGCCGGAGGGGATGTAGTCCGAGGTTCTGATTTGGTTGTAACAGCTGTTTTTGAAGGCAGAGAGGCAGCTAAAAGCATCCTAAGTTATCTATCAGTTTGAATATTGATCATGCTGCATCAGAATTAATTAATTTATACTTTCCAATATATCAATGCTCGTTATAATGCATTCTTTAGCGTTATTAAATCTGAATAAAATTTTTCCACGGATTAGGACATGACATCACAGCAAGCTCGCCTTACGACGGGACCCGTAGGATCGCATTTAGTTAAAATGACGGTTCCGGTTTTCTTTGGTGTTTTTGCAATGATGTTACAAGGTTTTGCTGATGCATTTTTTATTGGCATGGTGGGTGACTGGGAACTTGCTGCTCTAAGCTTTGCATTTCCTATCTTAATGATAGTTACAAGTGTTGCTATTGGTCTAGGAGCAGGCACCTCTTCAGTAGTAGCAAGAGCAATTGGTGCCAATGATGCAGTTCGAGCAGCACGTCTGGCAACTGATAGTTTGTTACTCTCATTCTTAATTACCGGCGGTTTTTGTGTAATTGGAATTATGACCATTGATGAATTATTCACGGCTTTAGGTGCACCAATAGACATGATCCCGCTTATAAGAGGGTATATGGAGATACTTTATATCGGTGTTCCTTTTGTTGTGGTTGGAATGGTTGGTATGAGTAGTATGCGAGCGACTGGTGATACTCGTTTGCCGAGTTTATTAATGATTATTGCGTCAATCGCAAACATTATTATTGATCCGATAATGATTTTTGGTTTAGGTCCGATTCCAGCAATGGGATTAAAAGGCGCGGCCATGGCTGCATTAATTGCTAGAGGGGCAATTTTTTTGGGGACGCTATATTTTATGAATGAACGTTTAAATATGCTGAGTTACAAAAAACCAAGTTTTTCTGCAATGCGATCTTCATGGGCGGATATCTTGCATGTAGGTATACCAGCAGCAGCAACTAATGCCATTATTCCAATAGCCACAGCAATTATTACTGCGATGTTGGCACAATATGGTCCTGAAACAGTAGCTGGGTTTGGCGTAGCGAGTCGAATTGAATCATTGGTTTTGGTGGTTTTCTATGCGTTGTCAGCAATCATTGGGCCGTTTATTGGACAGAATTTATCGGCGCTTAAGTCAGAGAGGATATTCAAAGCATTGAGACTGTGCTTGAATTTTTGTTTGTTATTAGGATTGTTTATTGCTGTATTTTTAATGATCTTTAGAAATTTATTGCCATTGTTATTCAGTCAAAATTTAGCTGTGATTGATACCGCTTCTTTGTTTTTATTGATCGCCCCAATCAGTTATGGTGCTTATGGTGTTGTTATGGCTATGAATGCTGCATTCAATGGAATGGGAAAACCAGGACCAGCAGTAGTCGTGAGTGTGGCACGTATGATTGTTATGTATGTTCCCACAGCCTATCTGTTACAGCATTATTATGCCATCAGTGGTATTTTTATGGCTTATGCCATAGCCAATATATTTTCTGCTGTGATTGCATACAAATGGGCTAATAATTCAGTAAAAGGTCAGATCGAAAAGATGAGTTGATTGTAATGCATAACTTGTAGTTCAATTTTTGCTCGCTGATAGCCTTTAAATAAGCTGAACAGCATTTGAAGTTAATTATGACATCATCTTAATAGCCATTTTAATCAATTTCCTAACCTTTGGTGTATACGGCGGTTGCAGTATTGATGCAGAGCTAAATTTATCAGTTAATACACTTCGTTTATGACTAAAGGCGTCAAAGCCCCACACACCACCCGACTTACCAATGCCACTATTGTTAACCCCACCGAACGGTAGATTATGGTGAGCAAAATGCATCATCGTTTGATTGACGCAGGTATCACCCGCGCTGGTTTCAGTCAGTATTTTTTCAATATTGCGATTATCTTTACTATAAATATATAAGGCTAAAGGTTTGGGCTTACTATTGACATATGAGATCACTTCATCAAGATCAGTAAAGGTAATTATCGGTAATAAAGGGCCAAATATCTCCTCATGCATGATAGTTGAATTCCCCGACATCCCTTCAATCAATGTTGGTGCTATAAATCGTCCCACATCATCAGTTTGACCTCCCGTAATCAGCTTGCCACCTTGTGCCTGCGCATCGGTCAGCAGTCGTCTAATACGTTGGTAGTGACTATCATTGACGAGCTGGCAATAATCATCATTATCCTTAGCGTCATTACCTAGGCCATACTGCTTATCAACACAGGCCACCAGTTCTGTAACAAATTCACTTTTAATTGACTCGTGTACATAGAGGTAATCTGGCGCGATACAGGTTTGTCCATTATTAGTAAACTTACCCCAAGCAATCGACTTCACGGCTTTTTTAATGTCTACCGAATTATCGACGATTACCGGACTTTTTCCGCCCAACTCTAACGTTACCGACGTTAGATTTCTCGCCGCGGCCGCCATCACGTGTTTCCCAACCGCCGGACTACCCGTGAAGAAAATATGATCAAAGGGTAAGCTAGTTAAATAACTGGCCACGTCAGCTTCTCCTTGAAATAGAAAAACTTCCTCTGGACTGAATGCTTTTTCGACAATCTCACTGATAATAGCGGACATGTTAGGCGTCATCTCCGAAGGCTTAATGATGACTGTATTACCTGCCGCAATAGACCAGATCATAGGGCCAAAAGTCAGGTTAAAGGGATAATTCCAAGGTGATACTACCAAGGTTACGCCCTTTGGCTCCTTGACAATTTTCGATGAAGTGCCAAATAGCATCATGGTCGCCTTAACCGGCACCGGCTTCATCCATTTTTTCAGGTTTTTACGTACATGCTTAAGCTCCATGAGAACTGCCATTATCTCTGTCATATCCACTTCAGCTTGCGGCTTGCTAAAATCGTCGGCGGCAGACTTGTATATTTTTTCTTCTGAGGCTCGAAATACCTGTTCAAAGCGATCAAGCACCGCAATTCTTCTTTTGTAATCTGACTTTCGTAGTTCTATGGCATAGCTCTGTTGGCGTGCAAAAGCATTATCAATATCTAGCTTAACTTGCTCATTTAATTCTGACATTTTAAACCTCTATTCTTTTAATTAAATCGAGTGGTTGCAGGCATCTCTCATTATTATAGTATTATATTAATAATTTAAATAATTGGATTTTTGGTGAAGAAAAATGTAACACGACGAGATTTCTGTAATGGTATCTTGGTTGCTGGCGGAGTAAATACATTCGGATGCTCAAATCTATTTGGTAAAGATGGGTTTCTTTATAAGGGATCTAATAAATTATTCACAGATTATCCACCCATGCTCAGTGGCATGCGCGGAAATCATGAAGGGTCTTATGAGGTTGCACATGCACTGGCATGGAATAACCAAAAGCCTTCTTCTTATATAGATCTTGATGAAGAGTATGATCTAGTCATTGTGGGAGCTGGGATAAGCGGCCTTGCTGCCGCAAAATTTTATCAGAATAAAAGGGGACCTAAATCAAGAATCCTTCTGCTTGATAATCACGATGATTTTGGCGGACACGCAAAAAGAAATGAGTTCGATCAGGATGGACGAACGTTTCTTGGGCTAGGAGGATCTGTCAATCTCGAAAATCCAAATGATTTTAGCCAAATAGCAAAAAGTTTGTTGAAAGAGCTGGGCATCAACCTTGATTTAATGAGGAAAAATATCAGTGATGATTTTCCCATGTCAAACCCTTTAGCAGATAATGTTCTCGCAATTCCAGGGCCAGATGGTCATGTTATCTCTGAAGGGAACTGGATGTTAACTGCACAAGGAATAGGGGATATTGAAGCCACGATTCAATCTTTAAATCTTGATTCTAATGAGAAAAAAAAATTGATCCAATTTATTTCAGGAGAAGTAGATTATCTTGATGATCTGACACTTTTGCAGAAGCACGAGTATATTTATTCAACAAGTTATCACCAATTTTTAACTTTGAGAGTTGGCTTGAAAGAAGATACTGCAAATATCTTTTACTCACTGATCAGACTTATATGGGGCGTTGATGGAAAACATGTAAATATCATGGAAGCAATATCTCTTGGTGCGCCGGGCCTCCAATCAATGGGTGGTGTGGCAAAGATATTTAACTACATTTTGCAAAAAGCAGATGATAGTGAATCTTTGTATTTTCCTGATGGTAATGCCTCTGTTGCAAGGTTATTGGTCAAAAAATTAATACCAGCAGTAACAACTGATAAAGTTAGTTTTGATAACATATCAACTAGTGTATTCAATTATAAGAAGCTTGATCGATATGAACATTCAGTTCGCCTTAGACTGAATAGCACAGTTGTCGGTGTAAAAGAGAATAGTAATAGTAGTGTGAATATTGATTACGTTAAAAATGGTAAAGGATTCAGAGTAAAGGGTAAGCACAGCATCTTAGCTTGTTATAATAGTATCATTCCTCATCTTTGTCCTGAATTACCTGAGTCACAAAAAGAGGCTATCAGATATGCCGAAAAGATGCCTCTAGTATGGGCGAATGTTCATTTAAGTGATGGGTTATCTTTTTCAAAGATAGGTGCAAAATTGATCCAATGCCCAAATGATCCATTTGATGTGGTAACTGTATCCCCGCCAACTACAACCGGAGGGTATCAACCACCCACTAAACCAGAAGATCCAGTTGTTTTATTTTTGATGAGTATTCCAAAATTTCAGGTAAATACCAAAGATTCACCTCGAAATCTCTACAAAAAGGGTCGACAAATAATATATGCCACATCTTTTGAAACTTATGAAAAACAAATTCGTAGCCAACTTGAATCATTGATGGGTAATCATGGTTTTAAGCAATCAGATATTCTAGCTATTACTGTTAATCGTTGGCCACATGGTTATGCTTATGAGTACTCAGGATTACATGATCCAGAATGGAAGGAGGGGCAGGCGCCCCATGAAATAGGTCGAGCGCAATTCGGAAAAATTTCTATCGCAAATTCAGATTCTGAAGCATACGCTTATGTTAATGCTGCTATTGATTCAGCATGGCGTGCTGTTGAAGAACAAACGTCATAATTATTATATAGGAAAGATTTTTAGTTTTTTATAAAGCAGATGCAAGCTAAGTCCTCTACTGAACATAAATAATGTAAAAGCAAACCACAAACCATGATTACCTAGAGGTTGAAGAAAATACCAACTTGGAATAAATACCAGGAACAATGAACCAAGCATTGCATTACGCATATCTCTGGAACGGGTAGCACCAACAAATACACCATCGTATAAAAAAGACCAAACTGAAACAATCGGCGAAATAATCATCCAAGGCAGATATTCGATGGCAATATCATAGATATTCTGATGATGTGTTATTAGGGAGATTAGATATTCACCCGTTAACGCATAGATAAAGGTAATAATTAGAGCAACATAAATCGACCATTTCAAACAAACACTGACAGCCGATTTAAGTAATTTACTGTCTTCCTTGCCCACAGCTTTTCCTATCAATGCTTCTGCAGCGTGAGCGAAACCATCCAGGACATATGCCAGAAGATTTTGAAAATTCATGAGTATGGCATTTGCACTCAGAACGATTCCTCCAAATCTTGCGCCCTGAGCTGTTATGAATGCAAAGGAAAAGATCAGTGCAACGGTTCTAATGAACAAGTTGATGTTAATTAGAATAAATCTTTTGTAGGCACTAATTTTTAAAATCTTCCCAGGTACCCATGTACCTTGGTATGTTTGCAATTCTTTTTGGACATACATGAATCCGATAAGCATGCCAATTATCTCAGCTATAACTGATGCCAGAGCAATGCCATTAATTTGCATCTTTAAACCCAGCACAAAAATCAAGCTTAATATGATATTGGTAATATTTGTCACGATCACCATTTTAAGAGGAGCAGAAGCATTTTGTAGGCCAATAAACCACCCAATTAATGAGAAATTTATGAGTGTGGCCGGTATTCCCCATATACGGATATAAAAATATTGACTGGCATAATAGGAAACACTCTCATTGGCGCCAATCAGCGATAGACCAATCTTATTGATGTATGTTTGCAGTAGAAGCACTAACAAAGATATCAAAGAGGCAACAAGTAATGTTTGCCCTAGTATAACTCTGAATCCATTATAATCTTTTGCTCCAAAATACTGAGCTGTTATACCTGTGGTACCCATCCTTAGAAAGTTCATGCTGGCAATAAAAAATCCAATGATTGTGGTAGCCACTGCTATGCTAGCAATATACTCTGGATTATCTAGATGCCCAGTAATTGCTGTGTCGGTAATTCCGACAAGTGGTATAGAGATATTGGATAGAATCATGGGCGCTGCAATACGCCACATCTGTTTATTTAAATCTAAGGTATTAATCTAACTGCTTAGAAGGCATTGACGCCGGTTAATTCTTTACCCACTACTAATTGGTGGACCGTTTCCGTTCCTTCATAAGTGATAACACTCTCTAAATTTAACATATGACGAATGGGTACATATTCTGCACTTATGCCACTTCCGCCGAGTATATCTCTTGCATCTCTAGCAATATCAAGCGCCATTCGGCAATTATTCCATTTTGCAATTGAGATTTGAGGCGGACTTAGTTTTCCTGCATCTTTTAATTTTCCTAATTTCAATGACAGAAGTTGAGCTGTGGTAATTTTTCTGGCCATTTCAGCAAGTCGAAGTTGAATGGTTTGAGTGTGTGAGAGTGGTTTCTCGAAAAGAATACGCTCGTTTGTATAAATTAATGCCTCATTTAAACAAGCTTGAGCGGCACCGATAACACCCCAGGAAATCCCATAGCGAGCTTGACTTAAGCAGCTTAGAGGACCTTTCATCCCCATTACGCCTGGCAATATATTTTCTTCTGGAATTCTTACATTATCAAAGAAAAGGCCAGCAGTTATTGACGCTCGGAGTGAAAATTTATTATGTATTTCTTGACTAGTAAAACCAGCCATGTCCTTTTCAACAATGAATCCTTTCACTCCTTCATCAGTCATTGCCCACGCAATACAAATATCTGCTATTGAACCATTGGTTATCCACATTTTTGATCCATTAAGAATCCAATCATTACCTTCTTTTTTGGCATGTGTTTTCATATTTGTGGGATCTGATCCACCATGTGACTCCGTAAGACCAAAACATCCAATGGATTCCCCTTTAGCTAAGGATGGAAGCCATTTCTTCTTTTGTTCCTCTGAGCCATAAGCATAGATTGGGTACATAACCAAGCTACTTTGAACTGAAACAAAGCTTCTTAGGCCACTGTCTCCTCTTTCTAGTTCCTGGCATATTAATCCGTAACAAATGCTATTTAGGCCAGCACAATCATAGCCTTTGATTGAGCTACCGAATAAACCCAATGCAGCAATCTCAGAGACTAGATCTGAAGGAAAGCTATGTTCTTCAAAGGAAGTTTTAATTATCGGTAATACTTTTTCATCAACGAAACGAGCAACAGAATCTTTAACCATACATTCTTCTTCATTGAGATCACTTCTGATGTCGAAAAGATCTAATGGATCTAAAGTTTGTTTTTTTGTTTCAGTAGAGTTGGTCATTATTTCTCCAGATTTTATTGCTTTTTCGCCTCAAGTATTTTTATAAGTTCTGATAACATACAAATTGGACCAATAATTATCATTTGTACGTCATCCAACAGAGATTCAATATTATTAGTCCTTTGTCGACCTTGATAAAGACCAAACAAGCTGATGATATTGAAACCTATTGAAGTTGTTATTATAGAGTAATCGGTATTTTCTAGCCAAAGAAAAAAACCAATCACCATCATTATAAACGGTATCATGCCAAGTCCCAGGGTAATGGAGATAATAAAATAATAAATAATTGCAGCCATTAGAAATAATAAACCCCAATTCAATATTGGGGATATAACTTCGAATTCTTGAGGTTTTTCTATCGTCCACAATATTCCTACGAAACTGATCAGAAAGATAAGAACTGAAGCCCGGTAAATTAATGGATAACGAATATTTTGGCGGGGGTGGCTGTAATTGTTTAGCCATTTATCCATTTCAGTCATATTGATTTGTATGACATTACTTGTTTTTGAAAGTTAAATAGAGATAAAACGGAATTATTGCATAGAGACGCGTAATTTTTTTATTGCATTGGCCTCAATTTGTCTAATTCTTTCAGCTGAAACATTATACTTTTTTGCCAAATCATGCAGTGTTTCTTTTTGCTCAGTTAGCCATCTACTTTGAAGTATGTCTTGACTGCGAGAGTCCAGCATACTCAAAGATTCTTGCATTTTCTCTATGGCTGAATTGCGCCATTGTTCTTTTTCAACTGTCTCAGCTGGATCACTATCTGGGCTAGGTAGATATGCCGCTGGCGTAAAGCTTTGTTTGTCGTCATTATCATTTGTTGTTCGATCGAATGTCATATCATGCGAACTGAGGCGTTTCTCCATTTCAGTGACTTCAGTGGTGGAAACACCAAGATCTTCAGCAACGGCTTTGGTTTCATTATAAGATAACCAACTTAAGCTTTTTTTGTGTTTGCGAAGATTGAAAAATAATTTTCTTTGTGCTTTTGTCGTAGCGACTTTTACAATACGCCAATTGCGCAAAACATATTCATGAATCTCAGCTCTAATCCAATGGACGGCAAATGATACAAGACGAACTCCAAAATCTGGGTCAAAACGTTTTACAGCCTTCATAAGTCCCACATTTCCCTCTTGAATAAGATCCTCAAGAGGCAATCCGTAACCTGTGTAACCTTTTGCGATATGTATAACAAATCTTAAGTGCGCCATTACAAGTTCTCGCGCAGCTTTCAAATCATCTTCATTGTTATATTTATAAGCAAGTTCTGATTCTGCTTCTTTGCTTAACACAGGAATTGCCCCGACACCTTGTATATATGCATCGAGACTGCCTACAGGTCCTGCCTGTATTAAATCATAATTTACTTTTGGTAAAGCTATGTCCATAAATCATTATCTTTTATTTATCAATAACATAGCAATTTTAGCAGTCTGATATTAAGAGTGCTAATAAAAAAACATAAAAAAGAGTTATCATTATTAAAATATACAATAAAAACAGTAACTTATATCTATATTGACTGTCCAAAACAAGTGGAAGGTAATCAAAATTTATACGTAAATATGCGTAAATTTAGATTATTTGTAAATCTTAACTGAATTTAATCAATTTCAGGAAAACTGAGTAAAGCATTTACATATTGTTGTCGGTCAAATTCTTGCATGTCTTCGGCTTTTTCACCAATTCCGATAAAACGAATTGGTATCTTTAATTTGTCTGCAATACTTAATAAAATTCCTCCTTTAGCGCTGCCATCGAGCTTTGTGATAATTAGGCCTGTTATTCCAAGTGCCTCATTAAATTTCTCAGCTTGAATTAATGCATTTTGACCAAGACTGGCATCTAGCACTAACATGATTTCATGCGGCGCTTCTGAGGACTGTTTATTTAGTATCTTTTTTATTTTTATTAATTCATCCATCAAACCTTTTTGTGTATGTAGGCGACCAGCAGTATCGGCTAACAACACATCTATATTTTTTGCTTTAGCTGATGCATACGCATCAAAAATAACAGCCGCTGGATCGGCACCTGATTCTTGGGAAATAACTTCAACATTGCTTCTCTCGCCCCAAATTTCTAATTGTTCAATTGCTGCAGCCCTAAACGTATCTCCAGCAGCCATCATCACCGAAAAATTTTGCGATGAAAAAGTTTGAGATAATTTACCTATCGAAGTTGTTTTACCGGCTCCATTAACACCAACCATAAGAATCACGAAAGGATCCTTATTTCTGTTAACGATAAGTGGAGCATCGACTGGCTCGAGGATAGACAGCATTATTTCTTTTATATTTACTTTTACATCATCTGCATTATCAATGTTTCTTTTTAAGTTTTTGGTGAGATTGCTAATTATCTTTTCAGTGGTTTCAATGCCAATGTCAGCCATAATAAGCTGAGACTCAATATCTTCGATAAGCTCTTCATCAACTTTATTTTTATTGAATAAGCCTAGTAAATTATCAGCAACAGAGCTTTTTTTGCCTCCAATAGCATTGCGCAATTTCGAAAAAAAACTTGCTGGCTTGTTTTCTGTATGATCATTCATTATCAATCAATATGATGTTTCTAATTATTAATTAATTTATTATATAAAAGATTGAGTTAGATTATGCCTAGAAAAAAAAATAAATCATCACCTAACGATTATCCCGGCCGGATAAGAATTGTAGCCGGAAAATGGCGTAATCGATTACTAAAAGTTGCTGATGTAGAAGGATTGCGACCTACATCAGAACGCATTAGAGAAACCTTATTTAACTGGCTAGCAACGAATATTATAGGGACCAGATGCCTGGATCTTTATGCGGGCACAGGAAGCTTGGGCTTTGAGGCTTTATCACGTGGCGCTAAACTCTGTACTTTTATTGATCAGTCAGAATCTGCAATAAAATTAATAAAAGAGACGGCAAATGCATTAAACGCTGAAAATACGTATATTTTTAAACGAGATGCTATTAAATATTTAAATCCGAGAGAACCAGAAGTATTTGATTTGGTATTTTTAGATCCACCGTTTTCTGAAAATATATTAAACGATACACTGAGATTATTGAATGATGGTAATTGGATATCTCCTGGCGGACTAGTTTATGTGGAATTTGAATCCAATCATGCCTTCCCTGATTTACCAGAAGGTTGGACAGTGAGTCACAAAAAAAATACAGGTAATGTTTGTTTTGCACTAATAAAAGTTATTTAATTAGTACAATTGGAATGAGGATTATTAGATGACAGTAAAAGCAATGTATCCAGGTACGTTCGATCCTATGACTCTTGGTCACAGAGAGTTAGCAATTCGTGCCGCTAAGATTTTCGATACAGTAATTGTTGCAATTGCTGCAAATCCGGAAAAGAATCCAATGTTTACATTAGACGAGCGCGTGAACATGGCTAAAGAAGTATTGCAAGATATTAAAAATGTTGAGGTTTGTGATTATTCTGGATTAACGGTGGATTTTGCAGCTGCTAATGATGTAAAAGTGATTGTGAGAGGGTTGCGGGCAGTATCGGATTTTGAATATGAATTGCAACTAGCAAATATGAACCGTTATTTAGCAAAAGATATTGAAACGGCATTCTTAACACCAACTGAGTATGCATTTATTACATCCAGTCTAGTTCGAGAAATAGCCACCATGGGCGGGAGTGTCAGTGGTTTTGTCTCTCCAGCAGTTGAGAAAGTTTTAGTGGATCGTTTTAATAGAAAAAAAGATTAGCTTTGACATTTCTTACAGTAAAAAGTTGATCGTTGGCCTATAACCTTCATTGATATGGGAAATTCACATGAGACACAAGGGTATTTTTTACGACCGTAAACCTTTAATTTTTGCTTAAAGTAACCCGCGCTGCCATCACTCATATAAAAATCTTGCAGGGTGGTACCACCTG
>Ga0066862_10000487_pt1 | contig 15962 bp, 8 predicted proteins | sample ETN02SmetaG_FD_66431 | JGI IMG/M metagenome (GOLD analysis project Ga0066862, IMG submission 66431) | Marine microbial and viral communities from oxygen minimum zone, Eastern Pacific Ocean - ETNP2014F10-02SV255 | ecosystem: Environmental > Aquatic > Marine > Oceanic ... | reverse complement strand
GTTCGGGCTGTGCAATGGGTTGGTGAGATGGAGTAGACGTTGGTGCATCAAACATATTTCCAAAGATTCCCGTCTCAGTTGTTTGAGATGGCGCAGGGTCATCAAACATCGAACCTGAAAAGAACATTCCCCCTTCTTCTTTGGCCTCTGACAGAGCAGTTTGGATTCGTGTTCCTGGCACAGCATCTTTTTCAGAATACCACTGTGGTTCCCCTCGACCCCAGGCGCGTTCGTAAGCGGAATCGGTGTCTGTTTGTGTCACAGGAGTTTCTGTTGCAGGTTGTTCCCAAGGTCGTGACCAACCGTCCAAATTTTGCTGCTGCCATTCATCGCTCTCAGAGCGCACCTCATGCAATGAATTTCGTGCTCGATCCAGCAGACCTCGTCCTGCATGGTCAGCGGGACTTTCCGTGGAAAACGATTCTGTCGCAGGTTGTATTTGTGTAGCAGGCTGTGTTTCAGCAGGAATTGGTTCAGGAATTTCCCCTGCGCCACCATGGTACATTGCTTTCAGCGCTTGTTCTAAATCGGCCTCATCGAAAACTCCGATTTCTGGGAGAAGAAGTGCATCTTCGGTTTGCTCTGCTTGGATGGCCGCCGATTCTACCTTGACTGCCTCTAACGGTGAAATTGAAGGGTAATTTGGATTTATTTGCATTTCATCCAAACCTTCTCTTGCTTCTTCCATCGTTTTGCCTTCACAGAGTCGATTGATCATCATCTGCGTTCGTAATAGCAGACTATCTGGACCATGTAGCATGTGCCGGTCACCCTGCTTTGTATCGATACAGAGTGTCGGTTTACGACCTATAATCCAAGCAAAAATTGTGCTTGCACCCAAAAACAGAGCGTAAATCTGGATGGACCCTGAAAGAACTCGTGCAGCCAATATCAGTGTGATGATTCCCATCCAAGTCAATCCTTGTGGAATCATTGGAGTGTGGTGATGACGAACACGTCGTATTGTATCAATATCAACTCGCAATCCTTTGCCATCACGTCGTTCCAGTAGCAACGATCTTTCGTTCAAGATTCCCTTGATAGCCCCGCCTACTCCGGCCAGCCTGAACGTTGCGAGAATTTCGCTCCCACGCTGCTCAGGCTGAACCCCAAAAGGTCCTTCCTGTTGATGCATCCCAGAACGTCAGCGCAACCTGCTGCTTATACAGTTTATTGGCAATCATCACCGTAAGACCCACAGTTTCGGGGTCTTATTCTCACGCGGGCGCGATGCCTTGGGCTATACCCATTATCCGCATATTCCCCGCATCCAATTGGGCGATTATTACGGGCGCAGCCTCTCTGTTTTGAATCCAGAGTGGTTGTTCCCATCCAACCGTAATTTCGTCACCTTGGATGTTGTTGATTCTCCCGACCTGAAATTGTAAATCAACCGAGGCATGAATTACATCTCCTTCGGAGAGTTCTCGCTTCTGAAATGGAGCGCGTGAAAGTGAGAATGTTGAACTATCGTGACGGACCAAAGCATCCCCATTTGTATGTGTCAAAATACAACCTCGATGAAGTGCCTCTTCTCTTAGATTACGAAGGGCAACACCGACTCGATCCCCAACGAAACTCTGTTCAACATCGTCGTCCATCACTTGAAGACTTCTTGTAATTCCAGTTTCTTGAGCTGGAAGCACCAGAATTTCATCATGTTTTGAAACGGTTCCGGCTTGTACATATCCGATTGCAACCAAGCCCACACCTTTGACATTGAAGTGCTGGTCGATTGGGATTACAAGGGGTGCACTTTCATCTCCTGTTTGCAAATTGGATAGGAGGGATTCACGAAGCGTATGTTCATCGGGCATTGCATCATGCAATGTCCATCTTTCAAGACCGGCTTGATTGAGGATTACACGTATCTGTTCTGGATCAACCCAACCTCCTTCTTCAGGAGAAATGATTGCGTGCCCCTCATGGATACCTGCCGCTCCAAACGAGACGAGGACTTCCCCAAGTGCCGCATCAATCTTTGCGATTTCGACGACACCTGCTTTGGCTACATTGAGTACGCTGAGTAAGGGTCGAAGGCGTTCTGGATGTCGCAGGGGTCTCAATAAAGAAAGAATACGAGTTTCTCCATCCACGACTTCCTTGTAAACATACGATTCGATGTCCCGAACATCACCTTTCTTTGCCAACGTTCTAGCCAAATCTTCTGAACCAACGAAGGCGACGTTCAGTACGGGCATATCTTCGACCGTCCCCTTTGTTCAGTCAATATTACTGGCCTGCTGCCTTCATAGCATCTCTGGCGGCCTGCGCTAAATCCCACATCTTTTGCTCAGCCTCACCATTGGGGGTGAATTGAGGAATTGGAATTGGTTTCATCTGAGAATCGATTGCAACCATGAAAAAGAACCCTGAACAAATTTCTTCAGTTACCCATTCACTTCGATCCAATCGTTTTGCGATGACATGTACGCCCGCCGTATGTGTACTCGTGTGAACAACGCTTGCTGTTGTTTCGATGAGATCACCTTGGTAAGCAGGACGCTTAAATTTCAACGCATCCACTGAAACAGTGACAAACTCACGATGTGCAAATTTACTCGAAGCCATGCCCGCAGCAGTATCCATGATACTCATCAAACGCCCTCCAAAGAGAGTATTGTAAGCATTGGTGTCCTGCGGAAACACCTCGTCGATTTTGGTTACAGGCTCGGTCGAGTAAGGGTCCGACATCTCTATCTCCATTCCTTGGGCGACGCCTCTCCCTCTTGAGGCTGTCACCTCGATTTCCTCGACCCATCCAATTATGGGGGTAAAGCGACAGGACGGTTCATGGCCAGTGCACCCACTTGCATCGCTTTGGTTTCCGGCGGCATCGATTCGCCGGTGGCCGTGGCTCGAATGGTTCGTTCTGGGTGGAACATTGTGCCTGTTCATTGTTCACAAGAACCAATCACGGGTAGCGAAGCAGAGGACAAAACCGCTGCGAGTCTTTCACATCTGATTGAGAGTTTGACTGCACCGGGTTCAATCGATTCAAATCTTCGAGTTGTAACGGTCGGTGAAACACTGGCCAAATTCACTGAACCGGAAGCCCATCGAGATTACTTCGTCCACATGAAACGCCTCTTCAATGCCATTGGTAGCGCCCTTGCGAATGATGTTGGAGCCTGTGCTATTTTGACTGGCGAAAATCTTGGGCAAGTCAGCAGTCAAACACTTGGGAATTTGGGGGCTGTCGAAGAAGCGAGTAATGTTCGAATTTTACGGCCATTACTTGGTTTGGATAAACAGGAAATCATCGATGAGGCTAGAGAATTGGGCACCTACGAAATTGCAGCAGGACCGGAGTTGTGTGATGCGCTCGGACCAGATCGCCCTACTACGGTTGCTGACCTCGCCCGTCTGCGCCGAAATGAAATGACACAAGGCGGGTTGGATGGTTTGGTTGAAGACTGCTTGAAATCACTTAGAATGAGGCCATTGAATTCAATATGATGTCTTTTTGGCCCCCTACGGGGCCAACCAGCGAATGATGGGTGTTATATGCGGGCCGTGAGTGGACAGCGTAGAACCACTAAGTGGTTCATCTTGGATGTGACATAACATGACGACACGAACGCGTACTCTTTCGCTGGCTATGATTTGCTTGATGCTGTTCTCTACCACCTTGGTTCATGCAGCTACAATCAGTACATTTGCAAACGGTAATTCCGATGTGGATGTCGAACTTCGTGATCAAGGAACTTGGGGCGATGATTTGACTGCTGGAATCAGTATGCCTGCCGGAGAAACGGTGAATGCGGCGGGTTTCATCGTCGGCACTGATTTTGCTACCCACAGTGATGTCCAAACCATTGACAGTTCACTTGTTGCCAATGGTGAAATTTGGAATCCAATTTACAATGGGGGTATGACACAATTTTCCTCAAGCAGCGATTTCACCGTGGCAGAAGAATTCCTTCAACTCACGAGTCAAGGGTACAATGCTGATTTCGAATCAAGCTCAGAGGGTTGGGCTGCCGGTCCTGAACAAGGTATTCAGCCGTTGGTTGCGAATTGGGCCCATGGACATCAAGACAGCAATGTATTGCCTGGACTTGGTTGCGGTGTTGGCGATTGGTGCTGGGGTACAGATTTTGAGAATCCAGATTATACTGCCCAACTTCCCGATGGTGAATTTGAGATGACTCTTACCAGCGCTTCTTTCTTTGTTCACCCTGGAAAGGCTGATTTGACCTTCCGCAGTTTCCATTCCTTGTTTTTCCGTGAAGCAGGAACAAACCAATACTACTACGATGATTGCGCCTATGTTGCCGTGCAGAATTCTACAAACGATGTTGATTTCCAAAATCCTGTTTTTACACCAATCGATATCGGAGCCACCACGGGCATCTCTTCGGGTGATGGTTTGCACCAGTTGGGTGCATCCACAAATCAAGTACCGACTGCGAGATGTGGGAATCTCCTTGGCACCAACGGCCCACAAGCGGGAGATTACGTGCTCGCAGGAAATGGTTCAACTACATCGAACAGTCCAAACGGATGGTCTGACATCCAAATTGATCTATCACAACACCAAGGTCGATTCGTCAAACTCATTTTCATTCATGAGGTCAACCCTCGACAGGGCGCTTTCCCTGTTGAAATGATGAATGCTGGTTGGTATATTGATGGTGTTCGTGTTGGCGATCCTCTTCCCGCTCAAGGAGATGTTACTCTCAGTTCCTTCGCTCCTCAAAGTTCTGGTCAAGCAGGTTTCCCTGATGGCTATGGTTTACTCAACCTTGAATTGCGCAAGTCCGCATCTGCCGATTTCGGCGTCGATGTTTTAGATGCAGGATCAGGAAATGTAGTCATTGACCGAGATGGAAACGCACTATCAAATCTACAAGGAAGCCTCATTGAATTGTGGAATATCAATGCCGACACATACCCTCTAATCGATTTCAAATTCACCTTTGGATCTGGTTCCTCAAGATTATCGACACCCGTATTGTACGGTTTCAATTTGGGCACGATGATTGGTACCAATTTCAACAATACAGATGGTGTAATGTGGAATGGTGGTTCCTATGACGGGGATAAATGGTCCTCGGCTTTTAGCGGCAGTTCAACCTTGATGATTTCGACCACAATTCAAGACGATTCATTCACGCCACCCCTTGTGCGCCCAGATTTCTCGATGCCAGTGGTTGCAATCAAGCCGATGATTGTCGACAATTGTGGCGGTCCCGATTACCTTGTGGGTATGAGTCTCAATTCGGATGCTGAAATGACCCAATTGACAAACAACCAGTGGACAGACCTCGCAGCCCCTGCATTCACACTTGGCGTAATGGCGAATTACACCACATTCTGTGAAGTATATTCATTCCATGCAGAGTATCTCTTTGCTCATCATTCTCGCGGCATCACACTTGATGTGGCTGCAGATGGGGATATTGAGTGGGGCATGACAGATCCTGCCTTTGGGCGCTTCGGCCGTCAAGACATGTTCCGTACAGGAATCGTCAATGGCGTAAACGAGGGGTCATCAGAGCGAACGATTTCTCTGGATATCAATCTCCAAGGCGAAGGTGCCCCCTTCCTTCTTCCCAAGGGTGCTACAATCGATTATGCGGAACTAAATTTTGAAAGCAATAACATTGATGCTGAATTCGATTTATCATTGCTTAGCGGTAATGAAGAGGTCGTAATTGCATCCAATCTCTACTTGGGCGAAAACCATATTCCATACCCAGAAAGTCCCTTGGTTTCTCTGCAATCCAGTGTCCAAAGTTTGCTCGACAATCCATTGGTTCCAGTCGCTTGGGTTGATGATTATGGGAATGAGTGGTGCTTATTCCGCCTCGCAATCGATGCGCCAACATCCACCTCCGGATCAACAATCACCTTCCGTGATTTGGACATCCTCTATGATTGGAGCCGCGCAATTAGCGATACAAACAACATCGCACGGGAAATGAATCAGGGTGTCGCCCTCGCTAGTAGCAATGGAGCCACCGGCAATGTCGTCGTTCCGATGAGAATCGTAGGAGGGTCTGGAGGTTCAATTTCTCTGTCATCACTATCGATTTCAACAACGAGTGGTTATGATTCCACTTACGACGATGGCGGAATTACCGGCATGTATCCAAATGGTGACATCATCGAAATCGTAACCACCCACGATGTCGCAGCATCTACAGGCCAAACTTTGGGTGGAGCCAGTCTTCTCTTTGAAACAGAAACAGGAAATATGGAATTGCGTTGGGATGCATCCAACGGTAGTTTCTGGGAAGAGAGTGATGTCGATGACAAGATTGATTTCATGTTCATGCAATCACTTGCAGCCGATGCAGATGGTGGTGGCAAGCAACTCAATTGGCGCTTCCGTGTCAACCCCACATGGGACGACACTCCAAGCGTGCGCCTCTATGCTGCCGCACTTTCAAACACAGGTGTCAGCGGACTGCCCGCAGGTAATTTGCTTCTACCTACAACAGGTAACGCTGTAGAAAATGATGCAGGCATGATTGATTTCCACCTTTACAATCAGGGTGGTGTCGAACAGACAGATTTGACCAATGCCTTCTCAAGCAACACGATTACACTAGACTTCAATATTCGATACGAAGACTTGGATGTTGCACCCAACCCCAACAGTTACGAGGTTCTATTGCAGAAGCGAAATCAATCAGAACTCACTTTTGAGGATTGGTTGTTTGTAGATTCAACTCCTGCATCCCTCGATGGTGACTATTCATGGCAACCCGCTCTACCCGCTTCGGAAGCAGGTAACGAGCAGTATCGTTTGCTCATGAACAATTACACCGATGGCGATACCATTTGCCCCCCAGGGAGTTACAATCCAGACAGTGACTGCGCCATCCGATTTTCAATCACCCTCGACCCCTTCGCACCTCACCTGATGAACATCTCAGTATTCAGCGTGCAAGGAGATTGGCGAGATCTGACCGATGATACATGGGTGAAAGCAAGTAACAATCAGAAGTTCCGAATCGCTGCTCAAGATTTGCCGGTTGCACCTGAAACACTGACACTCAATCATTGGGTTGAATTCTCAGATGATTGTGGACTCGACGGTCTTTGTCCAAACGACCCAGGTTACATCAGCGCTGATGCTGGCGAGAAGGATCGAGAAGCTCAACTGAATGAGTATTCACAAATCCCCCTCGCACGACAAACATTAGCGGATACTTCGTACTATCTCATCGACCACCCCTGTGAGTGTATCAGTGATTATGCAAACAGTGGAATCGACCCACCCCAGATGGTTAGTCTGTTCGTCTCTGGTGGGGATATTGGTGGAAATCAAATTGATGGTGGCGGCGCTGGAATCAATGAGGATACGGTAACTTACATCGCCATGGAAAGCCGCACGCCCTTGGTCGAAGGATTCCACATTTCTGATTCCCACGGCACCATGCTAAACGAGAACAACCGTTCAATTTACGCTGGTAACGTGTATCATCTGATGGTCGATGGAAAAGACGACAATGGTTGGCAAGATATTGAGACGATTCGCATCACAATGAACCCCTCAATTTGCAATCCTTCAATGACACAAACCTACGACCCTGAAGGTTGCATCGAAATCACCTACTCGCCTCAAAATGATACAGCGTGGACGACCAGTACTTGGATTGAAATCTTAGACGATTACGAAAACACTGGAATCAAGCCACGCATGCTCACACGTGAGGGGACGGTTCTAATTTCACCGTTCGAGCAGCAATTCACTCTCGATGTTCCCATCCGTATGTCATGGTCGATTCCATTGTCATATGTAGGTGGCGTGAAAACACCTGATGTTGGCATGAAGGACAAAGATCTCAACAATAACGAGGTTCACATTAGCGCTGCACGAAATCCCCAACGCTGGTCTTACTCCAGTGGAATCGAGTTAGACACAACCACCTTCCATGTTGAGGATACATCTGGATTCCCAACTGTAGGTGTAGGCACTCCATCCGGCGGATTCGTTTACCAAGGTGACATTCTTGTCATTGAAGGCCGATACGTGTTCAGTGCAGGAATGAACGATTTGATTTTCGTTGGTCCTGAAATTCCACTCACACTACAGGTGACTCGAACACCACTCTATCCAGCAGGATTGCCTGACAGTGGTTATTCACCTGCTTTGGTAGATGTGAACGATTATGCCTTTGAAAACGGGTCTTTCCAATTGATTGTACCCGCCGCATCAGCGACCAATGAGTATAGTTACACATTCCAATTACTCGGTATGCCTGAGGGTGCTGTAGACAATACACCTGCACCTTCGCGTTCATTCATTGTCAAGGTGGATGGTGATCGACCAGACGCTGTGTTCGGTTCGTGGGATTTATCCAATTCCGTGACCGGTGAAACTGTTGAAGGTAGCATTTCTTCATCGATTATGGGTTGTCTCGATGCAGAGATTTTCATCGATGAACTACAGGGAATGAATACCGAATCAGTACAATTGAATTGGATGTTCTTCAAAACCCAAGCGGTCGGTGGATTTGAGTACAATTGGACTGAATATCTGAATGCCTTTGAAGACGGACCGGGTTGGGAAAGCACACCTTTGTATCTTGAATCATCCCAAGGTCGAATCCGTGCGACATCAACCTGTTTTGATCTCTGGGATTCGACACAGCCTATCCCTGATGACATGGACAATGTGATTGTGAAGTTCTGGTTGACTGGACATGATTCAGCCGGCCAGACCATTGGAGGTGCCGGTTCTTTCGGAAATTCGGTTAACAGTGGTGCTGGAACCTATGAAATCGCTTACGAATCAGCACAATTCAGTATCACACGTGTAGATTTGTCAGTTGATCGCCCGATGGCAGAATCCGACTTCGATTTGTTGATTGATTTTACAAATGAAGGAAACAAGGATGGGGTGTTAGAAATCCAGATTGTGACATGGATTGGCGGCGAAGCCTTGCCCTCAGAAAGTCACACCTGCCCATTCAGTGTTCAACCTGGTGAAGATACACGATGGCGCATCTCAATGGACCAATTTCCGAATGCTGCAACAAATGTCAGTTATGTCATTCTCGACATGAATAATGAGGAAATTGCTAGTATCCCAGCCTTCAATGTTGCAAAGTACGCAGAGTCAGATGAGAGCAGTAGTGCGGGCCTTTACATCGGCATTGCTGGTGTAGTCATCGTACTGATTATCGCGGTTGTCGTCGTTCTTTTGGTTCTCAATCGGACGGTTGAAGATGATGAATTGGAATACATCGAGGAAGACGATTTCCTACCGGCTGCACAGCCGGTGACACCGATGCAAAGCCGTGGCCCTCCAGCCACACGACCCGGTGACCGAAGAGGCCCTCCTGGTGCTTCTCGTGGCCCACCTGCGGTGACGAAGAGTCCGATGGATATCGCCAAAGAGAAATTCCCATTCTGGGATGAAGCGACCATCCAGAACTACTTCGACCAAGGTTGGAATGTCGATCAACTCGAAGAGTGGCTCGCGAGTCAAGAATGAGGTTGAACCGATGGTAGATTCGGCCTTGAATTGGTCGCCAATCGATTGGGAAGACCCTTGTGGTGGAACCATTCGATTGTGGCCATTCGTTCCAAATGTGGTTCTCACGGATGCTCTTCGAAGAACTGTAGGAGAATGGAATGGCTTGGCTTTCCTCCTCCCCGATGATGAATCTGAAATTTGGGATGAACAAATTAAGCAAGAGAAATCATCCCCTGGAATCAATCGTGATTCCATTGCATCGAGTGGTGGAACTTTGGCTCGGATGATGCTCGGAATGTCATCCATCGAATCCATACAATCATGTCGATTTCCAGATCCTGAGCCACGGCGTCTACTGATTGCTGCAGAGAGCCATTCAGGAACTGGGAGCAGACCTGTTTTTTTCGTTGAACCGGAAGATGAAGAATGGACTGAATGGGTTGAGGATTGTGCTGACGAGATGGTACGTTTGCGCCATCTTGTCCGTTCAATTTTCAGTGGTAGAGTTTGGAAAAAAACACTGCGTGTGGCAATGAAAAATGCCAGCCCTCCCGAATGTGAGCGTGACGATGCAAAGGCCAATGGCTTGGCGCAAGCCAGTGCACTTGGTGCTGCTTGGTGGTATCGCTCAGAGTCAGTACTTTCTGAAGAATTGTGTGCCCGCCGAGATACTCGCCTTGCTTCTCGATTGCGAGGTGCCCTCGGTACCCTTTCAGGGGGACAGGTTGATGGTGAAGGGGCGCCCGTGCTCCTCGTGCCAGTCATGCAGGCTTGGATGCCCAGCATCTATTCAGCATTGGAAAAATCCCCATTACCAGAACATGTTGAGGAGGAACAAGAATGACCGAAGCACGAGTAGAGAATCAATTGTTTAGATTCACCCCTGCTTCAACACTCGACCCTCAGAAAATTGTTGATGAGATTGGGGGGAAGCGCAGCGGAAGATACGTCACACTCTCTTTGGTGGCTCCCCGTGCAACACTATTGATTGATCAGGACGGGAAAATCATTGTTCATGGTTGTCGTAAACAAGATTTGGCTCATCTCGCTGCGAAAGAGGTTCTATTGCGCTTGGGCGAGGCTGAATCAGGGATGACCTTTGAAGTCGGACCAGTGGTTGCCTCTTTCGATTTTGAAACAACAGTGTCTCTTGAAGGAGTCCCAGATCTATATCCTGAAGCCGTCTTGGATGTTGAATTGGACTGTCTTAGAATCGATGATCAACAACACGAAATCAAGCTGCTTCTTTTCCGTAATGGCAGGGGAATCGCAACGGAAGCCCGTCACGGAAAATTGGTCGCCATGGCTGCTCGTCGGTGGAAACAACGCCTCTCTGATGAGAATCTCTTGGGTTGATGAAAATGGCAATCAGCGAGGGCCGTTGGACTGGCCCGATTTGGGACACTCATCTTCATTTGGATTCAAGTGGGAGGGGAATAGATGCGGCTAGAGATTTCGCAAATGCAGGGGGAACACATCTTTGCTTGGTTCACAAACCCGGATTCCCATCGAATTTACCTGAATCAATCCAAGCAGTCAATGAGGCATACATTGGAACGCTGGAGATGGCCAAATCTGTGCGAAGAGAGATCGGGCTTGATGTCCGAGTGATTTTGGGCCCACATCCGGTCGTTTGGGAGAAACAAATTCACACGTTAGGATTGGAAAAAGCAACTCGGTTACATATTGATTCAGTTGCTCTTGCATTGGATTACTGCGCTGAAGGTGAGGCTGTTGCTCTAGGTGAAGTGGGGCGTCCTCACTATCCTGTATCAGATGAAATATGGAATGCCGCAAATGAACAATTGGAAACGGTCATGCACATGGCCTCTCAAGCACAGGTCCCAATCCAATTACACGTCGAGGAAAATGGCTCTCAAACGAATGCAGAATTGGCTGCAATTTGTGACCGCTCTGGTTTGACAAGAAATCGTGCTGTGCACCACTATGCTCCTGCAGATGTCAGTGAATCTTTCACCCATGATTTGTCATCATCGGTTAGTATGGGCAAAGATAGCCTTACCACGATTATTGAAACATATCGCCATTGTTCATCCACATGGACGATGGAAACCGATTATCTTGATGATCCATCTAGACCAGGTGCGGTACTGGGGCCAAAAACAGTGCCCAAGAGAACTCAAGCACTTGTGTCTGCCCTTCTAGAAACAGTTGGTGTAGAGCAGGCCGAAGATTTGCTCCATCACGTTCATTCAATCTGGCCCAGCGCACTATATGGCGAAATTGACCCGTAGGGTCAGTTCTGAGGGGCACCCTCAAAACCCGTCTGCTGCCGAAGCCAACAGCCCGAAGGGCTGATAGTGGTTTCATGTTGCAACTAGAAGGAAAGACTGCACTGGTGTTTGGCGTCGCTTCAGAGGACTCCATTGCTTGGGCAATTTGCAATCGATTGGCAGAAGCAGGATGCAAACTAATCTTGGGGTATCAGAAGCGGTTCATGAGTCGAGTGTTTCAACTGAAGGACCAACTCAGTGCCATTGAGGCGTTCTATCCAATTGATGTCGCCGCCGAGGAGACCACTGCTGAATTCTTCCAGGAATGGCAACAGGCTACACCTGGTGCCAAGGCTGACATCGTCATTCATGCGATTGGATTTGCACCTCGAGAATGTTTTGATCGACACATGTTGTTTGTCGAAGATGGCCCCCTCAACACTGCGATGACAATTTCCGCCCATTCATTGCAGAGAATCATGCGACACGCCCTCCCCCATCTCGCACCAAATTCCTCTACAATCACCCTCACGTATGCAGCCAGCACACGATATGTTCCAAATTACGGTGTGATGAGCATCGCCAAAGCTGCGCTTGAAGCATGGGTTCGAGAATTGGCCATGCGTGTTGGTGAAGATGGACATCGAGTCAACGCAATTTCATCAGGTCCGATTCGGACATTGGCGGCGAGCGGAATTCCTGGATTCGATGACATTCTCGAACATGTCGAACGGAATTCACCATTGCGCCGCAACGTCAATCAAGACGATGTTGCAGGATGTGCAGTTTGGCTTTCCAGCCCGCTTGGCTCTGGCGTCACAGGGCAAATCATCCACGTTGATGCTGGATACTCCAGCACGATGGTTCCAGATAGCATCAGTGACTGAGGCGAGAAATTGACAATCCTTGATGAAAACCCACAGGATCCGTTTGAACCGATTGCGGTTATCGGTGTTGCTACCCTGTTACCAGATGCACCGAATGTAGATGCATTTTGGGAGAATATATTGTCAGCAAAAGTTTCTCTAAAGAACGTCCCCGAAAATCGCTGGACTTCAACTGATTTTTGGGTTGAGGGTGGGCCAAAGAATGTCGATGAAAATAAGACATACTCAAAAATTGGTGGTTGGATTGAAGGTTACGAATTTAATTGGAGACGTTGGAAAATTCCCCCTGGTTCACTTCCTCAAATCGACCTGACTCAGCAGTGGGCGGTCACCGTCAGTGCAGCAGCGCTGGAAGATGCGGGATACATGGGTGAAGACGCTCGAGAATTACCCCGGGCACGAACAGGTGTAATTTTTGCAAATGCGTTAGGGGGCGAGAATCGAAATTTATCCAATCACCGTGTTTGGGCTGATCAATTTGCCCGGCATGCGGTTGAAGTTGGTGGGATGCCCAGTGAAGGAAAAGCCGCATTCAAAGAAGCAATTCTTGACGGCCTTCCACGGGTAACTGAAGACACCATGCCCGGTGAACTCGCCAATGTTGTTTCAGGCCGTGTTGCCAATCTCTTGGATTTACAGGGGCCCAATTATTCCACTGATGCCGCCTGCGCATCGACATTTGCCGCCATTCTCGATGCATGCCGTTTACTGCAAACACGGCAAGTCGATTTGATGATTGCAGGTGCAAGCGATCGAACGATGGATCCATCCACCTTTGCAAAGTTCAGTGCAATTGGCGCTCTTTCAGCAACCCATTCAACACCCTTTGATAGCAAAGCGAATGGATTTGTCATGGGTGAAGGATCAGGGGCCCTCACATTGAAACGTCTCTCAGATGCAATCAGAGATGGCGACCGAATTCAAGCGGTCATCCGTGGAGTGGGCGCCAGTAGTGATGGACGTGGTAAAGGAATCACTGCGCCAAGTACCCGTGGCCAGATTCAAGCGGTCAGCCGTGCCTATATGCAGGCAGGTTACAATTCATCTACTGTAGAATTGGTTGAAGCACATGGCACATCGACGGTTGTCGGTGATGCAACAGAATTGACCAGTCTATCTTCAGCATTCGAGAACACTCCCCCGGGGCAAACTGTTGCGGTCGGTTCGATTAAGAGTCAAATCGGCCATCTCAAAGCGGCAGCAGGAATCGCTGGCTTGGTCAAGGCCATTCGAGCAGTTGATACAGCAACAATACCACCCAGTGCTGGTTTTTCTACACCCAACGAGAACATCGATTGGAGCACGAACCCCTTCTATGTTCCAACAGAGCCCAAATCTTGGATTACACCAAACGGGCACCCCCGTCGAGCAGGAGTATCTTCGTTTGGTTTTGGTGGAACGAATTTCCATTGCGCCATTGAATCATATGATCGAGATTTCCACTCAATTATCGCGAATGAGTTTGATGCCCGTCGTGCGGCGTGGCTCAACCCAGGGGCCTCACCTCAGACAACAATGACTTCGGCAGCAACATTTTCACATGCAGAGTTGAAGGCAATAGAAGGTGGCGCCTTACTCGTCAACGCTCCTGATATGGAATCATTGGTTGCAAAAATTCGTGCAATACGCAGTGATTTATTTACAGGGTCTCACTTTGATGATGACCCACATGGGAAGCGCCTTTCAATCGCTCTGCCCGAAGCCAGTTGTGATTACGTTGCAGAAGGGATTCGTTGTGCCATTGTCGCTAGTAATTGGGCTCAACTTTCCAAGCGCTTCGATTTGCTTGAGGATTCGATTAATGACCGTAACAACTGGGATTTCTTAGCCAAACAAATGGTGATGATTACCGATACAACTCCCTTGCCAGAACAGGCAAAAATTGCACATCTCTACCCTGGTCAAGGTAGCCAGTATGTTGGTATGACATTTGATTTGTCCAAGCGTTATCGTTGTATTGGCGAAACTTGGGATGAGGCGGATCGGACAATGACTGAGGTCCTTGAAGGCGAATCACTCTCTTCATTCGTATTGCGAGAAAATCTTTCTGAAGAAGAGAAAGTAGAATCCGAATTCAAACTCAAACAAACAGAGTATACGCAACCAGCTATGCTGACTGCTGATTTAGGTCTCTATCGTCTGATGAAAGCCCACGGGCTTGAACCCGACATGGTTGCCGGCCACTCTTTAGGGGAATATGCGGCATTAATGGTTGCAGGGATTCTTGATTTTGATAGTGCATTGCGTGCTGTAGCAGCTCGCGGTACCGAAATGGGTGGTGTCGACGTACCAGATTGCGGAATAATGGCCTCTGTATCGGCACCATACAATCAGATTGAGGATGTCTTAGATGCCGAAGAGGGGTATGTCATTGCCGCCAACAAAAACAGTCCAAAAATGACAGTGATTGCAGGTGAAACAGAACCAATGAAACGTGTCATGCGAGTGTTTGATGAAGCCGGTCATCCATGTGTTCAATTACAGACCAGTCACGCATTCCATTCACGAATTGTTGCCCCAGCAAATGAACCATTGCGCAAGTTCCTCGAGGGGTTGAGCATTCGCTTACCTCAAATCCCAGTCACCTCAAATTTCGATGGCGAATGGTATCCGAATGTGGCACCTGCGGGAAGTCACCCCAAGGAAGCGGTTCTGGCCAAACTTGCACCTCAAATGGCCTCTACAGTTGAATGGACAAAGCAGATGGAAACAATGTATGCCAGTGGCGCTCGCCTCTTTGTTGAAGTGGGTCCCAAGCGAGCCCTTGCTTTATTCGCGGAACAAATTTTCGAAGAGCGGCCAAAGATTGTGACACACACAAACCATCCAAAGATTGGTGGCATCGCTTCGTTCCATGCAGCACTCGCCGTCCATGCTTTATCGGGCCGAATCCCAAACATGCCGGATGCAAATAGCAACGTTCTCACTGATGCTTTCAAAGCAGGTGTAAGAATTTCAACTCCATCCACCGATCCAATTTCAAGAACAACAGAAACAAGTGAAGTGGCTGCAATACAAGAGGCACATCCCACGCCGACCGCAGAAGAGCAGGAGGAGATTGAAAGAAAATCAAAGGAAGTCGCCATTGCGGAAATTGTTTCCGAAGTGAGTGGTTTCCCATTGCGAATGATTCACGGTTCTACAGACCTCGAAACCATTGGCTTGAATGAAACAAAAATATCACAAATCCATGAGAAAATCCGATCCAAATATAGGGTTAAAGGGAATACACAAGCGAAGACTCTTCCAGCCTTAGTCGAATGGATGGATGAGGTGCCCCGCGTCATTTATCCTCTTAATCAAGATGTATCTGTTCAAAGAATTGCACCTCCGATAGACCCCCGGTCTTCGCGTAGAGCAGACCCCTATGTTTTCAGTGGTATCAGTCTAGGTTTACCGGGGATG
>Ga0066862_10000484_pt1 | contig 16014 bp, 16 predicted proteins | sample ETN02SmetaG_FD_66431 | JGI IMG/M metagenome (GOLD analysis project Ga0066862, IMG submission 66431) | Marine microbial and viral communities from oxygen minimum zone, Eastern Pacific Ocean - ETNP2014F10-02SV255 | ecosystem: Environmental > Aquatic > Marine > Oceanic ... | reverse complement strand
ATGTATAAGGCCCAAGATACATAATGAATAATCTAAAACTTATTTTAGAATGGAAGCACACAGTTTACTAACACCCATACCCCATCAGATTTCACCCCATAGGGGTTCACTTTCGTTGAAATCTAATGTGGCTGTGTGTTGTTTGCCCCTACTTGCTATGACATCTAATGTAATTTACATTAGGGGTAGCATATGGGTAGCAGATTTACCTGTTATTTGGTGCTATATGTAGCTAACAACTAACAGTCAATGCTGTTTCTATAAAGAAGAAAAAGCCTCAATCTCTCGACGAGAAACTAAGGCTTTTTAATGCGGGACCGACGAGACTCGAACTCGCGACCTCCGGCTTGACAGGCCGGCGTTCTAACCAACTGAACTACGATCCCTAATCTTTATCTATAGCTGATTCTCTATCTTTATATATTAAAGAAGCAGGAATTAGAATTATATAGCCTATAGTTAGCAATATAGGTGCCACTGACAGGCTCTGAAAGCTATACGTATCTCCAGCAGCCATAATAACATATCCGAGGATTATCATTATAACCCCGCTAATAAAAAGGATATAATTTTTTTTCGTATATGACCAGCTATTGAAAAGACTTCCAGATTCAGTATTTCCTTTATGAAACAGTTTACTCATAGAGGGAGCAAAATTACTATTCATGATATACCATCCAAAGTTATTTTTCATGCAAAATAATTAATTATATAATCAAAATTGACAGTCATAGTGTAGAATACATAAATTTCCCCCCTTTAAATGAGCGTAGAAAGAAGTCAAAAATCAATAATTGTATATTCAGTATTTTCTGTCTTTATAGTAATAGCGACCTCTTTAGTAACAATTTTTTATTGGCCTCAGAATAATATGAATCAAGAGATAAAAATAACAATTAATCATGGTGAGTCTCTATCAAGTATATCAAAAAAACTTCTAAAAAAAGGAGTTATTACTAATGAAAATATATTTGAAATTGCGACAAAAATAAGAGGTCTGGACACCTCTATTCCGGTGGGAACATTTCTGATGAAAAATGTTAATATAAACCATGATATTATTAATTATTTAGTTTTTGGGAATCCTGAAAGAAAGAGAGTCACGTTGTTGGAAGGATGGAACATAAGACAAACATCGAATCATTTATCAAAAGAGATGGGGTTTGATTACAGTAATATTGTTGAAATTGTAAATAATACAAATTTCATTAATAGCTTAGGAATTAAATCAGAAAGTCTTGAAGGATATTTACATCCTGATACATATTATTTTTTTGAGGGTGAGAATGTAAAATCTGTTATAAAAAGGCTAGTAAAAGAATATAAATATTTCTGGACTGATTCAAATATTACGAAAGCAAAGAGCATCAGTCTAACTCAACATCAGATACTAACCTTAGCCTCTATTATTGAGGGAGAGGCAATTTATGACTCTGAACGGCCGATTATTTCAGCAGTATATCATAACCGTCTAAAAAGAGGTATGAAACTTCAGGCTGATCCTACAGTTCAATATATTATCAAAGATGGTCCAAGAAGACTTCTCAATAAAGACTTGAGAATTAAATCTCCATATAATACTTATCTGTATGATGGACTTCCTCCTGGGCCAATTAATTCTCCTGGGTTCAAATCATTATACGCGGCATTATACCCAGATGAAAATGACTATCTTTATTTTGTGGCAAAAGGGGACGGGTATCATACTTTTTCTAAAAATGAAAAAGAGCACGAACGAGCAAAAAGGGCTTTTCAGAGAGTAAGAAAAAAAGTTAAAAAAGATAGGCATGGGTCATGAGTTTGAAGTCCCTTAATTCAACTCAAAAATCTGCTGTCGAAGCAGTAGACGGACCAGTTTTAATTTTTGCAGGAGCGGGAAGTGGAAAAACCAGGGTTCTCACGCATAAATTGTTTTACCTAGTAAATGAAGGCCTGTTTAAGCCTGAAGAAATATTAGCGGTTACCTTTACAAACAAGGCTGCTAAAGAAATGAAAGAAAGGGTCATGAAGCTACTAAAGGCCAATGGTCTTCCTTTATCAATTGGAACTTTTCATTCAATATGCGCGAGAATACTCCGAGAAGATATTCAAGTACTTGGTTTTAGTAAGCACTTTGCAATTTACGACGTAAAAGACCAACTAGATTTGATCAAAGTCTTATTTGAGGACAATGATATATCTAAAACTTTAATTACTCCAACTCAATTAAGAAATCAAATTGGTTTATTTAAAAATAAAATGATAGACCCCAAAACGGTTGAAAGAAAATCTAGAACTATTCTTGAAAAAACAGTTTCAAATATTTATGCCAAATATCAAAAAGCTCTTAAACTTAATGATGCATTAGATTTTGATGATTTATTAACATTCCCCCTTGAGATCTTTAATAAAAAACCATCTATATTGAAAAAATATCAAACAAGATGGAAATATATATTAGTAGATGAATACCAAGACACTAATCGTGCTCAATTTGAATTCTTAACAGTATTAGCTCAAAAGCATAAAAATATTTGTGTAGTTGGTGATGATGATCAGTCGATCTACGGATGGAGAGGGGCAGAGATATCTAATATCCTTGACTTTGAAAAAAATTTTTCAAGTTGCAGAGTTTTTACACTTGAAAAAAACTATCGCTCAACAAAGCAAATTTTAGATGCTGCAACTGCAGTTGTAATGAATAATGATAAAAGAGCAGTTAAAAATCTTATTGCAGCGAATGGTCCAGGGGAACCTTTAGGGTTAATCGAAACTAATGATGAACAAGAAGAGGCTAGCGCTATTGTATCATCAATTGAAAAGGAGATAAAACTTAATAAAAGAACATTCAATAATTTTTCTGTATTGTATAGAACAAATGCCCAATCTAGGGCGCTTGAAGAAAGTTTTATTAGGCAGGGGATACCCTATAATATTGTTGGTAGCATTCGTTTTTATGAAAGGAAAGAAGTAAAAAATGTATTAGCCTATCTTAGGCTAGTTTTTAACCTTAAGGATACTATTTCGCTAAGAAGAATAATAAATTTTCCAGCAAGAGGCATCGGGGCAAAGACTATAGATAAATGTGTTCAGCAATCAGAAAAAGATAAAATTGAATTTATTGATGTGCTTAAAAACCCTGATAAAATGGATATAAGAGGAAAACAGGCTGATGCATTATCTAAATTTTATAATATAATAAAAAAATATTATGATTTAAGAGAAAAACTAAGTGCAAGCGAATTAGCTAGAAGCTTAATAGAAGAAATAGGTATCCTTTCATATTTTAAAAATTCTACGGAACCAGATGCAAAAGATCGATTTGATAATGTTGCAGAGTTGCTAACAAGTATTGAGGAGTTTTCTATTCGTGATCAAACAGCAAGCATTAGTAGATTTCTTGAAGATGTGTCTTTACAAACGGATATAGATCATTGGAATGATTCTGATAATAGAGTTACAATGATGACAATACACTCATCTAAAGGTCTAGAGTTTCCAGTAGTATTTATCGCTGGGATGGATGAGGGGCTGTTCCCTCTATTTAACACTATTGATGATAAAAAGGAGTTGGAGGAAGAACGGAGACTTTTTTATGTAGCACTAACCCGAGCAGAAGAGAGAGTATATATATTATATGCTACTAACAGAAGGAGAATGGGTGTCGAAATGGTGAATGGTCTACCAAGTAGATTTATTAATGAAATTCCCGAGAATTCTTTAGAGAAAATAAGTTTTAGTTCTTCAGTAACGAGAAAATTTGTATCTGGAACGCGAAAAAAAGATGGACTAACTCAAATGGTTAGAACAGTGACTGATTTTGATGATTTTCAAGTGGGTGACAATGTCGAACATTCAATTTTTGGGATTGGTAAGATTATGGCTTTGAGTGGCACTGGTGAAAATCAAAGGGTTGGTGTGGTTTTCAGTGATGGAACCAGAAAAAAATTAATCGTAAAATTTGCCAATCTGAAAAAAATATAAATTTCTTTTATTGCCTGATGATTATCGGTTATTTTTATATAGGCATTTCAAAATCAATTTAATAAAACAATAGCTATCCATATGGATTATGAAGATCAACTGAAAACTATACTAAAAAGTGAGGGTCTGAGATATACGAAGCAAAGACAGCAGGTCTGGGATGAAATAAGAAGGTCTTCAGAACACAGAGACGCCGAACAGATATATATACAAATAAATAAAATAGCACGGAAAAAACAGGATCTAAAAGTCTCAAGGGCCACAGTATACAGAACTATCGATGTGTTGGTAAAAAATAACTTGGTCAGAAAAATGGAACTTGGTGATGGTCGTGCCCTTTATGAACATAAAATTGATGATGGACACCATGACCATATTATATGTATTGAGACAGGGAAAATTATTGAATTTTACGATGAAGATCTTGAAAATCTTCAAGAAAATATTGTAAAAAAATACGGCTATGAACTTGTGAGGCACGTACATCAGTTATTCGTAAAGCCAATAAAATAAATTTTTTAATTAATTAAATTCTTTTCCATTTTTATGGACCCTGACCTAGTCGTTTCTTTATCTGCATACCCTAGTGCATAGTAGAGTTGCCTGGCAGCTTGATTCTTTTTAGCTACGTTGAGTGTAATTTTTTTAATGTTATCATTATTAATAAGCTCTTCTGCATAGAGAATTAATTTTTTTGCAAATCCTTTTCTATGATAATTTGGATCAATAATAAGATGAAATAAATGTGCTGATCCTTGTTCTTTTTTCTCTTTTATACTTAGGTGTCCAATAATCCAGTCATCAATTTTAATTATGATAGTTTTATTATTCTTTTCTTTATATGATAAAGAAATCCATTTATTTAGATTGAATGGATAGGTCATATTAGGAGAGGTGAAATGAAGTACCTTAGGGTTTTTAAACCAGCTAGATAGACAAGCATTAAGTATCCTAATATCTTCTTTTTTCTTATAGGACAAAGCCGAAATAGATATTTTTGTGTTACTCATTTAAGATATTACCTTTATCGGAATATTTTTTCTTCATTATATTAATATTTTATAGTAGATATAATTGCATTTTATGGTACACATTTTAATATTTCTTTTAATTGGAATAGCTATGGCGCAAGACAATTTAAACATGCCATATGATTATTCAAGGCATCAGGGCTATGTTATAAATAATGGCAGCATGATGTGGAACGAAGATTGGAGATCAGGTCTTTTTTTCTTTGATGGAACTTTTGCAAACTATCCTTCTACTTTTGGTACACAGATTGAGTCTAATTATTTTTCTCCTGATATAGAATCAACACTATCTGATTCAAATTATACCTTGTCCTATTTTGATTGGCTGCAAGGTGACTATTATTTAGACAATCTAGATATTGGTCTAGAATATTCAACTGATCATAGAATAACTAGATTATATGGTTTTAAAAAAAGATATGCGGGAGCATATAATCAGTATACTATATCACCAGGCGCACCTATTCCGATACAGTATACTTATCTAGGCAATTATAGTTCAAAAGGAGATAAAAATTCAATAGACATAGCTATTGGAAATTTTAATACAGATTTTGGATTATTAGATAGTTTAGGAACTGCATATATTAATTCTAGAATCACATCTTCTAATATTTCATATAGACATGATTACGACAGTCTATATTTTACTATTGATGGCCATAATTTTTTACAACGCTATAACAGTTTGCATTCGGTAGTGATGACACAGGGTGTTCGTTACCTAACAAGGACTAAACTTTCAGGTGCGATCTATTTAATTAGAAATCATAATCATATACTTTCAGCTGTTGTAGATTTTAATAAAAGATCATTAAGGGCAGACACATTTAAGTCTATTGGATGGAGTTCAGTAAAAATTGGATTAGGTCATGATAACTACTCCTTTAACTTAGGTAGTATGGTTTTAGGAAATAATTACAATATTATCATGGATGGTGAGTCGTCCTATAAAGTTGGAAGATATCTATTCAAGTCAAGCTTCGGCCACATATTTAAACCATCACATATTAGCCTCTCTGACACAATTTATATCGAGGAAAAAAATCATTTTATATTAGATGGTGAATGGTCTCATAAAAGAATAAATATAGGGGCACATATTTATTTGAATAATTATCAAGGAAACACAATTTTGTCAAATAATGAAATAATACTACCAAATGATGGATCTAATATTTGGTTTTCAGGAACGATAAAGTATCGGCTTTTTGGTAATCATTTTTTTCTACTTAGATATGATAAAATGCACTCCAATAATTATATTACTGATGGTATTGAAGATAGGATAAAAATAAAATTCAATAATCACTTTAATTTATTTTCTCGATCAATGGAAGTTCAAACATCGCTTTCATTTAGTGGCTTTATTAACAGATATAGTGATTATGTTTTAAGCCCGACAGAGCAATATCCTATAAAAATTGATTCACAAGAAACATTAGAAAATATTTGGCTAATAGATTTTTTTATATCATGCACTGTAAAAAGTTTGCAAGTAAAATATGAAATGAATAACCTAGCAAATATTATCTATGATTATTTAGGTAGCAATAAGCAAGACCATAGTGTGCAGTTTAATCCATATTTTCCTAAAATGCGTAGACTCGCATCTCTATCAATTAAATGGAACTTTCTAGACTAATTTATTTCCCAAATTGCGTAATCACCTGGAGAAGCTCCGACCTCATATAATATTTCAAATTCACCGATATCATTATGGATATAGACTGTATCGGGAGATTGATAGTCACTAGTTATTCCAAAATAGACGTGATTGTCAAAAGATTCGGAAGAGTACAAGTTTGAGGCTCCGTAATCTCCAATCCTTGATGAAGATTTAATATTGAGATTACTCTCATCAATTGGTGCGATTCCGCCATCGAAAGTTCGATAGACCTGATTGTTAAGGACCATCACATTGCCCCCGCATACGATTCCAGGGCCATATTCTTTTTTTACTATTCCATTGGTTAAAAGATCGATATGCGTTGTCCCAAAATAGGTTTGGTACCAATCTTCACTATAATATGTTCTTGAGACCCATAAGTTATTACCTTCTATAGCCATATATTGGGGGCCTTTGCCGACCTCAAATGTTTCAATAACCTGATTGGTCTCAGGGTTTATTTTAATTACACTTGATCCATTTCCTTGGTCATAGATCTTGAGATTAGATATGCAGACATATAAAAAAGACCCGTCTGAAATTATATCTTCTGGTAAACCATCTAACGATATCTGATTTTCAATAGCATAAGTATATAAGTTTAAAATTTTTATGTCTTTTGTAATCCAATTTGTGAAATATAGCTTATCGTTAAGAACTACCATCTCTCTTGGGGCAGAGTTTTGTGTCGAGATTGTGATCCCAGGCAAAACAAGACCAGACTCAGATATGGTATATCTTTTTATTTCACTGCTTCCATTTATAATGACAAATAGCATATCGTTGTGCACTAAAATGGATTGCACCACATCTCCAATATTATCTATTGATTGAATTTTTTGTTCATCTTTGAATACGGACACGGATCCATTCCCCTGACCAAAATTTCCTTCACTAGCGATAAATAAGAGTTGAGAAGTTTGTTCATCTGTTGACTTGTTTATGCTATTGCTACAGCCGATAAAAATAAATAGCACACTAATCAATATTGGATAAAATAACATAGCTAAGATTTTTTTAATTATATGAGATGAAATTGCGGTTTTTATATTTTTCATGACTTTTCTCCCGAAAGCGTATTTGTTTGTTTCTTCTTGCTCAGGTCTCCTGACTTATGTAGCGTCAACATAGTTTGCCTTCTCTAAGTATGAAACAAAGATGGCTAATATTAAACCAGTATTCTACAAATACAGTAGCGGGGACTGTGTCCGATTCTAACGAACTTCCCTTTTACAAAAAGAAGAGTTATGGTTACAAAAATTAAAATTAAATATCATTAATAAATACTGAAATATATAGAATTATTTATCTATAACGTTTTTTGTAAGTGAAGAAACAACTAATTTTATCTTATGCTTGGACTTGATAATCTATTTGTGATTAGAGCCGTAGTCGCTCCCTGCTATTTGGAGCCTAGTTTTACCTCTTCAAAAGTTACTGAGGCCGTTTCAGGTGAAACTGTAGAGATAATTGATTTAAAAGGTGATTGGTTATTCATAAAACAGGATGATGGATATGAAAGTTGGATAAAAGACTTTTATGGCACTATTCAAAAAGAACCATTCTTATCAGATCACATGTCTGTTGAAATATCATCAATACCTTTTGGCGCTAGACTGAAGCTCAACGATAATCGATATTTTACGGTAAATGGTGCTGAGTATAAATTTAATGATGATGCTCCGGTAAAACTTGATGAACCTCCTAAGCCTAGTAATATAATAATAAATGCAAGAAAACTCACTGGTTGTCCATATAGATGGGGCGGCAAAACATCTTTAGGGTTTGATTGCTCGGGATTTGTTCAAACAGTTTACCTCTCTGCTGGGATTTTATTACCAAGAGATTGTTGGCAGCAGTCAAATTTTGTTATAGATAAAAAAATTGAAGGTAATTTAAGTAAACCTGGTGATTTACATTTTTTTGGAGAAAATGGTAAAATATCACATGTGGGGATTTCAACTGGAGGTCTTGGCCTTATTCACTGTCAAGGCTGGGTTAAAGAAGAATCATTTTTAGAACATGAGAAAAAGTATAACAATAGACTCGCAGATATGTACATGCATACTTGTTCAGTTGAATTAAATTTAAATACATGAAAACGAAATTTTCGAATGAAAATCTACTGAATAGTGCTGTATTAGTATTAAATGCAAATTATTCTCCTATGACAGTTTGCACAGCAAAGCGAGCGATTACATTATTTTTCTTAAACAAGATAGATGTTTTATCCAATTATGGTGAAAAGGTTCATAGCCCCTCTACAGTGTTAGAACTTCCAAGTGTTATAAAAATAAAGACATATATAAAGAACAATAGTATGGCGGTTGAAATAAGCAGAAAAAATATTTTGGTCAGGGACAACTATACTTGTCAATACTGCGGTAAGCAGAATAAATCTCTTACGGTGGATCATGTGATACCTAAGTTTAGAGGAGGGCAAGATACTTGGGAAAATTTAGTTGCGGCTTGTAAAGAGTGTAATCAAACTAAAGGAGAACGAAACTCTGAAGAAGCTGGCATGCCTTTAGCAAAAAAACCAAAGCGGCCCAATCGAATTCATTATTTTCAACGTTATGTTAAAGAAAGGCAGATTGATTGGAGACCTTATCTATTTATGGAACCACTTGGTTAGAATAATGAGCGATAAGAAAAAATCTAGAGTTCTTAGTGGCATACAACCTACAGGGGTGTTACATCTTGGTAATTATTTTGGTATGATGTCAAGGATGATCGAATATCAAAACGATAGCGATTTATTTTGTTGTATAGTTAATTATCATGCTTTAACAACTATACAGGACAAGAATGTATTAAAAAATAATACTATCAATGCTGCAATAGATTTTCTTGCACTGGGTATGGACCCTGATAAATCTACTTTTTGGGTTCAAGCAGATATCCCGCAAGTTTCTGAACTAACATGGTTACTATCAAATTTAACTAGTCTAGGTCTAATGGAGAGATCAACGTCTTACAAAGATAAAATTGATAAAGGACTTACACCGCATATGGGATTATTTTCATATCCGATACTTATGGCAGCTGATATTTTACTTTATGGTAGTGATATAGTTCCTGTTGGGAAGGACCAGAAACAACATTTAGAAATAACAAGAGATATTGCAATTAGGTTTAACAATATATATGGACAGACTTTGGTGATCCCAGAGCCAGATATTGAGGAAGAAACGATGTTAGTACCCGGAATAGATGGACAAAAAATGAGTAAATCTTATGGTAATACAATACCTATTTTTGCGGATGATGGTGAATTAAAGAAAATAGTGATGTCTATAGTGACTGATTCTGCAGGGGTAGATGAACCAAAAGATAAAAATACTCCTTTATATAAATTATATTCATTGTTTTTAAATAATGAGGAAAAGAAAATACTAAGGGATCGATACGATACACCTGGTCTAAGGTATGGTGATATTAAGAAGGAACTACTTGAAAAGGTTTTTAATCATTTCAGCCCTTATAGAAAGAAAAGAGAAGAATTATTAAATAATCTTGATGATGTATATCAAGCTCTTGAAAAAGGCAGAGAAAAAGCTAATGTAGTTGCAAATGAGTATCTTGATAAGGTCCGCAAAGCTATGGGTATAGCATATTAAATGTATAAGATACAGCTACGTAATTTTGAAGGGCCAATAGATCTTTTACTTTATTTTATTCGGCGCGATGAACTTGATATATACGATATCCCAATCGCAAGAATCACTAAAGAATTCATTGATGCTGTAGAGCAGTGGGAGAAGGTGCATCTACATGTTGCAGGTGATTTTATTGTAATGGCTTCTACTCTAATGCGCATAAAAGCGAAATTATTACTCCCTCGTCCAGAGCTTGATGATGATGGAGAAATTATAGACCCTAGAACAGAATTAGTCCAACAATTAGTTGAGTATAAACGATTCAAAAATGCAGCAGAGTTGTTAAGAACTTTATCAAGTGAAAGAGACCAAAAATTTTCTAGACAGCTTGAGCCAATAATTAAAATAGACGAATCTGATATCGAAGAAAATCTTATTTTAGATGTAACATTATTTGATTTAGCAAGATTTTTTAAATCTGCTATGGATAATATGCCAGTCGTATCTCAGTTTGAGCTAAGTAGAGAACCAGTAAAGCTAGAACAACAGAAAGAGTTTATTTTTAAATATTTTGATGGGGATGGTAGGTTAAAATTTTCTTCAATATTGGATAAACTAGAGAGTAGAATGGAAGTTGTTGTTACATTTTTAGCGATATTAGATTTAGTTAGAGAAGGGATATGTCAACTTACTCAAAATGAAGTTTTTGGCGATCTTGAGTTACAAAAAATTGTTTCCGAAAAAAGCTAATGAAAAAAAAAGAATCAGATCAAATAATTGAGGCTCTATTATTTGCAAATGCAATGCCCATAAATCAAGCTCAGATGAATCAAGTTTTTGATAGTTCTGTACCAAGCTTGAAATCGTCAGTGGAAAGACTAAATGATTTTTATTTAGCAAATGAAAGACCGTATTCAATCAATAGTATTGCTGGTGGATACCAACTAGTTACAAATCCAAATTACGATATTTGGATTCGTCGTCTTCTAGGAAAATCTAATAAACTTACATTATCGAGCGCGGCTTTAGACACTTTAGCTATAATCGCATATAAACAACCAATTGGCAGATATGATATTGAGTCTATAAGGGGGGTAGACTCATCAGGCGTTATAAAAACATTGTTGACAAGAAATTTAATTATGATTAAAGGTAGGGCAGATGGTCCTGGTAGACCTTTATTATATTCTACTACGAAAAAGTTTTTAGATCATTTTGGCTTAAACCGTCTTTCAGATATGCCAAAACTAAAAGAGGTGTCAGAGTTAATAGATGCAGATCCAAGTCTTGGTGAACAGATTGCGGTATTTGAAAGTGAAGAATTGAAAGAAAATGAAAACTAAGATAATTAGCTATTAGTTTATGAGATTAAATAAATACCTCGCTAAATCAGGAATTGCCTCTAGAAGAAAATCAGATGAGTTAATTAAGATGGCCACAACAACTGTTAATAATGAAATTATTTTAGATCCTGCCTATGACGTGAATGATATTGATGAAATAAGGTATGATGGGAAATTATTGCAAATTGATAAAGAAAAAATAGTTATTGTATTTAATAAACCTAAAAATGTAATAACCTCAATCCGTGATCCTTACAATAGAAAAACTGTGATGGACTATATTCACTATAAAAAAAGGCTGGTTCCTGTGGGAAGATTAGATAGAGATACAACGGGTTTGTTATTGCTCACAAATGATGGTGATCTACATTATTTTTTAACTCATCCAAAAAATCGTATTATTAGAGAGTATGATGTTGTTATTGATAGAGTTATTGATTCTGAAAAAATAAAACTCATAACTAGAGGGCTGAATATAGGTGAAGGAGAAATTGGAAAAGCTAAAGTGATTAAACAAAAAATGATTAAAGGGAGATGCCACGTTAGACTAGTTCTTAGACAGGGTAAAAAAAGAGAAATAAGGAGAATATTTAGAAGGTTAAAAATCAAGTTGTATAAATTACACAGAGTTAGTTTTGGAGGTGTTGGTCTTAACGGATTAAAAGAAAGTAAATTTAGATTACTTGATGAAAACGAAATTAAGCAATTAAAAATTGAAATTTCATCCAATTGAATATTTTTATTCATTTTTGCCTATCATTTTTATTTCTTGTAAGTTCGCCGGCTTATTGAGAGTTAGATGATATGATAATTGCTATTGATGGTCCGGCTGCTTCTGGTAAGAGCACAACCGCAATTGGTGTTGCAAAATGTTTAGGTATAGCCTATTTAGATACTGGAGCAATGTATAGAGCTGTTACTTTTGGTTTAATAGAAAATGATATCAAGTTCGAAGATTCTTCAGAATTAGATAATTATCTAAAACAAATAAAATTAAAACTTTCTGAAACTAAATCTGGTGTCATATTAAACTTAGATGGTCGCAATATCAGTAAAGAGATACGTTCAAGCAAGGTTACTGAAAATGTTAGTGAAGTTAGTGCTTTGAAAAGTGTAAGAGATTCTATGGTTTTAATTCAAAGAAAAATGGCAAAAAAAAATGACTGTATACTTGAAGGTAGAGATATTGGTACTGTAGTATTTCCAGATGCAGATTTTAAATTTTTTTTGATGGCAAATGAAAAAGTTAGAGCAAAACGTCGTCAAAATGATTTAAAGAAAATGGGTGAAGAAAAATCAATAGATAATATTACAAGAGATATAATTATACGTGATTATAAAGATTCAACTAGAAAACACTCACCACTAATAAAATCTGAAAATGCAATTATTATCGACACAAGTAAATTAGGCATCAATAAGGTAATTGATAAAATCGTAAACATAATAAACAAAAAAGGACATTAGATTAATGTTATATAAAGAAATAGAAAATAATTCAGTTGAAGAGGTAAATAATTCAAGTATGATTGAAGAAGATACCAGTGCAAGTGAAGCGCCTGCTGATATAGAAAAAGAAATAAAAGATTACTTAAACCCTCAGCTTTTTAATGATATAAAAACTGTTTCAATTGATGAGATTGGAGCACAAATAGATGAAACAATAAATACTGATGATATAGCTGAAGCATATACAAATACCTTAGTTGATATTTCAGAGCATCAATTAATTAATGGTCGTGTTGTTGGCATGAATGAGCGTGATGTACTCATTGATATTGGTTTTAAATCTGAAGGTATGATTGACAGAAGTGAATTTACAGATGAAAGTTTGCCATCAATTGGTGACCAGGTGGAGGTATATCTAGAATATCTAGAGGATTCAAGTGGTAATACTATTTTATCAAAAGAGAAAGCTGATTTTATGCTTCGTTGGCAAAATCTTCGCGAGGCGTATGATAATGAAGAAATAATTACTGGTAAAATTATTAGAAGGATTAAAGGAGGTATGATAGTTGATTTAGGTGTGGTACAAGCTTTCTTGCCTGGATCCCAATTAGATGTTAGACCAATAACAGACTTTGATCTTTATTTAGATAAAGAGATTGATTTAAGGATAGTAAAATTAAATGAAGCTAGAAAAAATATTGTAGTATCTCATAAATTGATTATTGAAGAAAGTTTACTAGAACAAAGAGAAGCTTTATTCCAAGAAATAGAGATTGGCTCAATTATGGACGGTAGAGTAAAAAATATAACAGATTTTGGAGTGTTTGTTGACTTGGGAGGTATTGATGGTTTACTGCATATAACGGATTTATCATGGGGCCGGGTAAACCATCCTTCTGAGATGATTGCGCTTAACGATGAAATAACTGTAAAAGTCATTGAATACGATGCTGAAAGAAAAAGAGTTTCACTAGGATTAAAGCAGCTTACCCCTCATCCTTGGGATGAGGTTGAAATAAAATATCCTATCGGGGCAACCGTAGAAGGAACAGTGGTTAGTTTAACTAACTATGGTGTATTTATTGAAATAGAACCCGGTGTTGAAGGATTAATACATGTTTCAGAAATATCTTGGACACGACATATTAAAAATCCATCAGAAGAATATTCGATGGGTCATAAAGTGGAGGCTAAAGTTATTTCGATTGATGCAGAAGAAAGAAAAATAAGTTTAGGCGTTAAACAATTAACCCCTGATCCATGGGATGAAATTGAAAAAGAATTTGAAATAGGGGAAATCTATGCTGGGAAGGTTCGAAATCTAACTCAGTTTGGTGCTTTTGTTGAGCTTAAAGAAGGTATCGATGGTTTAATACATATTTCAGACTTGTCATGGACAAAAGTTGTTAGGCATGCAAAAAATATCTTAGAAAAAGATCAAGAAATGGATGTCATAGTTTTAGAGATTTCTAGAGAAAATAGAAAAATATCATTAGGATTGAAACAAATTCAAGATGATCCTTGGCCAGAGATAATAAATCATTTCGAATCGGGGAAAGAAGTAAGTGGTGAGATAATAAGAGTTTTAGATAAAGGTATAATCATACAACTTGAAATGGATGTAGAAGGGATAATACCCTTCGGTAAAATGTCTAAGAAGGATCGCAGAGGATTAGCGAGCCAGTATGAAGTGGGTGCAAATCTTTCTGGAATTGTTATGAAAGTTTCTCCTGAGGATAAAAAAATAATATTATTTAAAGAAGAATTAGCTGGCGGCGGTAATACACAATCAGCTTCAGATGAGGTTAAAGATTATTTAAAAAACCAAAAAACGGATACAGGCGGTAAAATTGATATCCCCCAAGAATTGTTAGATAATGCAAAAGATGCTGAAAAAGAACAACAGCCGCCTGAAGCAGATTAACTATTAAAAGTTAGTCATCACTTTAATAGCTAGTATTATGGGATAATATTGAAGGTTCCCCAATTTAATTCATTTTTCCATAACATTTTCTTCCCACTGGGTGCATTTAGTTTAGCAACTATATTATGGTTATTTGTAATTAGCGGTGACCAGTATACAATGATAATAGATTTCCCAATAGAAGCCAGAAATCTAAACGCACAGAAAACATATTTGAAAGAGGTCCCAGACTATGCTGCTGTAATGCTAAAAGGTAAAGGACGAGAATTATTTAAAGCATTTATTCTTCAAAAATATGCTGGTTTTAAACTAGTCTTAGATCTTGAAGGTATATCTCAAGAATATGAATTTTATCTTAATGATTATTTTGCAAAAAATCCTAGAAGAGTAGTATTACCATCTTCATATAAATTAAGTTTTGTAGAAGTCGTATATCCAAATCGAATAAAAATAAGTCTAGATGAAGTAATGCAAAAAATTGTTCCAGTCACTTCTAATCTTTTGCTATCTTTAAAAGATGGGTATACACAAGTTGGGTTAATAAAATTTAATCCAGATAGTGTTAACATCGTTGGTCCAAAAGCTGAATTAGATATGATAAATGGTATAAATACGATCAAAGATACACTGACAGACTTATCATATGCTTTTAATAGCGAACTCGATCTTATTTTACCTAATAGGTTAATTAATTGTTCTCATACTGAGGTGCAGTATTATTTAGATATACAACAAATAAGTGAAAGAATAATTGTTGATATACCAGTAAAAGTTATAAATAAAGTAAAAGGTATAAGAGTATTCCCGTCGCCTCAGACTGTGTCTCTAACTGTAATTGGAGGGGCTCTTCAAATATCTAGAATAAAATCAGAGGACATATTAGTTAATGTAGATTTTAATTCATGGACTATAAAACAAAACTTTTATGAACCTCAAGTTTCATTCCCATTTGATATATTAGATTGGAGAGATCTATCTCCTCGAACAATTGAATTAGGTGTGGCAAGAGAATCAAAATGATAGTTCTTGGAATAGA
>Ga0066862_10000482_pt1 | contig 16100 bp, 12 predicted proteins | sample ETN02SmetaG_FD_66431 | JGI IMG/M metagenome (GOLD analysis project Ga0066862, IMG submission 66431) | Marine microbial and viral communities from oxygen minimum zone, Eastern Pacific Ocean - ETNP2014F10-02SV255 | ecosystem: Environmental > Aquatic > Marine > Oceanic ... | reverse complement strand
GGCTCCAGCCTTGGTGTGAGTGAGGGTTTGTTGATCATCACTTGCAGGGCCATTGAATGTCTCTGGAGACGTAATCACATGATTTTCTGAACCTTCTCCCGCACCAAGAATGCCTTCTGAGACTCGCATGGAGAATCCTGCGCTGTAGTCCGTACCTCCACCATGGTATTCTGCCCCGCCAATAATTTGAATCATCATTTCATATGTTTCCCCAGGAGTATAAGTGGTCGGGACGTCGTCAAGAATTATTGTGACACTGTCGCTCGGATCTGCATTATGGCAAGTACATCCTGAAATCGCAACATCTCCTTTTCCATCTTGGTCGAATCCGATGCCACCTGGCCACGCGTATACCGAAGAGGGGCTAATTGCTAGAATCGTGACTAAGAGGCACATGGCAATTACCCTTCTCAAAGGTGCAGTCCACGGACTGTCAGTGCCCATACTTCGACCGACCGGAAAAGGGGATATTAACGTTGGCTACGTGAATCGTTTTTTCGGTGGACAGCGGGGCATCTAGAACTATGACAATACTGTCCTTTTTATTCAAAAATTAGGTGCACTATTTATTGGCTAATTTTTCCGCATGATTCAAACCCCGTCACCTCCGTTCCAACATTATGGCGGGCCGAACTTGGAAGAACACGTATCGTCTCTCAGATACTCAACTTGAGCAGTTAGACCGTGCTGAATCATTGTTGGAATCAATGGATTTAGGTCATGCAGAAGAATTACTTCTTGGTATGCTTGGAGAGGATCCATTATGCATTCCAGTTCTCTCCAATTTAGGTCATTTATATGGTCGTCACTTATCTGAATTTGAAAAAGCTGTTGAATATTATACGAAAGTACTCGAAATTGAGCCAGATAATGCCTGGGCTAGAGATGAGCGAAGAAGGTATCAAAGATATTTGACTTATGATGAGGATTGAGTGGGAAAATGCATGATGGTTCCCTTCTAATAATTGGTGTAGGTGGGGTTGGTTGCCGTTGGGCAAAATCTGCTTATTCAGGATTAGAATCTGTCTCTGAACTTCTTCTTGTTGATGCGGATCCTAATTCTTTTGATAATTCTCCTGAAGCATCGACTGTACTCATTGGCCCTGAGGATGTAAATCAAGGCATCATGCCTGAAATCTCTAGTACATGGGCTAGAGAGTTTGCTCATGTATTTAGTCGAATGTTGGACCGATCTGAACTGGTTTTGATTTCAACTGCATTAGGAGGAGGAGTTGGAGGGGGAGCGAGCATTTGGATTGCCGAACAAGCACGTGCTTCTGGTGCTTTGGTGGTTACTATCGCAGGTCTTCCTTTCGATGACCAGGTCTCTAGGATGCGGTGGGCAAGACTTTCCAGACCTCGATTAGAGTCTGCATCTCATGCCACAATTGGAATTTCACTCTCTTCACTATCACAACGTAGTGTGAAAAGAGGTATACCTTGGGAAGATGGTGGAGGATGGGTTTCGAGTCTAGTAGGGGGTTTAATTCGCACTCAAGCACGGATGGGGGTAATTAACCTAGATTTGATGGATTTACGAACAATTCTATCTCAAGCTGGCAGGTCAACAGTTCTAGTCGGCGAAGGAATGGCAATTGATCCGGAACGATTATTCCGATCAGCATTTGATGCCCCCCTTGAGAGAATGGACATCGCAAATGCAGCAGCTTGTTTACTTCATATCGAAGGCGGAGGGGCAGTTTCGTTAGGCGATTTTGATCAGATTGCTGCAGCATTTACTAGAGGTTTGCATGAAAATTGTAATGTGATTTATGGAGCATCTATCGATAAGGAAATGACTGGAGAAGTTAGAGTGATTGCAGTATTATCTGGACTTTGAATGTTAGATTTCATTCAATTCGTTGGTCAATTCTTCTATTTCCAAATCTGTTTCTTCATCCTCATCATTAATCTCGGTACGTGTTGGCCTTGAAATTGTGGTTTTCATCCCAATTAGTAGAGTAAGTGCTGTTAGGATATGTCCTGCTCCCAATGTTTGCGAAATATTGCCTAGAATAGGTAGAGATTCTGTAAGTCCTGACATTACAGTAATCGAACCAGCATATCCAAAGCCGAATGCAATCGCCCAATGTATTGCCGTATCTTTTGAAATAAATTTGATATTGCTTTTATTACGATTAGTCATTGCCCATACTGCACTAACAACTGTGATGACCACTAGCATTGCTTCTTCCAATAACATGGCACTAGTTTCGTTCCCTGATAGTCTTGACCAAGCACTAGAAAGGTGCCATGCGATTAGAACTATCATCAGTTGACTTGTCCTATGAACTCTAGAACGGTCACCTTTCGTCCACGATGTATCCATTGGGATAATTCCATCCTTCGCAATTTGTAAGAATAGAGCAATTACAGAAAAACAAACCAGTGTGTAAATTCCCCAAGAAAAAAGCAATGGATTAGTTCCAGTAATGTTTGGTATTGCAATTCCTCTTAATATTGCAATAATGATGGAAAAAATGAATGCACCTAGGAAGAGTCTCCTCAAGTCCCACGATTTAGGAGTAATTTCTTCAGAACGTTTGCTTGATTTAGACCTGATGATTAGGTCTCGAATACTACTTCTGAGTGCTAACCCTTGGCCAATAGACCAAATCACAAATAGAGATGATAGTGCGATAGCCCACAGGTCTCGAATATTCTTATCCCCGGCTATGGTAAAGAGAATAGTTCCAGATATCAATGTCATGAGAGATATTGGGAGAAATAATGGCCCTAAGATTCGCCCCAATGCAGATGAATAGCCATCTACTAGGAGCCATTTTTTAATGTGCGAATTATTTCCTATTATTCCTAGAATGCTGTATGATCCCATTGCAGAAGTGAAGATTATTGCAGCGAAACCAGGATCGTCACTTACGGTTGAAACAAATGCGAAAAGACCCCCTGTTCCCGCAATTAATAGGAAAACATGAGGAAGGGTTCGAGGAGCTAAAAGTGTCTTAATTAGATCCCATGGGCTCTCTATTGTAGACTGGGTATTCCCCTCCCGCATATGTAATCGCATGGTGGGGACTGAAATAAACGGTCAACCCTGCTGAGTACATGGCGGCCCCTTCTAAGGCAAAGCGTCCAAAGCGACGCTGGGTCGGAATTCATGTGTTCAATGATGTGGGACGTGAAACCATAATTTCTATTCTTGAAGAGATACTCCCTTCTAGTTCTCTAAAATTGTATGACTTACAAAATGTAAATGAGAAATTATTGGGTATTGTGAGAATAAATTTGTCAGAAGCAAGTGATTTCATCTCTAAATGTGAGGCCGATTCTCGCCTACAGACAATTACTACTTCCGGTAAAATTCGACTTGTACGGGAACGTCTTGAACTTCCTTTACCTAATGTACGTAGGTGAAGCATTCATCACCTTTGGTCAATTGCGTATGTTATGGGCGGAGGAGGAGAGAGTGAACCTATCCCTGTTTGGGATCTCGCTTCTTTGATGGGGGCAATTATGCTAATTGGGACCATCTTAATGGCGGTGTGGATTCCATCACATGAAGTGAATTTAGAACAAGGTGCAGAGCCAGTTTGGCTTACGAGTGTCGATGTAGGGTTTCTTGGTTCTGAAGATGTAATTGAGATTTCAGTACTACCAGACGAGTCATGTATAGGGTTCAATTCGTCATCTTGTAACATAATGGTAAATGTAGGAGATGAAGAGTTATTATTTCCTGAGGATGAATGGTGGTATTCTCTGACCTCTACAAGAACTTCAGATGGTCCATTAGATATCTCAGTTGAAGGAACTGGAGATTATGAGGTAAAAATCAATGTGCAAAGACAGCTACCATTGGAAGCTCTTCCAGCAATAATTGGCCTTTTCTTGCTGGTATGGGGTGAATGGCGTAAAAGGCAATGATTTCATTCGTGAAATTCAATTCCTGAGATTACTTTGATACCAGAATGAGTGACTATTTCTAGACCCTTTTCAGAAATTTTTGAAACAACACATGGTTTATTTTTTCGTTTTTTCATTTCGCCTATTATTTGTGTCCTCGATGCGGCAGCCCACCATCTCCTTTGAAGAAATTGTTGATCTACAATTGGCACTCTTGGATGTTGTTCAAACCATGATGAAAGATGTCGATGAAGATGTATTTCCAAACCGTCTAATCCTGAATCGGAAAGACCCTTGATTTCTTTGCCATCAACTTCTCTATCTAATCCATTTATTCCGACTCCACAAGAAACCCATATTTCCTCCCCCTTTGATTCAGCATGTAATAAGATTCCAGCAACCTTCTCTCCGTGCTCTAGTGAGATTATATCATTGGGCCATTTGATTGAAAGTTTAGAATCTCGAGGATTTTTCCACGTAGTTGATTCAAAGCCTTCATTTCTCCATGTGGATATTGCTCCAATTACTGCAAGGGATGCTGCCATGTGCATATATTCTACTCCAAAGTGAGGAGATTCAGGCCCGGAAATTCTCCATGTTGCTGTAATGTCTCCCTTTTTTGAAACCCAGTTTTCCTTGTTTCTACCATATCCTTCCAATTGTTCCTTTGCAATCGCGCATCTGCCTGGCTGATCCTTTTCATCTAGTACATCCATCGTTGTAGCAATCGAATAATTGACGATAGGATCCCATTCCCATCCTTTCCAAAGAGCAATCACCGTGGTTCTTTCTCCTCCATCACATCTTGTTTCAATTGGGCGAATCGACCAACCTTCAGATATTGCTTTACCGAGTTCTTTGTTTGTTTGATCCCCTGAGGAAACCAAAGCAATAATACAACCGTTTTCATGTAATAATCCTGACTTACTACTCAGTTCAAGGAGTAGGCGAATTGGATGAGTTCCTTCCCAAGATAATGCCGCTTCTTCAAGTGGTCCCAGTCTTGATGAATAATTTTCAGGTGCTTCAAGATATGGTGTATTCCATGTTATTACGTCCCAGGGTCCATTCTCATGTGCTTCTATATCTTCGATGCCTTTTTCCAATACTTCGAAAACCCCTGAATTTCTATGATTGCCTCTTGCTGCCACTACTGCTAGAGGATTTACATCGATTCCACATACTTCCCACCCTATTTCGGCCATTGAGGTGCCTATTGCTCCGGTACCTGTTCCAATTTCAAGAAGCCTTCCTGGTTGCCCGCTCAATCGTGAAAGAGCTCGATGAAGTAATGTCGTATCTTCCCTTGGAGGATAGACAGTAGGGGGTACAATCAGTGGCCGTTCTAAACCACATGAATCTATCCAAATCACTTTTGATGATGGCATTTGAGAGATTTCAACTTCTCTTTCTGGGTTAACTCCCATCGTATAGTTTTCAGAGAGTAGGGTTCATGAACACCATAGATGAGAGGGAGACGTCATGTTGGGTCTGTCTAAGGTGAACCGTGCGATTTATGAACCCCCCCTCGGTCCGCAGGAGGCCCAGCATTAGCCATGGGCCTGTAGCTTAGCCAGGTAGAGCGACGGACTTTTAATCCGTTGGCCGGGGGTTCAAATCCCCTCAGGCCCGCCTACTAAGCCGCAGGACCACGGTTTTTGCTAGGTGCGGGGTGTACAAAATGGCGGTCAAGAGTTCCACGAAGAAGAAGTTGATCGAGTTAGGAGTGACCGAGGCTCATGCTTCGGCGATGGCGGATGATACTAATTTGAGTCAGCTCAAAATGCTCAGTGCTGATGAAGTAGGGGCGAGAATTGGCCTTAAGGGAGATGACACTGTTGTTGAGACTTATATGGCAATTCTTCGTGAGCAACCTACTAGGAATCGCAAGTCACGTTCTGTAAAGAGGACTATTAGTCAGAAGTTGGAAGATGAAGAAATACCTGGACATGGCGATAGATTCAATATTCTAAATCATGAACTAGTACCTCATCATGAGTTAGTTTCTCAGGATGATGAAGAACATCTTCTTTCCCCATGGGGCTTAATGACTCTTGATGCAGAGGGAACCCCTCGACTAGCGAAGGAACGTCTTCCTAAGATTTTAATCAATGATCCTGCAGTTCAGGTATTGAAGGAAATGGAAGAGTCCAAGGTAGAGGGTCTTCCAGCAGGTTGGTTAACAAATCGTGTCGTGAAGGTAGTTCGATACAGTAGGTCTGCGGGTTCAGCAATTGCTTACAGATTAATTGTGGAGGCCCACTGAGGGAGGTGTTCTAATGAAGGAAATTATTGAAGCATATTTTAATCAAAGAAGTTTGGTAAATCATCAATTAGCGTCATATGACGATTGTATCCCATCTAGTGATGCATCTGAAGTTCGAATGAACCGAATGGAGAAAATTGTCCGCAATATTCGAGTTGGTACTGACGAGATAATGGAAGATGGTTTAGGGGGGATTATTGCACTTGACGTTCTAGACAAAGATATCAAGGTCCGAATAAAGAACATCAAACTTGGAAAACCTGTTATCAGGGAGGCGAACGGTTCTATTCATGAATCCACACCAGTACAGTGTCGTTTGCGTAAATTGACATACATGAGCCCTCTGAAATTGGATTTTACAATTTTTAGAGATGATAAGCCAGAACCAGATCAAGAATTAGAAGTACATATTGGAAACCTTCCAATTATGGTTCGATCTCAAATCTGTAATCTTCATCCTAAGAACATTGCAACCGCAGATGGGCAAGCCGGAAAACTCAATCTTGAAACCTCTGATGAGGATCGAAATAGGTATCACCGACTTCTAGAGAAATATGGTGAAGACCCCTTAGATCCTGGTGGTTATTTCATCATTAATGGAACTGAAAGAGTGCTTATCTCAATGGAGGATCTCGCTCCAAATAGAGTCACAGTTGAGAAAAATAAGAAGTACACGTATGAGACTGAAGTCGCTAAAATTTTCTCTCAGCGTGATGGAGCTCGAAAGCCATTGAATGTCGAGAAACGTCGAGATGGAATGCTAATGGCAAAGATTCCTTCAGCAGGAAGTACTGCTGTCCCTGTAGTTCTCTTAATGCGTGCACTTGGAGTAGATAATGATGCAGAGATTTTCCAAGCAATTGCTGGACCTGTAGAGACAATGAAGTATACTGTTGCTAACATTAACGAAATCAAGGACAATAGTGAATATGAGGTCCACACAACAGAGGAAGCCCTTGCATGGTTGGAAAAGAAGTTTGCAGCAGGACAACAAAAGGAATACCGTGAACAGAGAATTCAAAATATGTTAGATAAGGAACTACTACCTCATTTGGGCGAAACTCCCGAGAACCGTAGGAAGAAGTCAGTTTTCCTCGGCCGAGTAGTTCGACAAGTTCTGGAAATGGCAGTCACAAATCGAGAGGCTAACGATAAGGATCATTATGCTAACAAGCGTGTACGTTTAGCTGGAGACTTAATGGAAGATCTTTTCCGTGTAAGCCTTCAACAACTTGCTAGAGATCTCAAGTATCAACTTGAACGTCACCACAATAGAAAGAGAGATCTCAAGATTAGTTCTTGTTTGCGACCTGATGTATTGACATCTAAGATAATGCATGCACTAGCTACAGGAAATTGGGTTAGCAGCAGAAGTGGAGTTAGTCAATTGCTTGATCGAACCACTTACTTGGCAGCACTTTCCCATATGCGTCGAGTGACGAGCCCTCTCGTTCGAAGCCAACCTCATTTCGAAGCACGAGATCTTCATCCTACTCATTGGGGTAGATTATGTCCCAATGAGACTCCAGAAGGCCAGAATTGTGGCCTAGTAAAGAATGCAGCACAAATGATTGACGTGAGTGAAAATGTTCCTGAAGGAGAAATAAAGGGCATGCTCTCAGAGGCTGGAGTCGATTCTGATCCCGATGGATGGGCAGAAGGTTCTCGAATCCACGTTAATGGAGATATTTTTGGTCTTCACAAGGATGCTCACAGATTAGTAGCTCGTTTGAAGGCTCGCAGGAGATCCGGTAAAATCAAGCCAGAGGTTTCTATTAGACACGATTCAATAAACAAAGACGTTTTCATTAACACCGATAAAGGTAGGATTCTTCGTCCTCTTCTTGTTCTTGAGGGAGGCGATCTCTCTCTCCAGAAGGCACACTTGGAACGTCTTCGATCCCGTGAAATGAGTTTCAGGGAGCTTGTTTGGGAAGGTGTCGTAGAATGGGTAGATGCTGAAGAGGAAGAGGATCTTCTAATCGCTCCTCGTCCTTTTGATCTTCCATCTAGGAGCCCCAAGCATAACCGCCCACTTAACCCGGCAACTGTTGAATGGGTTAACATGGGTCAACCGGATCAGACGCATGCTAATCTCCGTGCGGAAATTATCATGCCGAATGGTAAGAAGGACTTCGAAGAGTTTGAGATACCTCTTAATTACTATCAAGCAGATTTTGATAGCCTCAAGAAGAAGCAAAAGAAGTCTGGAGAAGTACTTTGTTTCACACACGTTGAGATAGACCCTCAATTGATTCTAGGGGTTTGTGCTAGTTTAGTTCCTTATCCGGAACACAACTCGACTCCTCGAGTTACAGGTGGTACCGCGATGGTCAAACAGGCCCTTGGACTCCCAAGTGCAAATTACCGACTTCGTCCGGACACTCGTCTCCACATCATGCATTACCCACAGCAATCTATGACTCGAACTAGGGCAATGCACCAGACGAATTTCCTTAGAAGGCCAGGAGGTCAGAATTTCGTAGTTGCAGTTCTCTCCCATCATGGTTGCAATATGCAGGACGCAGTGATTGTGAATAAGGCGAGTGTCCAACGAGCACTTGGTCGTTCTACATTCGTTCGTACTTACAATGCTGAGAATCGCCGATTCCCTGGCGGATTGGAGGAGACTATACAGGTTCCAGGAAATGATCCAAATCATGAGGTCAAGGGATTGAAGCCCATCGAATCATATGAACATCTAGAGGAAGATGGATTACCTATCCCTGAAAAATATCTAGATAGCGGAGAAGTACTTGTTGGGAAGACGAGCCCTCCTCGATTCCTTGAGGAGAATGCTGGAGGAGCATTCTTTGCAGCGCCTGAAAGGCGCGAATCATCAATGACAGTTCGTCACGGTGAGAAAGGACACGTCGATAATGTGTACGTTACTGAAAGTCTTGACTCGGGGTTGATGGTTCGACTAACTCTTCGAACTAACCGAATCCCCGAACTTGGAGATAAATTCGCTTCACGGCACGGGCAGAAAGGAGTTATTGGCCGATTGATAGAACCTCAAGATATGCCGTTTACAAGTTCTGGAGTAATTCCTGATTTACTGATGAATCCTCACGCAATCCCTTCTAGAATGACTGTAGCTCATGTTCTGGAGATGATTGGTGGAAAGGTAGGGTCAATGGAAGGAAGACAGATTGATGGTACAGCATTCAATGGTGAGAAGGAAGATTCACTAAGGGAAGCTCTCGTTCGAAATGGCCTTGCTCATACTGGCCGTGAGATTATGATTAATGGTGAGACTGGTGAGCAATACCCTGTAGAGATTTTCGCTGGTGTAATTTATTATCAGAAACTCCACCATATGGTAAGTGGAAAGTTGCATGCTAGAAGTCGTGGACGAGTACAGATATTGACTCGTCAACCTACTGAAGGAAGAGCCCGACAGGGTGGACTTAGGTTTGGTGAGATGGAACGTGATTGTTTGATTGCGCACGGTGCTTCAATGGTCATCAAGGATCGTCTACTTGACGAGAGTGATGGCTGGGAAATGATGGTTTGCAATAATACCGGATGTGGACATGCTGCCTATTACGATTGGAATCGAAAGGCAACTGTATGCCCAGTTTGTGGAGACCGAGCTGATGTCCATACAATACAGACATCATATGCATTCAAACTACTTCTTGATGAGATGAAATCTCTTGGAGTTGCTATGAGAATTGACCTGGAGGACCGCAGATGAGAGCCCGTGATGTAGCCAAGATCCCTAAGAGGATCGGTTCGATCAAATTTACTTTGATGGATCCGAATGAAATCCGAAAGATGTCTTCTGTAGAGGTGAAAACTGCTGATACATACAAGGACGATGGCCATGCTTTCCGACAAGGATTGATGGATACCAAGATGGGAGTAATTGATCCCGGAATGCGATGCAATACTTGTGGGAATAAACATGAGGAATGCCCTAGTCATTTTGGACATATTCAACTTGAATTACCAGTCGTACACATTGGTTTTGTTCCATTGATTAAATCATGTCTCAGTTCAACATGTAATACTTGTAGTAAAATTCTCATGAATAGTCAACCAGGAACTCATCCTCAAGATCCTGAAAAGTCTGAACAGGATTACTACCGTGACACAATCAACGACATAAAGCAAAAACATGGAGTCGGTTCGCCCGAATATTCCAAGATGATCAAGGATATCGAGAAGGAATGCAAGAGCGCTAAGAGGCGTATCTGTATGCATTGTGATGAAGAACAGGGTGTAATCCAACTAGACAAGCCTTCTACATTCAAGGAAAAGTTCGACAAGGGAGAGCATAAATTGAACCCTAGAGATATTCGTGAATGGTTAGAGCGAATTCCAGATGAACATTTAATTTTCTTAGGTGTGGAATCAGGATCTAGTCGTCCAGAATGGACCATCATGAAGGTACTACCAGTTCCTCCTATCACAGTCCGTCCTTCAATCACTCTTGATAGTGGAGATCGTTCAGAAGACGATTTGACTCACAAGTTGGTGGATGTTCTTCGAATAAATCAACGATTGCGAGAGAACAGAGATTCTGGGGCACCGCAACTTATTGTTGAAGATTTGTGGGAACTTTTACAGTACCATATCACAACTTATTTCGATAACCAAACCAGTGGTATACCTCCCGCAAGACATCGTTCTGGTCGTACCTTGAAGACTCTTACACAGCGATTGAAGGGCAAGGAAGGGCGTTTCAGAAGCAATCTTTCTGGTAAGCGAGTAAACTTCTGTGCTAGAACTGTTATCAGTCCTGATCCAAAGTTGAGTATTAACGAAGTAGGGGTGCCTCTCCATACTGCGAAAGAGCTCACCGTTCCTATTCGTGTAACTTCAAGAAATATGGAACAGATGAGACAAATGATTCTCCGTGGCCCCGATGTTCACCCTGGAGTAAATTACATTGTTCGAGGAGATAATTTCAGAGTGAGAATTACAGATAGAACCAAGTGGATTTGGGCAGGTTTCCGTTGTCTAAATACTGCTTGTGTTCCTGGTTCTAGTGCCGAAGAGCCTTACGTCGGCGCACGTCCTGACCTAAACTCGGTAATTCCTGCACCGAACTTCCTTCCCGGAGTTGTGTTGAAGACTCTAAAGAGTCAGACACAAGATGGAGGAGTAATTGAAGAGTCCTTGGTTGATTTGGAATCTACATTACAGAACCTTAGAGGAGAGGATGAACACGGACGCCCCTTGGAACATGGGGATCCACGAGCAATAGTCAACCAAAGATGGGTCTATGAGAGGAATAATCCTGGCGAGGAATACCCTGATGAATTACAGGTATATTGTCCCCACTGTGGAAGTCCAACCGTTGATGTTGATGATGGTGAATCTTACAGGAATGAGGTTGAGGATCGCCTTTCGACCTACGACATATTTGGAAACCCCAAGCCAGGGATGACCGTTGAACGTCACTTGATTGATGGAGATATTGCAATCTTCAATCGCCAACCATCTCTGCATAGAATGTCAATGATGGCTCATGAAGTACGCGTAATGGATGGTAAGACATTTAGATTCAATCTAGCTGTTTGTACTCCTTACAATGCTGATTTTGATGGTGATGAGATGAATCTGCATGTTATTCAATCTGAAGAAGCCCGTGCAGAGGCTAAGATTCTAATGCGTGTACAGGAACATATCATTACTCCACGTTATGGAGGGGCCGTAATTGGTGGTATTCACGATCACATTTCGGGTGCATATCTTCTTACCCATGGGGAGAAAATTATCCCTGAGGCATTAGCTCTAGAAGTACTTGGTCAGATTGATTTTACTGGGGTAATGCCAGAACTGCGTAAGAAGGATGGGATTACTGGATATCTTGGTACTGATTTGATGAGTTTAATTGTCCCAGATGGTTTCCGTCTTCAGTATACTAGTCGTAGTAATGATACAGTTAACGTTGAAGGTGGCACTGTCTCTGGAACCTTGGATAAGCGAGCTATTGGAGCAGAAGATGGAAGATTGCTGGATGCAGTCGTCCAAACTCATGGTACCAAGACAGGCGCAAAGTTCCTTGATGACATGACTCGCTTGACTATTGCAATTTGTACGTCCATGGGCTTCACTACTGGAATTGATGACCAAGATCTTCCTCCTGAGGCTACGAAAGAGATTCGCGACATCAATCAGACTGCTTCTGATCAAGTCGATGAAGAACTAGTCAAGTTTGGCAAGGATGGCTCAAAATACGAAAAAGCCCCTGGTCGAACACCGTTGGAAACTCTTGAACAGAATATCATGGGAATTCTAGATCAGTGCAAGAGTTCTACTTCGAGTGTTGCAAAAGAATACCTTGGAGATGATAACTCTGCAGTTCTAATGGCTACTTCAGGCGCCCGTGGAAACATGGATAACCTTGCTATGATGGCAGGTTCAATTGGTCAACCAAAGGTTAGAGGTAAGCGACTTGAACGTGGTTATCAAGATCGTGTTCTCCCTCATTTCGGCCGCTCTAAACGTGGTGCTAAAGAGAAAGGATTTGTATCATCTTCATTCAAGAGAGGTTTAGAACCAACCGAGTTCTTTATGCTATCAGTTTCAGGTCGAGAGTCTCTTGTAGATACTGCAGTTAGAACTGCTAAGTCTGGATATATGCAGCGTCGTTTGATTAATGCAATGGACGATCTGAAGGTCTGGGATGACGACGCGTCATCTGTGAGGAACACTGCAAATCGAATCATACAATTCCATTATGGAGAAGATCGTGTGGATCCTGCTCGTTCTAAGAAGGGAGATCCAGTCAATATCGAATCCGTTTTGGATGATGCATTGGGGGGTAAGTGAATATGACTGTCAAGAGTGCAACGAAGAAGAAACTTCAGGATTTGGGAGTTCAGGAGAGTTATGCCCACGAACTAGCAGATGATCGAAAATGGGATGATGTAGTTCTGCTGTCTCCTGTTGAGATTGCGAAGATATGTGGGACCGATTCAAAGTCTGGCGAACAAATCCACAATGTCATTCAATCTGCGGGTAAGAACAAGGCAACTCCTGCTGCACAAACATTTACTGTCAAGAGAAAGCGTGCAACTCGTCGTCGAAGTGAAACTGTTAGAAGTCTTCAACACTATGATCAAGAAAGTAAGATGGTTCAAATTGATCGAGATTTCTTTGAGACTAAAGAAGATCCTCTATTCGAACAGATTAGACAAGCTGCAATCAAGCAAGAAGTTTGGCTTACTCCAAGGATGATTCATGATTTAGTCATTGGTCTACATGCTAGGAATGTTTCCAAACTTACAGCAAAGCAAGCAGGTGGAGTTATCGAATCCATGGGTTCAGCTCTTTCAAAAACTAAGGTTGACCCCTTTGAGGCAGTGGGAATCATTACTGCTCAGTCTATTGGTGAACCTGGTACTCAGATGACGATGAGAACTTTCCATTATGCAGGTGTGGCAACAGTTAACGTAACTCAGGGTTTACCAAGAATCATCGAGATTGTAGATGCTCGAAAGACTCCTGAAACCCCTACGATGAATATTTATCTAGACGCCGTAGATGAGAAGAATAAGCCGTTTAGTACTGTTGAGAAGAAGGTGCAAAAACTGGCTGCATCCCTTGAAACTACATTGACTGGAGACATTGCTGGGATTGAAGTAAACGTCGCTCAACGATTTTTGACTTTATCTCTAAACAATAAGAACCTCAGAATGAAGGATATGACGGCGAGTGAAGTTAGGGATAAATTATCTAGAAGCCTTAGACTCTATATTGGGGCCAATGACGATGTCAAACCAACTGAACTAACCATTGTACCTGGTGTGAAAAAGGAAGAGGAAATGGCAGATATGGCTGCAAATCCTCCCACCTATACTGACCTTCTTGCTCTTGAAGATAAGGTGAAGAAAGTCAAGCTGAAGGGTGTAAAGGACGTCATTCGTGCTAATATTCAGGGTCCAACTAAGGATACTGGGGAATACTATATCTCCACAATTGGAAGCAATCTTGCAAAGGTGAGTGAGTTCAAAGGAGTTGATCGCTCTCGAACATATACTAACAATATCATGGAGATTCACAAATATCTAGGAATTGAAGCTGCGCGACAGTCAATTATCAACGAGATGTTGATGACTTTGGAAGGTGCAGGTCTTGATGTGGATGTTCGACATCTACTGACTGTATCAGATGTAATGACTTCAGAAGGTGGAGTAAGAGCAATTGGCCGCCATGGTGTTTCAGGTAACAAGCATAGTATTCTTGCTCGTGCTGCTTTCGAAGTTACAGTGAATCATTTACTAAATGCAGGTATTAGAGGAGAGACAGACTATCTGACAGGTGTTGCTGAGAATATTATTGTTGGTCAACCGGTTGCACTAGGTACTGGAAGTGTAGATCTGTACTATGTTCCTAATGAGGATTAATTGAGACCATGAGATGCTTTGGCTGAGAATGGAGATGATAAAAAATGGATGATTTACCAAGACAATTGAAAAATGCGATTTCGAGCGGATCTTTGCTGTTCGGTCAGAATCAAACCGTGGCTTCCTGTGTTTCAGGTGAAGCTCGCATGGTATTATTAGCAGCTAATTGCCCCTCTGATTTCATTGAAAATCTAAAATCAAGACATCCAGATGTCCCTCTTCATCAACTTGAGATGGTGAATCGAGAGTTGGGTGCTGCTTGTGCAAAACCATTTGCGGTAAGTTCGATTTGTGTAATCGATGCAGGGGATTCGGATTTACTTACACTTCGCCCGAATGTAGATTGAAATTCATTTCCTACCAATCGGTTGAAGGCCTTCTTCCGTCTCTCAGTGGTCGATGGATGATTTGATTGTAGGTCTATTGAGGCATCGTGGAGCGGTGCTTGAACCTAATTCATTAGCCATTGGGACTCCGTCAATTCGACCACTAGGCCGGATTTCTGAACCTCCCATCGGACTCAATAATGGACCTGCACGGATGCATACCACAGTTTGGCATGCTCCTGATGGTTGGACGATTCTAGATAGAGTAGAGCTTGACCGGTGGATAGTAGATGCATTACCTGGCCAACATTGGATTCTTTCCGAACGCCCTTTAGCGTCAAATCTCCGACTACCTGAGAAACCTGGTATTGATTTGGAAATATGGGCTCCTGAATTGCTATCAAATTGGTTAGGTGAGGCAATATTGTCGGGTGAGATTCATGCTCAAGTTTCCAATAATATTTCCGAAGTTGGCGTTGATTCTATATCTGAAGTCGAGGAAATCCGCTTAGAATCTGCATGGTTTGAATCCATACGAAATCAATTGATGACTATGGCTCCTACTGTAGATCTTGAAACATGGATCGAAAGAAATCCAATAGGTAGTGTTAGACCTACTGCTGTTCTTGTAGAGGCTAGGATTTGGAGTGTAATGGGAATTCTAAGAGGTCCTGAATCCAATACTGAACGTGCTTGGTGGGGAATTTTAGAATCACCATTATTTGATTCATTTGAGGTAATAGACGACCCTATTTTCCTTGGCCATCGTCCGGATTTGCGAATATTACCCCCTACTTCATGGATGGAAGAAGCATTAGTTCTGGAGAGTATTGCAAGAGTCACAGAGTCTCGCAAAACATATTCTCCTGATGCGTTATCTTCTGTAAGATTACAAGGTACTTGGACTCTTGATCCTTCTTCTACAGAAATTGATGCAGTTCCAATATTGGTGCCTGCATGGATTATGGAAGTACCCGGTTCTTCCACAAATATATTGAATGCAGTAAATGGGAAAATCCATCCCTTTACTGCAGCCCTCAGGTGAGGACTTCAAGGAGTCTATCTTGTTCTGCTGCATGTCTGATTTCTAATGCAATTCGTCTCCCCGTACTCATCGGGCGCCGCCATAATGAGTTGCCATATGGATGACCTACATTCACATGAACATTAGTCCCACCACCTATTCTAGGTGCTACATCATAGATGTGATATTCCATGTCTTTATCGATACATGTCTGCAGACAGAATGGGCCGATGACTCCTGGGTCGTAGTGCTCTTTACTT
>Ga0066862_10000478_pt1 | contig 16133 bp, 13 predicted proteins | sample ETN02SmetaG_FD_66431 | JGI IMG/M metagenome (GOLD analysis project Ga0066862, IMG submission 66431) | Marine microbial and viral communities from oxygen minimum zone, Eastern Pacific Ocean - ETNP2014F10-02SV255 | ecosystem: Environmental > Aquatic > Marine > Oceanic ... | reverse complement strand
TCTTTGTTTACATTTGGAGTTACCAAGATCAGGTTCAAAGTCTCAATTATTTGGTAGAGTTGCTGGTGTCTTATCTAGTCAAGGAGGGGGCTGGGGACAAGTGAAACGGAGTTTAAGAAGACCAAAAGGGACTAAAGCAATAATTAACATACCCAAACCACAAATTAAAACCGAAGAAATTGAAGAAGAAATTGAAGAAGTAATCGAAGAGGGACTAGAGTTTATTGAAGCAGAAGAAATTCCAGAAATTTTAACAACCTCTACTGAGAAAAAACCTGAATTAGATTTAAGTTATGAAATAAAACATTTCTTCTCTACAATCACAGGAGAATGGGAAATTGAACATGAAACCGAATTATATTCTCATCTCACAAATTTAGGATTTGCGGTATATTTGCCCGAAGTTTCTTCAGAATTACATAATATTTTAGATGAATTAACATTGAACAAAGATAGTTCTATGCATGCAGAAATAAAAACTCATGTGGAAACTATTGAAGAAGCCCAATCGATAGCAAATTTAGAATCACGTAATGCAGAATTAGATAATGCGATTAGAGATTTTCTTGAAGATGGAGATCCTAATGATACAATGGATGTTAATGCATTTATCAAATCACTTGAAACACATGGAATGCGTACAGATATGCCAATAGTTCGTCAACAAGTAACTAAGAGGATTTCAGAAATGCAGAATTTAATTTCTAAGGAAAAAGAATCTATTTCATCGACACCAAAAAACTGGCGTGAACGTGAAGAATTACGTAGATTAGAACGTTTAAGGCCACATCTCTTAGCCAAACTGGAAGAGATTATGCAAAACAATTCAGAAAATTTAGTTAGAGCAAGAGTAGATTTTGAATCATTAGCTAGTGAAGAAGGACTTGATCTAAGCATCAGTAGTATTAGTGGCCGTTTACATGGATTATTTGATTTACATGTTGAATTAAATGCTCACCTTGTGAGAGAAGATCCGAGGACAAAACGTAGAGAAAAGGCCTTAGCAATTTTGAATCATAATTCTATTGAGTTACCTGAGAGCGGAAGAAATACCCTACTTAGAATAGAAAAGAATATTGAAGGTTTTGAACAAGTAATTGATGTAATTCTAAGAAGGAACCCTGGAAGGTTTGATGAAGATCAACAGACGTTGTTAATCCGTTTTCTTGAACAAAGAGGTTATGAAGCAAATCAGGAAGAAATTAGACCTAGGATATTAGGAGCAGCTGGAATCTTAGCAGTAGATATGGGCCATATTTCAGCTGATAAGATGCCAACAATTGGGCCAGACAACCTTGTTGCTGAAGCGCAAGTAGATTCAGTTGTTGCTGAAATGCGTAGAATTGTAAATAACATGCAAGAAGAAAGAGGAGTTTCTATTGAAGAAGAGGATAAAGATCCTACAGTTCCTAAACATCATTTAGATAAAATAGAAACTATGAGAAATAAACTCAATAAAGCAAATGAAATACTAGATCGCATTGGTGGAAGAGGAATTTAATAATAATACTATTATTTCTTTTGTTTAGCATAAAATCCTTGAATAACACTTGTAACTGTATTAATATCTCTTATATTTCTTTTAACTAGATCAGCCAAAATTTGCATTCTTTGTTTTACGTGATTTTCAAAATCAGCAGGAGTAATACCTGCAGCAGTACAAATTGTTTCTCTGAATTTACTTGGAATTCCAGTTTCCTCAACTTTACATTTTGCAGGATCATATTTCCATATGGCATTTAGTCTAGGCTTATTTCCTTCCATTCCAGCAACTTCAGCAACTTCAATAATTTTTCTTGCCGTTTTTCCATTTTCATGTAATCTTGCTTGAACAATAATCAAATCTAATCCTCCAAGCATGATACTTGGAACATTCATAGGTGGATTAATTAAACGTGTTACTGTTTCTGCTGCTGTATTTGCGTGGAGCGTTCCAAAAGAGCCATCATGCCCAGTATTCATAGCAGTTAGTAATGTGGCTGCTTCAGAAGATCTCACTTCCCCTACAATTATTCTATCAGGGCGCATACGCAAACTTGATTTTAAACATGCATTCATATCAATCTCAGAAGTTCCATCAGGACGTTCTGAACGAGTTTCCATTCTTAACCAATGATCGTGATATAATTGTAATTCCGCAGTATCTTCTACAGTAAGCATACGCTTATCCCAGGGAATAAACATACCCATACAATTTACAGTTGTTGTTTTACCTGAACCCGTACCTCCTGCTAATACAAAATTTGCAGGCCTTGAATCCAAACCTTCTATCCAAATCCACATCATTGCTGCAAGTCTTAGATTAATAGTTCCGAAATTAATTAAATCTACAATTGTAAATGGATCTTCTCTAAATTTTCTTACAGTTAGAGTAGGCCCATCTGGAGAAACAGGGGGGATGGTTCCATTAACACGGCTTCCATCTGGCAGTCTTCCATCAAAGAGGGGTACTTGATTAGGACCTCCTCCTAATGGGACGTTTGTAAATGCCGCAATATTTTTGGCAATTGTAAGCCCTTCGTCATCATCAATCCATATATTTGTTCGACACATCCCGTGTTCTCTATGTGCAACTTGAACACATTGAGCACCGCCATTATACATCACTTCTTCTAAATTATCGTCTTCAAATAAGGCTGCCAATTTCCCATAAGGATTTGGTTGCACCCTCCCTTCTACATGATATGTAGGTGCGGGATGTTTTTCATCTCTGTATATTGTAACTACTCCGTATTGTTCTAGTACTTTTTCTGCCATATTTTTCACCATTTTTTTTAACTAATCATTTCAAATCCAAGAATATAAATTAACATAGAGAATAATGCTAAACTAGGTACAAACCAAAACCAATTCATCATTCTCCCTAACATTCTACCACTTATTAGAACAGATATTCCTGTTGCACCACCAAAGAAATATGCCATAATTGTGTTTAAATCACTCACAACCATTCCAGATGATTTCGGTGCAAAAATACCAATCATAAATGCAATAATTGCAGGTAACATTAATCCTACAAAGAAAATAATTAAGAACGCACTACTTTGTAATTCTGTATCTCTTTTATTCATTAATTTATTTAATCGGGAATATTCTTGACTCATTTCGAATAATACATCTTGCATTGGAGCATCTCCTTCAAGTGATGTTAGAATTAAATTAATGACTCTTTGAACTTGTTTGCTTCTGCTTTTTACAGCCATTTCTGCCATAGCGGCTTCGAAAGAAGTGGCTTTACTTGCTTGCATTGCATCATTAATTAATTTTCCAAATAAATCATTACGAACTTCAGCAACTCTTGCAAGAGCTTGTTGTATACCTTCACCTGCTCCAATATTGTCAGATAACAACTCTAAAACTTCTGAAATAGCATTTTCAAGGATTCTTCTTCTTCTTCTTTCAAGAATGGGAGGGATTCCCCCGCCTAATGTTGCAATTGAAAGGATTATTAGCAATAGTACAGCAGGATAATCATTAAGAATTTCAAGAAAATCTAAAATCAAAATTAAACCCCCGGATCCTTTGTATGTGCTTTTAAACCAATAAAAGCCATTCCAATTAGTGTGATGCCTAATCCGATTCTAACAATATTCATCATTGTTGAATTTGATGGTAAAGTTCCCATGATTGCACCAGCATCACCCATTAGTTGCGGTGCTAATCCAATCAAGCCCAATAAGATTGGAGAAATCATTCCGATTGAAAGCAATGATTCTGGGAGCCCGCCTAAATCATCAATATATTTTTGCATTTTTTCATTACGTTCTTCTTCTTCCGCTGCGGCTTGCATTGATAATGTTTTCAAAACATCTGTATTTGATTTTACATTGTTATACATTGTAGTAAGTAATTTACCATAGCCTTTACTAGAAGATTTTTTCATTAATTCTCTTAGTGCAACTTCTAATTTCTTCCCTTTTTTTTGTTGCTTAATCATTTTTTGAAAATCTTCGCTGATGATTCCATAACCCCCACCAGCAATAGAAAGAATTGCTGCTTCTAAACCGATTCCAGAAGACATCATAATCTCCAAAGCCCTGATTGCATAGAGCAAATCTTTGGATTCTTCTTGCTCTCTCATTTTATCACACCTAAACAATATCCTCAATAAATTCGAATTCGAATTGTTTTGTTTCACCATCGAATTCAAATCTAGCAAATACTACTTTCTTTTCATTTTCTTCATATGGTTCATGAATATATGGTTGACCAGTTCTAAAAATAGCTAAAACTTCTTTATATTGATCTAAATCAAGAGTACCTTTAACGAGGTATACTGCGCTTTCAGCACCTTCATCAATAAGATCATCTCCCTCTCCTCCATGAATTATGGTTCTTGTAAGTCTTCTTGAAATACTTACATTTACACTACAATTACTAAACTGAATCCATTCTCCATTTGCCGGCCGCAAAAAGAATACTTGATCTCCCATGGTCATCCTCGGCACAGCACAAGAGAACTGGGACTTGAATGTAATGGGGATTTTAATCTGTTTTAAACATCAAGTTACTAATTTGTACCACCCGAATTTAATTTCGAATAATTCTCCATCTTCAACCATATTTTCAATTGTAATTTCTGAAGTTTCTCTTTCACCATTATTTTTTAGACAATAATCTACTATTGATTCAAAATCAACGCCAGTAGGACCATCATTTTTCCCAATATATAGAGTAATCATCTCTTTGTAATTAATTTCGTCAGAGGTTGTAACTTTTTTAGGTTCTACTTTACTTTCTATTAATTGTGCTTGAGCATTATCTCCTTCTGCAATTGCCAAAGATCTTAAGACATTTAATTTATGAAATTCTGAATCTACCTCTCCATAATGTTCTTTAGAGAGCAAAATACCTTCAATTAAATCAGTGGGAATCCCCGCCTTTTTTAATTCTGAATTTGTTTGCTCCACTTTTTCCGAATTTCTAAATGCTTCAATTCTTCTCATTGTCGCATCACAAGCTTCAACAAGAAGATTTGCATATTGTTTTGAATCTATTATTCTAATTTCTTCTGGTCTTAAACCTGTGAAAATAGAACCTTCTTCTGATTGACGCATTGAAGATTTAGCTACCATCATAATTAGTACAGGTTCTTCTTGTTGAAATCTAGCTAGTAATTCATCAGCTTGAATTTGTAATTCTTCTGGTTGAAATGTACCAATACTAAAGAAATGTAAACCTGAGGGGTCTCTAATTCTACCAGTCCAAAATAATCCTGAACTTGATTCCCTTCGTTCCATTAATTCTAGAAGCCCCATTGCAACTAAACGGTTTACTTTTGCCCCAAGTTTAGTAATTATGAAAGCAGGATCAAATTCACCACTTCCTTGTTGTTTTAGTGTAGATTCTGAGTATTCTTGTGCTAAAATTCTAATTGCTGGTTGCCTTTTTGCTCTATTGAAGTTTGATTGCATTTTATATCCCCCATTTTGTTTTAATTTCGGTCGCATATGATTTAGGATCAATTTCTTTAATTTCTAAATCCTCAGCAAGAAACATAGCCCCTTGTTGATCAACAATACTACGCCCTTTAATGGCTACAGGAACTCCTAATAATTTTGTTCTCAGTCCTTTAATAAATTCAGCCTGACCATTTTTGTTTAACTCTTCATTTAATTCTTCCATAGATTTTGCAAGGAATTTTTCACTAGATTGTCTATTCATTATTACAGAAATAGAATTTTCACCATCGTCCATTATCATTCTTATTCTCAAATCCTTTGTCGCTTCTGATGTATCATCATCTGTTTTCAAAACTCTTCTATTTTCATCTCTCCAAATTATACCAGAATCATTACGTACAGAGATTATAGCACCATTAGTTTCTATGTTGGCTCTTGAACCACCATTAACAAGGTCTGTAGTGCTAATTTGATTATATTCATTTGAATCTTCAATAGACTCCCATACTGGCTCATCATGTTTTTGGATTTGCTCTTTATTGTCTATTGTAATGTCTGGAATGCCTTGCCAAGAACGAACTCTGACACCTTTCAAACTTAGCCAAACAGGTAAATCCTTTTCATTTATGTTAATGTCTTGCCAACTAGTCATTCTACATTTCCCAGTTGAATCTATTACTTCTCCAGACCAGACTGTTTTTGTATCTTCTCCTTCTTTTGTAAATTCTCTTTTAATCCATTTTTTAATTTCTATTGTAATGTCAATTTCACGCATCCCATCTCTTAAGTTCCCAATATTTTGTTTTGTAGAGGAATTTAAATCCTCTATTGAGGGGAATTTCGAGTCTCTGAAATTTTCCACCTTTGTATATTGTCCGATATTTAATTCTGCAGTCTCTCTAAATCTTCTGATTTGTGCCTTTTCAATTTTTATTAAGTCACCAACTTCATGGTTTAAATCAACCCAACTAACATATCCAATTTTTCCTGTAGAATCAGCAATTTGACCTTTAATCATATCTAATGTGCCACTTCCATCTTTTTTCTCTATTGTATTTTTATTTTTACTGATGATTCGCCCAATAACCGTAACAATCCCCTCTTGATTATTTACTTCTGAAATGTTTATTGGTTCATCGATTGAAGGGATGTTATCATCCCCTTCTTGTAATACTACAATTCTAGAACTTTGATTAATATTTAATGAAAGATTCCCTTCATATTCATTTACAGATGCTCCTTCTATTCTAACTATGGCTCCTGGTTTTATTGTATCTGCATGATTTCCCCAATCCGTGTATTTCCATCGTTGACGTGAATTTGAGTTTCCCCAAGGATCGTCTTCAATAAGTCCATATGCCATTTGTCTTTGTTGTCCTCTAATTTCTCGAGTCCAAGGATTGAAAGTAATCACTTTGACTTCAATTTCAATGTTTTTGTCATCGCCCTTTAATGAATTAAAATTTTCCACTTTTTTAGATTCTCTTACAGTAGTACTTGTTGTAATTTTAACATCACCTGATGAAAATTTTCTTAATACCGATCTTAAAGCATCTTTAGGTGGAATTAAGAAATCTCTTTCATATCTTTCAAATTCGTTCTTTATATCTTCTTCAGAAGCATCAGGACATTGTTCCATAACCGTATTAATTGCATTAGACAATTCTTCACTCATAATCCATTCCTCCGATCCCACGTGCACTCTTGATCCATGGCCTCGAAGTCTTGGCGATGGCATTACGTGCTTGTTGTGTTAGTATATTCACTTGCTCACCGACCTTCCGTATTCTCGGGGGTTCTTGAATTAATGGATTAAGATGAAAAAGAAGAACGAGCAATATGGCCAATAAATAAATCATCATTTATGGATTTATTTTCGCCATTATAGCCTATTCCTAGCCTTTCTAGGCCCTCTTTGCTTGGTTTAGGCCTTTCATTAATCATAGTTGCACTTAGAAGATATAACAATTTTTGTGCAATCTCTGTAAATTCGCTAATTGAAATTTCAGGCAATAAATCTAGATTTTGTGTAGGGTTTGGTAAATAGGTCAACCAAGCTTCCTTATCATCCTCATTTAAACCGGCTCTTGAAAATGCAGTTTTTAATTGATGAGTGCCTGAAATAATTCTTATGAATTCAGCATCTGGGTTTTTTGACAATGCAGTTTTTTGCAAATATTGTTGTTCCATTGTAAACCATGCATGCCATAAATGTCTCTCACTTGCAGCAGAATTCTTTGAAATTAATAACCAACGGTTGTTTGGTCGTACTTCAAGAAATTTTTCAACTAATTTTGATATTGATTCACCTTTCTTATTAATTTTTATTCCCCAACACGGAAACCAAGGAGTGCTTCTCTCCATGCTCCTGCGACAATTTATTCATATTGATGGTTTTCTATTTTTCACCAGGAAGTGGTTCATCATCCCGCCTTTTTTCAACTTCATTAACTTCACTTCTTTCTTTTTTAATTCTCTTAAGAACCCTTTCAATTAATTTAGGCCCCCAACCAGGTAAAGCTAACAATCTACTCTTATCTCTAGAGGTTAAATCTAAGAAGTCCTTTGGAGAATAAACACCCATATTGGCTAAATCTCTTGCCCTTTTTCTTCCAATATTTGGTAATGAGACTAGAGGTAAAAGTTCTCTTTTACATCCATAACGAACCCTTTTTCTTAATTCATCTAACATATTAATGACTTTAATTTTTGCCTTTTTGTGTTCTTCACTAAATTTTGAATCATGATATAGAATTTGTTTTCCAGAAAAAAGTAGCCATTCTGAAAGTTCAATACGTGCTCTCAAATCACCAGGCATTATATTGTGATGTTCTTCTAAATCCCTATATTCCGATTCATCTATCCAATCGTTTAGTATCCAAGTCGATTTAATTCTACTCAAATGTATGTCTTCTAATTCTTTTTCGTTAAGTAATTCATCATCTAAAAATGTAGATTTTTCAAGTAATCGTTCATATTCAGAATCTTTCCACCAAAATGTCATAAAATCATCTGTAGATGAAATTAGATAAAGTAACCCTTCATTCGTAAGTGGCAAATTCGAATCATTTCGATAAACTCTACGTACAGCTCTTCTTAATCCCTCTCTTAATAATAATCCACTTGTCGGATCAAGGTACATTTTATTTATGAGATTTCCAAAATCACTTGCAGAATAAGTCATAACTAAAGGCTCAACTGTTTTTGGAGACTTGTCACTATCATTCCAATCGCTAGCTAAATTAAAACCAAGACTTTTTGGAGCATTTGAACTGAATTCAGGAGTAGATTCTAATTTTATTCCCTCAGAATCCTTAGCAATATTTGCCCATGTTGGAATGTCATCATCCCATGTTTCATTTTCATCTATTGTATTAAGTGAAATATATTGATAAAGATCATTATCACATCCAAGTCTAGTAACTAAATCATTATTTGAAAGCCATTGAATCCATTGTTCAATACGCTCTTCAAGCATTTTTGTTGGTTGTGTATGTCCTAAAAAGGTATGTTTGAAAAAAGTACTAATGGCAAACCTTGAATTTATCCCTCCAGTTGCTATTAATGCTAATAGATGAGTTCTGAATGCATTTTCAGTAGCAAGTTTTGATGAAACCTCTTCAGGAGTTCCATGAATAAATCTTTCAGCAATAAGGTCTGCATTTTCAAATGATCTTTCGCCTTTACAATGTAACCATGCTTCTCCAATAGAATCATATTTTGGCCTTCCAGCCCTACCTAGCATTTGCTGTACTTCCATTACTGAAAGCCAACGAGACATACCATTCTCATATCGTTTTAAATCCCTGATAATTACTCTCCTAGCAGGAAGATTTACTCCAGAAGCAAGTGTTGGTGTTGCCACAATACAAGTTATTTTTCTTTTTCTAAAAGCATCTTCAATAAATTTTCTTTGTTTGCTGTTTAATCCGGCATGATGAAAAACAACACCACCTGAAATCATTGATTCAAGAGTATCAGATATAGACGAATCATCTCCAACTTTTCTAATCTCTTTTTTTAATAAGTTAAGTTCTTTGAGCTTATTTTCATTTTTTTCCTTAGTCCATTTTTTAATTATTCTCTCAGAAAGTTTTCGCGCCAAACTTTGTGCAGATCTTCTAGTTGAAACAAAAATTAGCGATTGAATACCTTGTTCTAATGAGTCCTCTAAGGCGGCAATCATTGGTTGTGATGCGGGACCGTTTAATGTTCTAGGGGATGGCAATTTCGAACTATTTTCTTTTGAAGAAGAGATTCTTTTTCTAGGTTCCAAATCTATATTTGCTAATGTTGATTGTTCTAGGGTTACAGGCCTCCAAGTTGAAACGATTAATTTTGCACGTAACCATTTTGCCAATTCCATTGAATTTCCAATTGTTGCGGATAATGCTATTATTTGAACATCATTATTTGAATATAAAAATCTTGTCAAATTTATTTCCATAGTTGGGCCTCTTGAAAAATCATGAATTAAATGAACTTCATCTGCTATAATTATGCTTAATCCTTGCATGATTTCAGGCTTATTCCTCATCATTGAATCAAACTTTTCACTTGTACATACGATGATATCTGCTTTGTTGATGTTTGTATTTTCTCCCTCTCTATCTCCTAATGACAAACCAATTTTTAAATTAAGATACGCACCTATTTCAGAAAGTTCGGCAAATTTTTCAGCAGCAAGTGCTTTGAGTGGGACAATATATACCGCTTTACTTCCAATGTTTTGGACAAGTAGATTTTGAATAATTCCAAGATATGCAATTAATGACTTTCCACTTGCAGTTGGGATTGACACTAGAGTATTTTCACCTTTAAGAACTGGCCCCAGGGCTTCTTTTTGAGGGGGATATAACTCCTTAATTCCCCATTCGTTTTGAATGAATTTTTTAGCAGAAGCAGGAATTTTCAATTTTGAAATTGAGTTTGGACTACTCGCCATGAATCTTCTATATGGCCTAAGGCTCAAAAGGACTTTGTTCTCTGTTTTTTTGAAAAAAAATACCTTAAATTCTTATCGTTGATAATTTGAAAAGAAGGGCAAGGGTAATGAGCGGCTTCATTGTGGTAGTGTTAGGGCTGGCTATGGACGAAGACTTTGAGGCCATGATATTAGAAAGATTAGCGGTATTCGATGATGAACCGGATATCAACGACTGGGCAGAAATTTTTTCAGGTGCATTGATGGCATGTATTGGGGTAGTATACATGACACATCCAGGTACTTTCATTAACGAAACAGTGATGTTGTGGTTATCTGCTGCAATCACTGCTGTAGGACTTATTTGGGCAGGACATGGATTAAAAGACATGTCCGTAAAGGAAGTTCGAAGAAGTATTGTAATGCTTGAACTTTCCAAAGAACGTGAAAAAGGAGTAGATTATGGTTTAATTCGAGATGTATTACTGCATCCTAGCCAATATACTGGATTTTTAATGGAAATTTACGAATCAGCATTTGAAGATGGAGTACTTGACAAATCTGAATTAGAGGAATTAGAAGCAATTCGATCCGTATTAGATTTATCAGATGAACAGGCAGCAGCAATCGCTTTGAAAGCAGCAATTTCAGTAGCTCTTAGAGATGGTAAAGTAGAAGGCAGAGAAATCGAATTGATTGAAAATGCTGCAAAAGATGCAGGTATAAGTAAAGCCGATATTAAGAAAATCCACGAAGCATTAGAAGATGGCCATTTAGATGATGATGAGAAGCAAATGCTTGAAGGATTAGTTTACGGAGATTCTACTGAAGAAGAATAAATCTTAAATTTTTTCATCAATTAATTTTGTATTGCATCTCCTGCAAATATATTTTCCTGAAGACTTCCTTTGGCGCAAAACTTGTATTTTACATCGAGGACATTTCCATTTCCAAGTTGAATTTTTTAACTTTAGCACCTCCATAAATTTATTCCCCAAATCCTTTTTTTGTTCTATCGTAGGCCATAAAGATTCTAATTTGTAGAATACAGAATTATGGCCTAAGTTTCCTAAACAATGAATAAATTCATGGAAAAGTATGATTTCTCGATAAATTATCCATTCAGGTTCAAGTAACAGTGGATGAATATCTACAACTCTAACACATGACGGATTTGGAATCTTTGAATTCCATGTAGTGGTTGGGAAAAATCTTGTAACTCCATGCCTATATACTGAATTTTTTCTTAATAACCCTAATTTGATATTTCTTAAACTATTTATTTCGTCTAGGTTTGAAAAACCTAATTCAGACATTGTATTAATTACTGAATGTCTAGATTTTTCCAAAGTAAAAAAAATTTCAGAATTCACAGATATACACCTTGAATCTCTTAATGCCATCTATGATATGCAGGATGGCCTTCTTTAACAGAGACGAATAATCCACTACCTTTGGCACATAATATACCATTTGCATGTAGTTCCATAGAAACACGAGCTCTATCTTCAAGTAACTCTTCAATTTTAGATGTGATTGTTAGAGTTTCATTAGAAGGGGTTGGCTTGAGCAATTTTACGGAATAATTGGCTGTAACAGTACATGAAGGCTCAACTTCTTCTTTTTGGTCCATTATTGCTATTGCAGCAGTCCAATTTCCGTGGCAATCAAGAAGTGTGCCGATTATACCTCCATTAATGATCCCAGGAAATGCTTGATGTTCTAAATTAGTTTCAAATTCCGTACGTAAACCATCTTCAGATCTAAAAGAATCAATTTTCAAACCTTTTTCATTTGATGGTCCACATCCAAAACAAATTGAATTTGGAGCAAACTGTCTTTGAACACCAATTAATTCTGACATGTGCATACGATGTTTTGAGAGGTTTATGAATCAATGGTATGGTTTATTTAATACGAAGTTAAGAAATACATTAATCAGGCTCCTTCAAGTGTGCACTGAATGGTGAGGTCATGTCGAAAAAAGAGGGCAACACCCGGAAAAGTGGAGATAAGCAAAATAAAATTAGAGTATCTCATGAAATGTCTGCTGAACGTAAAAAAGCAGTTAAAGATGCAATGAAGGCCAAAAAAGCGTCAAAACCTGAATGGGATAGAATTAACGAACCTTCAGATTACAAATTTAATCGTAAACGAATAAAACCAGGAGAAATTAGAACAATTAAATTAAATTTGTTAAAGGTAACTCTTGGCGATTCATGGCCTACTTCTGTGTGTATTTTGCACGGTAAACGCCCAGGTCCTGTTATAACAATTACAGGAGCAATTCATGGAGATGAATTAACAGGGCCTAGCACATGTTCTCATCTTCTGTCAGAAGCATTAACTTGTGAGGGTGGGCCATTAGATCCTAACAAGATTGCAGGTACAATTAGAATCGTACCTGTCATTAATATTCCAGGATTCAAATCTAATTCAAGATATTTTCCCGATGGTAGAGATTTAAATCGTGAATTTCCTGGACGTAAGTCTGGAAATACTACGCAAAGAGTTGCTTACAGAATTTATCATTCATTAATTAAAGATTCAGATTATGTGATTGATTTACATTCAGCTGCAAAGGGCAGATCAAATATGCCTCAGATTAGAGCAGATTTAACGCACTCTTCGTCCCAACATCTTGCTAAATCGTTTGGTTTAGAAGTGATCTTGGATAGTAAACCTCCAAAAGGATCTTTACGCAGAACAATAAATAATTTAGATATTGGAGCAATAACTTATGAAGGCGGGGGGGCAAGTACTCTTGATCATGAAGCTGTACAAGTTGCAGTTAATGGGGTACTAAATTCCTTAAAAACATTGCATGTAATCCCAGGTTCACCAAATCGTCCTAGATTTCGTTTATTGGCTTCAGGTTCAACTTGGTTAAGGGCGCACGGTGGAGGATTACTAGATATGTTAGTAGGTCCAGGTTCTTTTGTTAAAAAGGGAGATATTGTTGCTACAATTAGCGATCCTCAAAACCCAGGTGAATCAATTGATTTAGAATCACCTATTACGGGATTATTTATCTGTGCAGCAACTCATCCATTTGTTACTGCAGGAACTCCAGTAGGGCACATACTACCAATTACAAAATCTAAGAATTTAATTATGAATCAGTGTAATGAAAATTCTAGATTAATTGTTAATGGATCATTAGGAGCACCTGTTTGGCGTGATGAATCAGACGTAGATGAGATTTCTATTGATGGAGAATGGTCAGGGGGTAGTGTAGATTCAGAATGGCAAAAAGACTGGGTAACGCCAAATTCAGATAATCAACAAGGAAATATGATAGCAGCCGAAGAAGAAGAAGATTAATTTAATTTGAAATAAATGTACTTACAACTTCTTTAACTTCATTGTCTGACATTAATCTTCTTTTTGATTTAGCCACTTCAAATAAATGTGCAACTAATTCCTCTGTTGGTTCGAAACTATTTTTTTCAAGCCACCAAATAATATTTGATCTACCACTCATATGGCCAATTCTAATAATTTGTTGCAATCCAAAATCTTGTGCAGGTACCCCTGAATAAACTCTATCTGCTAACCAATCATCACCTTTTTTCATCGCCTTAATTACGGCAGAAGCATGTACTCCTGTACCTGTTTCAAATGCATCTTCTCCAAAGACAGGATAATTTCTAGGTAATGCAACTTCAACATATTCATGGGCTTTATTCATGTATTCATTTAGGAGAGTTAAATCATTGTCAATTATTCCCATTAAACTTAGATTAACTAGTGTTTGATCAAGTGGTGCATTTCCAGCCCTTTCTCCTACTCCTAAAGCAGTACCGTGAATTACATCAGCACCTGCTTCTACGGCTGCTAAATTATTTGCTACACCTAATCCTCTGTCTTGATGTCCATGCCAATTGATTTCTATATCTCTTCTTTTAAATCCAGCATCAGGAATTACTTCATCTTGTATAAATGATAATAATTGTTTAGTTCCATTAGGAGTTACATGTCCACATGTATCGCATACACAAAGTCTATCGGCACCTAATTCTAGTGCACGGGTATAAATTTGTTTTACGTCTTCAGGTCTACTTCTAGTAGTATCTTCAGTAACAAACATTACAGGAATATCATTGTCTACTGCAAAACCAACTGCTTTTTCCATAGTTGAGAGTAATTTCTCCATTGTCCAACCTTCAGCATACTGACGAATTGGACTTGTTCCTAGGAAAGCACTTGCTTGAATTTGTATTTCATATTTTGACTGTAGATCTACAAGGGGCTCAATATCTGAAATAACAGTCCTTACAGCAGCACCTGGCCTAATATTGTAATCATTTTCTACAATGTGTTTAAGCATTGCATCAATATGTTCTATGTGAAATGGCCCCGCTCCAGGTAATCCAAGGTCTACTTTTTGAATACCTAATTTCTCCATATAGGTTAATAATTCTATTTTTTGCTCTATTGTAGGGTTTCTTGCAGATGGAGATTGCAAACCATCTCGTAATGTTTCATCATCAAACCAAACACTATGTGGGTGTTTAGACTCATCTCGATTTAATTCCCAATTAATGACATTCCAATCGTAAATCAATTTATCTTCATTCATCAAAATCACCCCAGGACATTAACCCAGAATAAGTTCTAGTGTTTGAACTTCACTATTCTTCTTCAGTTGCTGGATTGGTTGAATCTAATGGAGCCTCATCAGTTGCTGGATTGGTTGAATTTGATAATTCTTCACTAATCAATTCTGCAGGTATTCTTGCTGCAAAAATAATTTCATCAAGGAATTTAGTTTTCTCTTTATTCCTTAATTCCATAATTCTATTCCCTTTAGTGGATCTGTTTTTTGTAAATTTGGTATCTTCTGCTTTAACTCTAATCATCATTCCTTTAGATGTTAATAAAAACAAATTATCTTGCACATCAGGTATTTGCCTAACTGCAACAATTTCATCACTATTATCTTCCTCTAGTTTCATTGTGATGATGCCTTTTGCTCCATTCCTAGTCCTTCTATATCCGTCATTAGCAAATTTAAGAGACCCATCATCATTTAGTTTTTGAACGCCATTTGCATCTATAACGGGGATTTTTCCTGCAGTGCCTACTCTAGTTCTTTTTGCTTGACCATTTTTGGTAATTGTTATGATTTGAGTCTCATAATTTGAAGTTACAATCATTCCAACAACATGCCCTCCATCTCCACGATCTCCTGTTCTAATCCCCCATACTCCTGAGGTATTACGGCTTGTAGATGAAATCTGTTCACATGAAAATCTAGAGGCGAAACCTTTGTTGGATATTAGTACGATGTCAGACTCATCAGTTCCAGAACGTACACTAACTAATTCATCATCTTCAATTTTAAATTTAATAGCAAATTTTCCATTTCTATTTATTTTGACATATTCTCTAAGATCTGTTTTCTTAATAAGGCCACATTTGGTAGAAAAGAGTAAGAAATATCCAGAAGCGGGTTTCTTTTCGCCCTCTTCAACTTTAACATTGATTGATTTTTCCGTAACTTCTTCTATTAATTCCTTTGAAATAGGCAAGATACTTACTACGCTTTCATCATCTCTAATCCCCTCTAATAAATTTCGAATATGGCTGCCTTTTGCCTGCCTACTGGCTATTGGAGTTTCCCAAGCTTTGAGACCATAAACACGGCCCTTATCTGTAAAAATTAACAACCTATCTTTACTGAAACAAGTAATAATTGCTTGAGGCCTGTCTTCATCTTTGGTGGTAACTCCTTTCAATCCTTTACCTCCAGTTCCTTGAGTTCTAAATGCTTCAGTTGGAAGATGTCTAATGTAATTGTTTTC
>Ga0066862_10000477_pt1 | contig 16140 bp, 14 predicted proteins | sample ETN02SmetaG_FD_66431 | JGI IMG/M metagenome (GOLD analysis project Ga0066862, IMG submission 66431) | Marine microbial and viral communities from oxygen minimum zone, Eastern Pacific Ocean - ETNP2014F10-02SV255 | ecosystem: Environmental > Aquatic > Marine > Oceanic ... | reverse complement strand
TTCAGCTTGTTGCTTGTCGATGGTGGTGCCGTGATTGCATATATTCACCGTAGTCCAAGCCCCCTGTTGTTGTAGGCTGACGACAATTGGCGTGTTTGGAGTGCGAAAATCGCGGGCGTTGTCCAATAATTTATCCAGCGCCTGTTCTAGGCGATAGTCTACGGCCATAACCTGCACGCCTGTACTAGCGCCCTCGTACTGCAACAACGGATCCACTTGGTTTTGAAAACCACAATAGCTGTGTAGTAGATGGGCTAGGTCAACGGGTTCGGTTGGTTCTTGTTGCAGTGCTTGCTCTAAACTGGCTGCACTGGCGAGCTTATTTAGAATACCTTCAATCTTATAAAGCCCGCGTTGGGCTGCGGCAAGGTATTCTTGCGAAGGGTGGTCGGCAAGTTCTGTGGATAAATTACCTAAAGATGTGGAAATGGTATTAAGCGGGTTTTTAATCTCATGGCTTAAGGTGCGCGGGATGTTGCTCAGAAAGCGTTGGTGGCTTTGTAGGCGGGTCATAACTTGGGCAATGTCTCTGGCTAAGTCACCGAGTTCATCATTGCTTTGGGTGCCATAAGTTAGCCCAGTGCCTTGTAAGCGGCCGTAGGCGTCTACTAGAGCGTGGGTGTGTTTACCTAAAGTGCGGATGCGTTGGGCCAAACGCCAAAACAGCAAAAATAGGCTCAACATAATCAGGCTGATACTGGTGAGACTCACTAGTACGACTTTCTCTATAGCCTGACGTTGTAATTGCAGTAATTGGTCTATGCCTTGTTCAACCAACACCACGCCTAATACTTGTTGTTGACCATTCGTTATTGGCATGGCCGTGGCTTGTACACCTTGGCTATAGGGTAGCTTCCAGCGATCTTGTACGGTAATGCCAGCCAAGGCTAAGTTAAGCAGACGTGGCCGGCTATGGCTGGCCTCACCTTCTATTGGATTGGTGCTACCTAGCACTAAGTTCAGCAAATTTGCTGTCATCTGCTGCCAAAGTTGACTAACTTGCCAATTCCAGGTGTCAGACGGGTCACTGGGTACATGCCCCGTATGAGCCAGGCGATTGAGCTGCTGGTCATAAAGTGTCACAGATAATGGGCCTTCTTGTTGTCCAGCGAGTAGTGCCATAGCTTGGTTAGACACGGTGTTCAGGGCAGTAAAGCCCGCTTTTTCTGGGCCTTGTGAGGCGAGAATGTTGGGAGTGCTATTGGGGCCGTCGGCGTCGACAACCGCTATGGATAGCAGCTGCCGTTCACCCATAAGCCCTAGGGGCATTTGCCATTCCATTAAATACCCATCGTCATTGATCTGCATACTGGCTTGTAGATCAAATTGATTGAGTTGTTGTGAGTTAATTTGTGAGCCTTGGGCATTGGTTTGATAAATCTCTACCACACCTTGCTCATGGCCTAGTAACAGTAGATGGTGGGGTTGTTGTTGTGCGTCAACATAGGACAAGCGCAGGTGATCGCTATGTAGACGGCTGCTAGTGTTGATACCGGGATTAACCCAATGCTGGTCGTAAACCTGCACCTTACCAATAAGCTGCTGCTCGAATTTACCCAGAGTGACGGTGTAGTGAACCAGGCTCTGCGGACTAATGAATTCGCTGGCTTGCACCATTTCTTGACGCCAATCGTTGGCTGAACCATCAATGGTTTTTGCGTGATTGATATTTTGTACAAACAATAAGGGTTGTTGCTTACTTAGTTCAGGTAACTGTAAAAGTAGCTCAGGGCGTTGTACAAAGACGTTGGCGAGAGATTGGGCGACCAGCTTTTGGGCTTGGGACTGGCTTTGTTGTAATAGCCCGCTGGTGGCATCAATAAAGCGATAGCCTAAATATGGCAGGCTCAACAAGACCAAGCCAATAGCTAGTAGTTGGTAGCGAAGCTTGAAGATACCAAATTTAGTTGCGCCAGCGATAGCCTTGTCCATACTCAGAAATAATATTGTTAAAACCCTCATCAACGGTTTTAAATTTGCGTTTTATGTTGCTGATGTGAGTGCTAATAGTGTTGTTTTCTACACAGCCACCAAAGGTTGCTTGGCCGAGTTGTTGGTACGATTGCACCTGCCCAGGGCGGCGTGCCAAATATTCTAACATGGTGAATTCAGTCATGGTGAACTCTGCTAAAGGCTGCTGTTGCCAGCTAATATGACGCCGATCTAGATCTATACTGAGGTTACCGCAAGTGATTTCCCTAACTTCGAGGTTGGGGCTGCTATTGCGCGCCAGGCGCAGTAAAGACTCTACCTTGGCAACAAAATAATCAATTGTAATAGGCTTAGGTTGGTAGTCCCAAGCACCCATGCGCAGGCCTGAAACCTGATCTATTTCGTCGACGCGTTCGGTGAGAAATAACACTGGTAAATCCGGATAGAGGCGGCTTAGCTGGCTATAAAGATTGAAGCCGGCATCGTATTCTTGGCCAAGAATAATATCTAGGATAAGCAGGTCTGGGCGTTGACTAGCTAAGGCTTTCAAGGCACTGGGTTTGTCAGCAAAAGCCAATACTTGTAACGGCATGCGAGCGAGTGCGCGCACGTAATTTTGGCGTTGGTCGTCGTCATCTTCGACGATGGCAATACAAGGTTGGTGGTTCATGCTAACTCCTTCAGGTGAGCTAACCGTAGCACAGCTTGGCAAGGTGGCAAATAGCCAATCTATAGCAAGATATGGATCTCCATTAAATTTCCATGAATGGTAAACTAGATTCCTTTCATAAAATCGATAATTGCTCTTGTCATGTTGTTTTTCTTGTTGTTGCAAACTATGGCCATTACCACGCCCATTTTTTTGGTGGTGATGTGTGGGTATGGCTTACGCCGTGTGGGTCTAATCGATGATCATTTTATCCGCATGGGCTCGCGTTTGGTGTTCAACTTCACCTTACCTGTATTGTTGTTTATCAGCATTGCTACACGACCTCTAACCTATGGTGTCACCCTACAAGGGGCTATGGTTGGTTTGTTGGTGACCGTTATCATGTGGTTGCTTATGGAAGCACTGGCAAAGCGTTTGGTAGAACCGCGTAGTGACCGTGGAGTAGTGGTAATGGGGGGCTTCCGCTCCAATTTAGGTATTGTCGGCTTGGCTTATGTTTTAAATGCTCATGGTGAAGATGGTATAGCTCAGATCGCTATGTATTTGGCCTTGGTTACGATGTTATTCAATGTCTTATCTGTGATTACCTTAAGCCGTAAACAGGCGGATAATATTAGTGTTTTAGACACCTTAAAGGGTATTGCCAAAAACCCTTTGATTATTGCCATTGTCTTGGCTGCTGTTTGGTCTATGTTAGGCTCAACAATCGGTTTGCAGTTGCCACAAGTAGTGTTAACCACAGGCCAATATTTTGCTGCCATGACATTACCTTTAGCCTTGTTGTGTGCTGGAGGCAGTTTGAGCTTTAGGGCCTTAAGAGATGATATGGATAAGGTGTGGTTGGCTACAGTGGCAAAGTTGCTGGTGGCACCTGTGCTTACTGCTCTTGTTGCTTATGGCTTTGGTTTACGTGGTGTGTCTTTAGAGCTGTTGGTACTTATGGCCTGTGCCCCAACAGCAGCGGCCAGCTATCCCATGGTGCGCGCCATGGGCGGTAATGCGAAATTGGTAGCCAGTATTATCGCTGTTACCTCGCTACTATCATTTGCTTCTACGGCAGTAATTATTAGTGTCTTGCGTACTATAAATACCGTATAGGGTGACTATAAGTCTTGCTTTTGTAAGGTGCTAAAGGCAACATGCAAACACTTATTTGTTACAGGTGCTAGGTTGCTCGTCAGGGTGTTCTAGATAATCGGGAAGGTGGTGCAAAACCACCACGTGCCCAACACTGTGAGGCGGACTTACTTAACCCGATGCCACTGATTAACTGATTAATTGGGAAGGCGTTAAGTGAGGATGAAACCGAGTCAGAAGACCGGCCTGTAACCTTATCGCAAATGCTTGGTCAGGTGTTTGTTTGCTGTTCCACCAAGGGGAATATAATGGGACAAGATGATATTGCACAAAGCCAGCATTACCTTAGCAGCGATGATCGCGATGGTTTTTATCGAACGCTATTTAACCGTCGTGATGTACGCAGTGAATTTTTATCCACACCCGTACCTGACGAGGTACTAGCGCGTGTTCTTTATGCTGCCCACCACGCACCATCTGTGGGTTTTATGCAGCCTTGGGACTTTACCGTTATTAAAAGCCATGCGGTAAAGCAAAAAGTGCATGTAGCATTTCAAAAGGCCAATGCCGAAGCGGCCGAGCAGTTTGTTGACGAGCGCCAAGCGAAGTATAAACAGTTGAAGTTGGCGGGTATTGTTGATGCGCCCATTAACCTGTGTATTACCTGTGATCGTGAGCGTAGTGGTAAGGTAGTATTAGGCCGAACTCATATGCCAGAGATGGATTTGTATAGCACCGTATGTGCCGTGCAAAATCTCTGGCTTGCCGCCCGTGCCGAAGGCCTGGGGGTAGGCTGGGTAAGTATTATTGAAACTGATGATTTAAAGCAGGCTTTGGGTATTTCTGGACAGATTGTGCCGATTGCTTATCTTTGTATTGGTTATGTGGATCACTTTCGTGCGCAACCAGAGCTAGCCAGCAAAGGCTGGCGCCAGCGTATGTCTTTGCATGAGCTAGTGCATAGTGAGCAGTGGGGCCAAGAAATGGATGCAGAACTTGCGGCCGGTATTGCTCAACAGGCTGATTTTCCGGATGCATATAAAGAGTAGCTCTGCTTTTCCTAAGGGCTATATTCTTGTTTCGTAGTTGTCTTTGAGTGTGCTGGCCTTGCATATGCGTTTTTCTAACCGACAAAAATTGGCTTTAAGCTTCGCTGTCATGGGCTTACTGCCTTTGGCCGTGTTTTTAGGCATGCCAATAGATCTTTGGTTATTGATTGTCACACCGTTACTAGGTTTGGTCGTGGTTTGGCATGTGGGGCGCCAATAGGATGCCCCAGTGGAGCATTTAGCCGATGCTATAGAGAATCTTGTAGAATCTGGCGATTTCTCACAACATTTAACGATAAATGATGACAACAATTCTGCTCAAAAGGCAGGTAAAGCCTTTAACCGTGTACAAGGGCGTATGCAGCGCAGTATTGATGAAGTTTCGGGTCATGCTCGCCGTCGCTCAGGGCGACACTTCTGAACGTATAAGAATGCCTATGATTGGCCATTTTGGCACCCTTAAAGATGTCACCAATCAATCTGTAGATAGCGTTGCTCACACCATGGCTACGATGTAGCAGGCCCTTAAAGATATGGGGCTAGCTATGCAAGCTATGGCAGAAGGTGACTTTGATGCTTGGGTAGAACAGCCACTACCAGGCAACATCTCTTGAACAAACGGCTGCCAGTATGGAGCAGATGGCGGGTGCCATACGTCTTAACTCCAAAAATGCCCAACAGGCTGATGACATGATGTGTCGTGCTCGTGCAGACACCCAAGTTAGTACTGAGATTGTGAATCAAGCTATGAATGCTATGGAAGGTGTTAGCCGGGCTGGCAATAAGGTTGCCGAAATTATTAGCATTATCGATGGCATCGCCTTTCAAGCCAACCTACTGGCCCTAAATGCCTCCGTTGAAGCTGCGCGAGCCGGCGAGCAAGGCCGTGGTTTTGCCGTAGTGGCTGGAGAGGTGCGCAACTTGGCACAGCGCTCTGCTGATGCGGCTAAAGATATCAGTGATTTTATTACGGATACCACCCAGCAGGTTTCTACTAGTAACCGCTTGGTGCAGGAAACGGGCGAATCCTTGCAAGCGATTAACCAGGATATTGAGCAGGTCGCCGAATCTGTTGCTGTTATTGCTGATGCTAGTTTAGGTCTCGAACAGGTTAACCATGCGGTTAATCAGCTCGAGAGCATTAATCAGCGAAATGTATCCTTAGTAGAAAAATCTGCTGCATCTGCTAGTGGCCTTATGTAGCAGGCCACGCAATTAAACGATTCTATGCAAGGCTTTACCACCACTGTTACCCAACAGGTGGCTGTAGAGGTAGCGTATCGTGGGCTACCTGAGCATACGGATATTAAAAACTTAGTAGAAGGTCTAAGCAGCTAAATCAGCTAGCCAAAAAAGCCGGTGCAGGGCACCGGCGCAATAACAACAATAAGTAGAGCAATACAGTTGAGATTACCTGATAATAACTTCCGGGCCCATAAAGTAGGTGGGTAAGAAGGTAGATATTGCTGGGATGTAAGTCACCATAATCAAGAACACAAACAAGATAGCAAGCCATGGCAGCGCAGCTTTAACAACGCGCATCATGGGCATTCCCACCACCCCCGATGTAACAAACAAGTTGAGGCCAACGGGTGGTGTGATCATACCAATCTCCATATTCACCACCATGATGATACCTAGATGAATGGGGTCGATACCTAGTTCAATAGCAATTGGGAAGACCAGTGGCGCCACAATAACGATCAAACCGGATGGCTCCATAAACTGACCGCCAATTAACAAGATCACGTTGACGATGACCAGGAACATGATTGGGCCAAGACCCGCTGCAAGCATGGCATTGGCAATGCTTTGAGGGATCTGCTCGTCTGTAAGAACGTGCTTTAAAATCAGGGCGTTAGCGATGATAAATAACAAGGTGATGGACAAGCGGCCGGCATCAAACAAGGTTTCACGAGTATCCTTGTGGAACCAAGCGGTAAGCAATGATGAGGGCTTTTGCCAAACGGTTAAATTGGTTTGGCCGTCGGCAGTCTTTAATGGACCCATATCACGATAGATGTACATGGATACCAAAAAGGCATATACAGAGGCTACAGCCGCCGCTTCGGTGGGCGTAAAGTAACCGCCATAGATACCACCCAAAATGATGATGATTAGAAACAAACCCCAGCTAGCGGCTTTGGCGGAAGATAATATTTCACCCCAACCAGCCCATTCGCCCTTAGGCATGTTTTTGATACGTGCATAAACGTAGATACCTAGCATCAACATGGAACCGGCTAGCAAACCCGGGATAACGCCGGCTAAGAACATACGGCCTACGGAAACATCCGTTGCGGCGGCGTATACCACCATAACAATAGAAGGTGGAATCAAGATACCTAGAGTGCCTGCATTGCAGATAACGCCAGCCGCAAAGTCTTTGCTATAGCCCATTTTGGTCATACCAGCGATAACGATGGAACCAATAGCCACTACGGTGGCCGGTGAGGAGCCAGACAAGGCGGCGAACATCATGCACGCAAACACCCCGGCAATAGCCAAACCGCCGTGTAGATGGCCGACACAAGCGATGGAGAAGCGAATAATACGCTGCGCCACACCACCGGTGGACATAAAGCTAGATGCCAAGATAAAGAAGGGGATGGCCAGCAAGGTATAGTGACCTTCAAAGGCCGAGAATAAGGTTTGCGCGATAGAGGCCAAAGAACTGTCGGAATAGACCAACAAGAACAAAATGGAGCTTAAGCCCAATGAAATAGCGATGGGCACACCCAATAACAAGAGGGTGATGACCAGAATAAATAGTATAAGAGCTTCCACGATTAATCTTCCTTATCTGCTTTGGCGGTGACTTCTTCCACCAGATCTTCGGCTTCATGGCTGGCAATAATCATATCGGCCTTGTTTTGTACTACTTCCTTGGCTACGCGCAGGTAGCGCCAGGTCAGCATAACCATGCCCAAAGGTAGGGCAAAGTAAGGAATAAAACGGGGAATTTTTTCGTAGGCTTCGCCATAGTTAAACCAGTCGCTAAGGAACTGTCCCCAGGCAGGCATTTCTATGTCGTTAACTTCGTAAAAGCCTTGCTCTAAATAGCGACTCTTAAAGCCTTCTGGCAACCAACGGCCTTCTGTGGGTGGTAAGTTGGCAAAGGGGGCCCAATAGTCATAGCTGCCTTTAAGCAGCAGTAGGGCATAAATCAAGCTGCAAGCAACGGCAAATAAAGCGGATAGTTTGCGCATGCTAGGGCTCATATAGTGCAAGGCAACGTCGACGCCTAGTTGGGCTTTGATTTTTACCGTATAAGGAGTGCCTAGGATCACCAGCCAGCCAAATAGGAAGACAGTGATTTCTAAGGACTGTAAGCCGAAATTGGATAGAGGCTCTGCTATTGGTGAAAACCAATCGGCGCGCCAAAAATCCATTTCTTGTAGCTTACGGATTACCACGTTGATAAAGGTCACCATGGTCATGAGGCCTAACATGAGGGCAATGAAGTTGCGTTCCCAGTGGTCAGTTCTAGAGAGGTGTTTTGTTTCTTGCATGCCTTTCACCTTAAGACTGCTTCGCTCACGACGCTGTGCAAAACTTTCTTTTTGTGTTCTTAAAATAAATGGCCTCGGCTGAGACAGAAACAGACGAGGCCATGGTCATAGGGCTATCCCTTCTCATTAGAGAGGGGATAGGGGCTGACTTTTAGTGCTTGGCGTTGATAGCCTGTGCAGCATCGATGTTTTCTTGGCCAACGTCCTTCTTGAATTGGTCCCATACTGGCATCATAGCGGATTTCCATGCAGCACGTTGCGTGTCGTTTAGCTGGTGGATAGTCTTGCCTGCAGCGATGATGGCGTTCTTGTTTTCTTCGTTAACACCAAAGGCCTTTGCATTACGAGAAACAGTCACTTCACGGAGGATAGTTTCAAGTTGGTTGCGCACATCAGATGGTAAACCTTCCCAGAATTCGGCAGAGGTTACTACTAGGTAGTCGATGATACCGTGGTTGGATTCGGTTACCGAGTCTTGAACTTCGAAGAACTTCTTACCATAGATGTTGGAGTAGGTGTTTTCTTGGCCCTGAATAGTACCGGACTGTAGACCCTGGTAAACCTCAGAGAAAGCCATTTTTTGTGGTACAGCGCCTACGGCCTTGAACTGAGCTACCAATACGTCGGATGCCTGGACACGGAATTTAAGGCCTTCGGCGTCAGATGGTTCTAGTAGAGGTTTGGTAGCAGACAACTGCTTCAGGCCGTTGTGCCAGAATTCTAGACCAAGCAAGCCACGACGTACCATGGATTCTTTCATGGACTGGCCAGTAGCTGAAGACTGGAAGTCATCAACTGCGTCCATGTTCTTAAACATGAATGGCAAGTCAAATAGGCGGAATTGCTTGGTGTACTTTTCAAACTTGGATAGGGAAGGTGCGGCCATTTGTACATCGCCCATTAACATGGCTTCTAGTACCTTGCCGTCTCCGTAAAGAGTGGAGTTAGGATACACTTCCAAGCATACCTTGCCATCCATTTCGCTGTTCACGCGCTTAGCCAATTCAGTAGCAGCGATGCCTTTAGGATGCTTGTCGGTGTTGGTAACGTGGGAGAACTTAATAACGATTTCCCCGTCTTGGCAAACGTCGCTGGCCATTGCTGGTGCGGATGCCATGCCGAGTGCTATAGCAGCGGCGAGGGTAGTTTTCATCAGAGCTTTCATAGTAAACCTCAATTGTGATTGTTATGGGTTATAAAAGTTAGTTGTTTGGCAACTGGTTTATATAAAGCAAGGTGCGTGCCAACTTTATAACTCATTGTTATATATGAATAATCTTATTTTTACAAGATCGCTTTGTGCGGTTTCCCGCACCTGCTTAGAGGGTCAGTGTGTGGGTTTTCACACACTAGATTGCCCGATCCTATTACAGAATTATCAGAACTCAAAATACAGGAGATTAGGGCTAAAACCGGCCTCAGCCAAAGTTGTTTTGCCAGTGTTATGGGCGTCAGCAAGCGAGCTTTTGACAATTGGGAACAAGGACGCCGTCAACCGATGGGCCCTGCATATGCTTTAAAAACACTACACCGATAATTGCGTGCCTACTCGTCGAGGAATCGTTGGCGGTCGATACCATATTTAGCGAGCTTGTCGTATAAGGTTTTGCGTGGGATACCTAAGGCTTCGTATGTCTGTTTGATGGAGCCTTGGGCTTGGGATAAGGCCTGTTCAATGAGGCGCTGCTCGTATTTTTCCACCATGCTAGGTAAGGTTTGCTGGGTTTCTGGTTGTTGCCAAGTGTCCAGGCTTTGCTGATCCAAGAGTATGTCTGTGAGCACATAACGTTCTGCCACGTTGATAAGCTCACGCACGTTGCCTGGCCAGTTGTGTTGCATCAGTGTATCGATAGCTTCGATGGGCAAGGCTGGTAAAGGCTGGCTAAAACGCTCGGCGGCCTTGGCCATAAAGAAACGGAACAAGTGCAATATATCTTCACCCCGTTGGCGCAGAGGCGGCAGGAATAATTCCACTACATTCAAACGGTAGTACAAATCTTCGCGAAACTCACCGCGTTCGGACATGGTCTTAAGGTCAGTTTTGGTAGCGGCAACGATGCGAATATCCACGTCGATGGAAGTGTTGGCGCCCAAACGTTCTATCTTTCTCTCTTGCAAAACACGCAAAATCTTTATCGCTAGGGAGAGGGGAATGCTTTCTATTTCGTCGAGAAAGATGGTGCCCTTGTGAGCAAATTCAAACTTGCCTTGGCGCACCTTTTTGGCATCGGTAAAAGCACCGGCTTCATGGCCAAATAGTTCCGCTTCCATCATGGTTTCTGGTAGAGCACCACAGTTGATGGCTACAAAGGGGCCATCGCGACGCTCACTTTGTTCGTGTAGGTTGCGGGCTACTAGCTCTTTACCGGTGCCAGTTTCGCCATGAATTAAAGTACTCACGTCAGCTTTTGCCAGCTTGTTAATCTTCGCTTTTAGTCCTTGCATGGGCTGTGACTGGCCAACTATGGCATTGGCGGTATCGGCTTGTATGGATTGCTTAAGGGCGCGGTTTTCCATGACTAGGCGGCGCTTGTCCATGGCTCGGTTGACGGTTTCTAGCAAGCCTTCGCGTTGAAATGGCTTGGCAATAAAGTCGTAGGCTCCCAGCTGTATAGCTTCTACTGCTGTTTGAATATCACCATGACCGGTAATCATTATAATTGGCAGTTGATTATCGATTTCCTGCATGTGTTTTAAGAAGCTCATGCCATCCATGCCTGGCATGCGTAAGTCACTTATTATGACACCAGAGTAATCGGCATTGATGACGCGATGGGCCGCATCGGCAGAGGCAAAGGCATTAACTTCATAATCAGCCAGTTCCAACAGCTCGGCTAAAGACTCACGTATGTCGGCATTGTCATCAACAATGGCAATATGTTTAGTAAGGGTGCGATTAAGCTCCACGTTTGGGCTCCTTGCAGGGTAGACGCAGGCAGAATTGGGCACCACCTTGGGGGTTGTTGGCGGCGCTTATTGTGCCACCCATAGCATCGATTATACTGTAAGAAATGGATAGGCCAAGGCCTAGTCCTACGCCAGTTCCTTTGGTAGTAAAGAAAGGATCAAATAGCTGCGCTAAATGCTCTGGATTGATGCCGGTGCCTGTATCGATAACTTGCAGGCAGACATTGTGTTGCCATGCTTGATTTGGCTCTGATGCATGTTGTAAGCCCTGTTTTAATACTTGGTCTTCAATATGACAATTGATCTGCAGCTGCTTGTCACTGCCTTCCAACATAGCATCCAGAGCATTGGTGAGCAGGTTAATGAGTACCTGTTCCAAGCGCACTAGGTCGGCTAGTACCTGTACATTATTCATACCGTGCTTACAATCAATAACTAACTCAACTTGTTCTTGTTTACAACGCAGTGCGGCCAACTCTACAGCATTGTTAACCGCCTCACCTAAGGAAACCCAGCTGGTGCTGTTGTCGGTTTTGCGGCCAAAGGTTTTTAGGTGCAAAGTGATGGCTGCCATCTTCTGCGCGAGTTTCTTGATACTGCTGATATTGTAGGCGACACGGCTGTAGTTTGCCCGTTCTAGCCACTGTTCTGCATTGTCAGCAGAAGTTTGAATAGCTGTTAGAGGCTGGTTAATCTCGTGGGTAACACTAGTGGCCATCTGCCCAAGAGTAGCGAGCTTGGCTGAGTGAATGAGCTCTGTTTGTGCCTGTTTCAGCTGATCATTGCGATCTTGTAGATCTTGCGTACGTTTGGCAACACGCACTTCCAAGGTTTCTTTGGCTTGTTGTAAACGGGCCTGGTTGACCTCTCGGCGGCCTAGGGTCTCGTTAAATTGTAAGCGTCGCTGAATGACCACGTAGGCCAAGGAAATGGTTAGTATAAACACCAGCACTGATAAGGCCGTATTTCGCTGTATGGTGAAATCTAAGCCTTTTAAATCGGCATGACCATATAGCTGCCAGCCAAGCTGAGGTAGGGGTAAGCTAACTTCTAGTACACGATTGTAATCAGGCTTAGGTAGGCTGATTATTTGCGCATTATCACGTTGCTTGAGTAGATTGATGTTTAACTCAGGAAAGGAGGTGGTTGGGTATTTGCTAGTGCTTTTTATGGCCTGCTTAGCATCGGCGTCAAGCCGTTGACGACTAGTAAATAGCCAGCTTGGTACGCTAGAAGCAATCACCACACCATATTCATCGGTCATCATCATGGGTGTGCGTTTATTGAGCCAACCACGTTCCAAACGTGACATGTTCACCTTTACCACTATGACACCGAGCACATCGTTAGTTTTGGTATCAAAAATGGGCTCACTAAAATAATAACCACGAATACCAGCGTTGATCCCAAGGGTGAAAAAACCACCTGAGATGCCTGTGCTAGCGGCCTGGAAATAGGGAGTGTGGGCATAGTTAATGCCTTGGTTGGCGAATTCGGTAGATGCTAGTGTCGAGCCATTGATATCCAGCAAAAACACCTCGTCGGCCGTGGTAACTGAGCGGATATGCTGCAGGTAGTCGTGAATGTTGCGGTAGTGCAGTAGGTTTTTATTGGCAAGGGTGCTGGCCAAGGTGGCATCCTTGATCAGCATTTTGGGTACAAAACGGTACTTTTCTAACTCGCTGTCTAGGCTGTCAGCAAATAGGGATAAGTCGGATTTTATCTGCTGTTGCAGATTGGTTTGCGCCTGATTGGTGAAAATATACCAGCTACCCAGCATCCATAAAGGCACAAGCACCATTAAACAGGCAATGTACAGAGACTTTATGTTGCTCTGTAACCAACTGCGCGGTGGATAAGGGATGTCTACTTCGGGGTTCATGGCCGCAAGTATATGTTAAAACTAGTTATAGTCCAAAGAGACTTACCAAAGGCTCCGCTGCATGATTTAGGAATGCGTGCTAGGCTTTATGCCATTAATGCACCTTTTTGGAAAACAAGGGTTAAACGAAAATTTCAGTTATCGTGGTCATTAATGGTGCTATCAGTGATGTGCCTAATTTGGATGTTGAAACTCTGTACAGTGTGTGGCGCCCAGCTATACATTTTGACTTATTCCCCGCCCAATTAACCGCTGGAAATGTTCTAGTAGTGTGCCGTTTAATGGCCTCTGAATACCTTCGCATGCTGGGCTATTGGCCAGGTCTAATACAGCGATTCACATTGCATATTGGTGCAGGTGTTGCTAAAAATTTGAGTGAGCAGGCTAGAAAGGTGTTGATACAGGCGTTGGCTAACAATCTGAAATTTAACGGTATTCGGTTTGTCCGTACAATTCCTGTAGTGCTTGGTACAACCTATGAGCATTTAGCATCATTTGCCAAGCAAGACATGGGCAATAACTTTAATGAGGAAGTGTTCGACGAGGTATTCGAATTTACCTGCGTCGATAGGATGGATGTTGTGTCTGGGTTTGTATATGGACATAGTATTTATTTATGTTTTGAAAATGACCACCTAGTATTTACCACAAAACATCTACGTGTGATGGATGAATAGGTAGGGAAACGCTGGAAGCGGGTCGAGAGTTTGATCCTGCATGAGTTTTTCACGTCTATCAAAGAGAGCTTGTAGGGTTTGATGCAAAATTAGATAGCAGGCCTTTGGGAGAGGATGAGGTATCCTTGCCTACTTGGTTTATTGAGGGCACTGCCGTATTAGCTGGATATAAGGTTTATAACGAAGCCTTTACTATGGAAATAGAGGCTCTTGAAGAGCAGCTGGGGCTGATGACTATCCTCCTTAAAGAATTGGAATCAGATCTTAGTTATGACCTATACGAAGATAAAGTATATGAACAAGGATCTCTCGTTAGTATATGGCTCATAGTTAAGTATGGGAGACGTTCTATTGATAAGTTTATGAAGTATGTTGGGGCAGGACCCCCTTGGCCAGAGGCCTTTGAAAAAAGCTTTGGCATAACGCCCAGTGCATTCTACGTGCAGCTTGGAAGTTTGGATTAGCGAATAAAAAAGGCCTGATCATTATCATCAGGCCCCTTTTTAAATGCTTGGGTCGGACCTAAGGTCTGACCCGGCTGGATAGGTTATTAACCTACCAAGTGAGCGATAGCGTCACGCTCTTCAACTAGCTCAGCTTGGGTCTTGTCCATGTAAGCTTGCGAAGCAGCGTCGATTTCTAGACCCTGAACGATGCTGTAGTCACCGTTTTCGCAAGTTACTGGGAAGGAGTACATCAAACCTTCTGGGATACCGTAGGAACCGTCAGATGGGATACCCATGGAAGTCCATTCGCCGTTAGTGCCAGCTGCCCATAGGCGCATGTGGTCGATAGCAGCGTTAGCAGCAGATGCAGCAGAAGAAGCACCACGTGCCTTGATGATGGCAGCGCCACGCTGAGCGATAACTGGGATGAAGTCGTTATCGATCCAGTTTTGGTCAACAATGTCAGTAGCCGCTTGGCCTTTAACAGTTGCGCGAGTAACGTCAGCATACATGGTGGCAGAGTGGTTGCCCCAGATGCATAGGTTTTGAATGTCGCTTACGCCAGCGTCAGCTTTGTTAGCCAGCTGGGTAAGGGCACGGTTGTGATCTAAACGAGTCATGGCAGTGAACTGACGTGGGTTTAGGTCTGGAGCGCTCTTCATAGCGATGTAAGCGTTAGTGTTAGCTGGGTTGCCAACAACCAATACTTTAACGTCTTTGTTAGCGTTGTCGTTGATAGCCTTACCTTGAGCGGTAAAGATATTAGCGTTAGCTTCTAGCAAGTCTTTACGCTCCATGCCTGGGCCACGTGGACGTGCGCCAACTAGCAAGCAGTAGTTTGCATCATCAAAAGCAACAGCTGCGTTATCAGTAGGAGTGATGGAGTTAACTAGTGGGAATGCACAGTCTTCAATTTCCATTACTACGCCGTTTAGGGCTTCCAAAGCTGGAGTGATTTCCAAAAGCTTTAGGTTTACTGGCTGATCAGCACCTAGCATCTCGCCTTTAGCGATACGGAAAATTAGTGAGTAAGAAATCTGGCCGGCGGCACCGGTAATAACAACATTAACTGGGCTCTTCATCAGGGGCACTCCAAGTTGTGGTAGATATGCAGGCTCGAAAATCGCTTTTGGCGAAACCATGGCCTAAAAAATGAGGCGCTATTATAACCAAAAAGGACGCATTCGGATATGCGACTAACGACTATCGAATATCATTAGATGAAATAGCCACTAGGGCTTGCGTTGTGTCATAAATCGAGTAGTTTATCTACTATTAAGTCATTAGGTTACGTTGTTATAGCGGCAGTGCGTACCCAAAACACTCGCTGCACTCATGGAACAGACCCAGCTTAGTGAAGTAATCTCTGCAACCTAGCGCTTCGTTTACAAGAGGTTGCCACGTCGCTGCGCACCTCGCAATGACGTGTAGATTACGTACATCGCAAAGATAAAGTGCAGTGAATAGGAATAGAAAAATGCATTATGCAAAACTCAAAAATGGCCATTTGGCGGCCGTTGCAAATGAGCAAATTATTGGTTTAGTAGAAGCGGCGTCAAGACTAGGCATGCCTTTGCGCGCGACTAGCCTGCACGAGCTTATTGAAGCCGGTTCCGATGCGCAAGCCGAGGCAGAAGCTATTGTTGCCGCGGCATTAGAGCAGAGAGTTGCTTGTTGTGGCTATGACAGCAAGCGTTTGCAGACGCCCTTGGGCCATGTAAAACGCAATATATTCTGCATCGGTAAAAACTACGCCGCCCATGCTGCTGAAATTGCTGCTAAATTGGATTCGGGTACCGGTGTGCCAGAACACCCCGTGGTGTTTACCAAGGCTACCAATACTTTGCTTGGCCCTAATGAGGACATTCCTTTACACACGGGCGTAACAGAAAAAATCGATTACGAAGGTGAGCTAGCCATTGTAATAGGCAAACGCGGTATAGATATTAGTCCCGACGAAGCTTGGCAATATGTGTTTGGTTATAGCT
>Ga0066862_10000471_pt1 | contig 16215 bp, 10 predicted proteins | sample ETN02SmetaG_FD_66431 | JGI IMG/M metagenome (GOLD analysis project Ga0066862, IMG submission 66431) | Marine microbial and viral communities from oxygen minimum zone, Eastern Pacific Ocean - ETNP2014F10-02SV255 | ecosystem: Environmental > Aquatic > Marine > Oceanic ... | reverse complement strand
CATTGGTTTCCGAGTATCTGTGCCGAATTTATCCACAATTATGGGTTCACTATCAGAATTCTCATCATCATCATCAGATTCCTCCTCATCAGATTCCTCCTCATCAGATTCCTCCTCATCAGATTCCTCCTCATCATCTGAATCTTCTTCGTCATCAGATTTTGACGATATTGGAGGCCCCCTCATTGGGGAGCGTGAAGAAGGAGGTCCGGATGGTGGGCCTGAACTAGGTGGGCCTGAACTAGGTGGGCCTGAACTAGGTGGTCCAGATGATGGCGGTCCACGCGTAGGCGGTCCACGTGGAGGTCCGGAAGAGGCCTCAGTCTCCACGTTTTCTATTTCTTCTTCTTCTTCGTCTACGGGGCCAGTTGGTGGCCTAGAAGTCGGCGGCCCTCTTGGGGGGCCTTTGGAAGGGCCGGGCGCCATGACTATCGATACAAGGCTGAGATAATGAAACTGCCTCGGAATATGTCCGATTGTTGAGTCATGCTCAAGGAGGATAATGCTACCCGAGTATCATGGCTGCCGGGCCGGTTGAGGCTGAATTAGTTAGTGAAGAGGTAGGACAAAAGGGTTCTAGTTTCGCTCTAAAGGTTGCTAGTAAGTATCCATTTGGTCGAAAAGAGGATCCCTCTAAATCAGAATTATTACGCGCAGTATGGATGTCCACTATTATCTTCACAATACCATTTATCGCTGCAATCCCACTATTGAATCCTGAACCGGAAAGTGAGGTAGAGGATTGGTTTGCTGAATGGTCAACACAATCTTGGTCCACTGAAGTAGGTCAGACAATTTCAAGTGGTTCTAGAGTTGAAGCAATGGTCACAGTAGACCAAGGTGGATTAATCGGAGCTAATTACACTGTGGAAAATCAGGGAGGAAATCTAATGGGTTTTGATTGTGAACCACAATGGTTGGTTGAATTACGTGCCCCTGATCCTGTAAATTTCTCTGATGGAACCAATAGTACATCGTGGTCAGCAGAGAATTGGGAAGGTTCTGACTCTGTTGTAATCAATACTCCGTTGCCAGAAATTGAAGCCAAGTCTAGTGACGAACTCCAGGAGGCGATTTTCAATCTCAAGAGTGATACGCAGGTTTGGATGCATGGGAAAGGAGAATGGCTCCTTTCAGTTACAAATCAAGGTAGTGAAGGAACTTTGGGTAACTGTGGTGGTCAGCAGGTCACGTTTAATATCAATCTCACAGTGACAAATTGGAGAGAACCTAGATTTGCAGATGGGGATTTTAATTTCACAACATCGACAGTTGGTGGCGGAACTCCAATAGGAACATTTGTCACTCTTGGTGGTTCAGTCCCCCTTCTTCTAATTGCAGCAGTGGTTACATTGGGATTACGTAATTCAGAAAGCGATGATTCTGTAGAGAAAAATCGAGATGAGATGAATTAGTCTAATTAAAAGAATAGATTAAGGTGTTTCATGGATATATTTACTCATTTTATTATCGGAGCAAGCATTGGTGAAGCAGCTCCAAAAGATATCAAAAATCGACATGCTATTGGTGCTGCCTTTGCTTTACTTCCAGATATTACTAATTTATTACTTGTCCATCCTTATCTTGGATGGTTGGCTGGAAGGACAATTCCATTTGCATATGCTGAAGATTTCCTTTCTCATCCTGAGATTCTTAATCATTGGACCTATCATGTTTGGTTATTCTCGCATGGTTTGATTTTTTGGTTATTTTTTGTACTTCCTTTTTGGCGCAAACATCGTGCTGCCCCTCTTGCAATTATTGCTTACCTTTCCCATGTTCTGATGGATATCCCCTCCCATACTGGGATTTATGGGACTCAACCGTTCTACCCCTTGCCTCTAATTTTCGATGGTTGGTTTGATGCATGGCTTTGGGGGCCGTTGGAAATATTGGGTAGTGCGTTCTTTTGCACATGTATTTTTTTAATTATTAGACAATCCCGAAAGTATTGGAAATGGGAATCAGAGAAAATATAATTTTATTTATTTGCATCTTGAAGAGATTTCAGAGTTGCATCTTTTCCATGTCCATGAGTGATTAAACCATGAAGGAATCCGCCGATCCACTCGCCTAGGGCCTCTTCTCCAGTGTTTTCTATCTCTGCAACTCCGTAAGAATGAGCATCTGCCCCCCATCCTCCATCTTGATTTTCTCTTGCAATTAAATGAGGTATCAATGTCTTTTGTTGGATTAGTTCTAGTGATTTAATTTGGTGTTCTTTGGTCTGAGGGATATCCCATTCATCATGTGCCGTGATTAACCTGATTTCTTCACTAGTTAATCCGATGATATGGAATTGCCTGATCCTAGGGACAATCTTTGACCAAATAGGGGTAAATGATGATTGTTGAGTTGAAAGAATCAGAGCATTCAATGTTCCTTCAAGTTCAGCAAATGTAAGTGCAGCAGACCAAGTAGCTTGTTCATCTTCTCCTGAAATCAATGTTGGCCCTGCTGTAATCAACCATCTTGCTCCATTCAATAATTTTCTCCAATCGAATGCCCCCCTTTCTATCTTGGAATCTATTTCAAATTCTATTTCGTTGAGAGATTGATCGGTTCCATTTCGATGAATCCACCAAACATCATGTCCTAATTCAAGGACACGTCTCGCCAATATTCCCACGGGTCCCTCTAATCCACCTAGTTCTGGAGCGAATGCGACAATCCGGCCCATTGGGCGAGTCATGTAATGCGCAGATGTTGGAACTGAATGAGTTTGTTCATTCTAATTTCCATCTTAATAGGGCAATTGCGCCCCCGAATCCAAGTAACTGTGCTCCTGCATCATGGTCTGTAGAAGATTGTTCAACTTCCCCCCCTGACGACAGAACCAACTCTGAGATTAATGACCATGGTTTATCTACGCATAATTCTGTTTCATCACGTAGCATTTCAGCAATGATGATTAGCGTTTCAACTGCACCCTGTTCGGTCGCATTAAGAATCTCTAATCCTCCGTATGCGACTGCCCCTTGTGCACCGACTCTACTTAGGGCATCTTCAATTAATTTCGTCTGCCTAACCATAGCATGTTCACCGAGAATGTCATTGGCTAACCCCTCTCTAAGAACTTCATTAGCAGCAGCCCTTCCTCCAATGCTAGTCGAGACAGTTCTGATTGTTTCGCTACATCCTTCATTTCTTAATGCAGTTGCAAATTTTTCTCTTGCACTTCCTGGTCCACACAATAACAATGGCATTCTAGGTCGAACTATCAGTAAGGTTTCTTTGGCTGTGTCCTCAAAGAAAGAATCTCTAGTAGATGCGCTATCCCCCTCTCGTTTACCTCCTCCACGTAAGTTGAACTGTGCTCCTTCTTTGAGCCCATTTGTAGTTACTTCAAACAACTGAATTTCATCATTCTCAACCACGATGAGTAAGACCTTTGCCTTGGAACCTGCATCTGCTGTTTTCTTCAATAATTCTCTATCTTCTACAGGGATTATGTTTTGCCAATTTAATTCAATTTCTGAGTGCAACTCAATCGAATGAGTATGATGACTTCCTTGATCAATTGGTGCCTCAATAATTATTCCAGTAGTTCGTAATGATTCACTGAATGAATGGAATTCGTTGTGATTTATTTCTAGTGCTATCCACATTGCTTTTCTTTCAGCTTCCTTTGCCCTAACTCCGTCCTTTGAAACAGTACTGGAATCTCTTCTATGTCCTAGCATTCCGATTTGAACACCTTTGCGACAAACTTGAGCAAGAGCCCATAAATCATCTATATCATCAACTCTTATTCTACATTTAGAATCAGAGATATTCAGGATTTCCATACAGTTTCCCCTTAGCTGAAAATACCAGTTAGGTTCCCATCTTTATCCATGTCCATTTCTTCTGCAGCAGGTTTCCTAGGGAGGCCAGGCATGGTCATCATGTCTCCACAAACAGCGACTACAAACCCCGCACCAGCATTAAGGCGAAATTCCCTTACTGGGAGAGTAAATCCTTTCGGAGCTCCGTGGACTTTAGGATCATGACTGAAAGAATACTGGGTTTTTGCCATGCAAACTGGTAATTCACCATAGCCCCATTCGATTATTCGATCCAATTGTTTCTTTGCCCTTGGTTTAATGGATACCTCTGATGCACCGTACATCGATTTTGCAATGGTCTCAATTTTTTCCATTATTGGGGCATTAGAATCGAATAGTGGATTAAATGGCCGTCCAGAGGCCATGTGCCTTTGTACTGATTTTGAAACTGCTCGAGCAAGTTCTTCGGCCCCTTCTCCTCCTTTTGCATGACCTTCGTAAAGTGCTACATCTGCAGCCCCAGCTTGTTTTGCGATTTCCATTAATGCTTTAATTTCAGCATCTGAATCCGTCGGAAATCGATTTATTGAAACAATAACATCTGGTCCGAATTTAGCCATGTTTTGGATATGTTGAGTTAGATTTGCAGAAGCTCCATGTCGAACCATTTCTTCATTTTCTTCTTGCAATTCCTCTTTTCCTGATGGAAGCCCTGCCATTCCCAAACCATGCATTTTCATGCTTCGAACTGTTACATTCACTACTATACAATCAGGAGCTAATCCGGAAGCATTTGTTTTGATGTGAAGTGCCTTTTCAGCTCCTAAATCGGCCCCAAATCCAGCTTCAGTAACTACAATATCGTGAATCGACAATGCTAACCTATCTGCGATAATACTCGAGTTGCCATGTGCTATGTTCGCAAAAGGTCCAGCATGGATAAACGCAGCCGTCCCTTCTGTAGTTTGAACTAAATTCGGAAGAAAAGCAGTTCTCATCAGTAATGCCATGGTGCCTGCAGAACCGATATCATCTGCCTTTATTGGCCGCCCATCAGATGCAGATCCTACCACAATATTCCCTAATCTTGCCCTCAAATCTTCGTAATCTGTAGAGAGTGCAAGTATGGCCATAACTTCACTTGCTGCTGTAATGTCAAATCGTTCTTCACGTGCAATTCCATTCCCTGGTCCCCCAAGACCGATTGCAGCCCCTCGCAGAGTCCTATCATTCATGTCGATTACTCGGGGCCATAGAAGCCTTGATGCGTCTATTTCCAGTGCATTTCCATGGTGTAAGTGATTATCGAGAATTGCACTACAAAGGTTGTGAGCAGAAGTAACTGCATGCAAATCTCCTGTGAAGTGAAGATTGATGTCTTCCATGGGCAAAACTTGGACATGCCCCCCCCCTGCAGCTCCCCCTTTAATTCCGAAAACAGGCCCCATTGACGGCTCCCTGATTACACATGCTGCTTTCTTTCCAATTCGATTTAAGCCCATGCTTAAGCCAATTGTAGTTACAGTTTTTCCTTCACCATATCTTGTAGGGTTTACACTAGTAACTAGTACCAATGATCCTCTAGGTCGATCTAGTCTAGAGCGAATTGCTGGCCATGTGATTTTGGCCATGTGTCTACCGAATGGAATCAGTTCCTCTACTCCTATCCCCATCTTCCATGCTATCTCTTCGATAGGGGCGAGTTCTATTGAACGAGCTATGTCTAAATCAGACTCCATTCTAACTCGACTATTATTCGTGGATTTGAACCTTGAGCGTCATCCCCATAGGTTCAGCCTCTTTGGGGGGTATATGGGGGGGCGCCGAAGCGTACATTGCATCGTCGCTGGTTCACCGATATCTCATTCGTTGACTCCTCTTCTTTCACTCTTAGTGGATCGTCATTTGAATTCGAACGAAAATAGACAAATTACTGCAATATCTAGACATGAAACAAAGGACATGTCTTCACTTTTAGGCCAGATTGTTTTAGGTAAAGATTTAGGTGCTAAAGAACCGAAAAATAATCTTCTTACATTAGTGGAGAATGCAACAACTGAGATTTTGAAGCATCCTGATGGTTGGGGCATTAGTTCAATGTCAATTGGGGAAATCGAGGTCGCTGAAACTCCTTTTGGTGATAATCCATTAGTGTGGGTATCAATTACAACTCCCTTGAAACATGGATTAACCGCTCGTTCAGGTGTAATTTCTACTGGCCGGAGCCTAGAAATTGCTTCTACAAATCAGATTAGATGGGATGGTCATCGATTAGTAACAGGTAGTACTGATGGGTTAGGAGTTGTACTAGTTGCTCGTTCTTTTGGCCTATTTTCAGGTTCTACACCACCTCTTCTTATTCTCCGAGGAGGGGGAGCAGCCGCACGTTCAGTTGCCGAAGCATGGTCTGATGCAGGAGGTAGAATTTACGCATTACGTGGTCGGCGTCCATTGGATATGAGGGGTCCGTGGGCCTCATCTTTGATTCACTCTCTCAAGGACCGAGGGTTGGCACCTACACTGTATATCGATTTCGATTCCAACCTAGAAATGGAAGAAGATATTCATGCTCCAGTTCAAGTTGATCTTCATCTTACTCCTTCTTACGATTTGTCTGGATCGGTAAAACCAATTCAAGGGGCTGAAGGCACGTTACATCTTGACGGCAGATGGATGCTGGCTGCACAACATCTCTTAGCGTGGGCAATTTTTATTGAACCTGGAAGAAAAGATGATCTTCCAGATTTATCTTTACTTCTGTCTAGATTAAGTGAAGTTGAGAAAAACATGAGTGATTAATCCTCACAATGGGATGTTTCCGTGTTTCCTTGGTGGTTGCCAAACTCTCTTGGAGGTAAGCGGTTTCAATGCCCTAATTAGCCGAATTCTCGTTTCTTCGGGCTCAATTACGTCATCTAACCATCCGTTCCTAGCGGCAACATAGGGGTCACCAAATTTCTTTTTGTATTCGTTAACTAAATTTGAATGTGTAACAGAAGGGTCTTCAGCATCTTTCAATTCCCTTCTATGGATGATATTCACTGCCCCCTCAGCACCCATTACAGCAAGCTCTCCCGAAGGCCAAGCGACATTATAATCTGATTCTAGATGTTTGCAAGACATTGCCAAATATGCGCCACCGTATGCCTTTCGAGTCACAACGGTTAGTTGAGGGACCGATGCTTCGGCATAGGCGTACAACAATTTTGCACCATGTCGAATAATGCCCCCCCATTCCTGAACTGTTCCCGGGAGGAAGCCAGGTACGTCAACGAAAGAAACCAATGGAATGTTGAAACAATCGCAAGTTCTAATGAATCTTGCAGCCTTTACCGATGCATCAATGTCTAGACATCCTGCAAGGACTTTAGGTTGATTGGCAATTATTCCAATCGGACTACCTCCCAATCTAGCGAATCCAATGACAATATTCTCAGCATATTGTGGTTGAAGTTCCAAGAAACGATTGTCGTCTACAATGTCTGCAACTATTTTTTTCATATCATATGGGCGATTTGAATCATCAGGGACTATGTCTGCCAATGAAACACATAGCCGTTCATCTGAATCGGAAGAGGGTAGAATTGGAGGCAACGCATCACAGTGGTCAGGAAAATATGACAATAGTTCTGCAACAATATCCATTGCATCATCTTCGTCTGCAGCAACTAAGCTAGCAATACCTGAACGGCTTGCGTGCATTTCAGCACCTCCAAGATCTCTTGAACTCATTCCATCATCCGCTACTTCAGGTGTTTCCAGAGGGCTTGAAAGAAAGAATTCCCCATGTTCTTCTCCAATGATGACGAAATCAGCAATTACTGCTGCTAATGCTGATGCTCCCACAACAGGCCCCAAAACCAGTGAAATCATTGGGATGCGGCCAGAACATGAAATCAACCTGTCCATGAGTTCCCCAGTAGCACCTAGAGCACTAACGCCGTCGTGTGCTCTTTGCCCCCCGCCGTCCCAAATGGCAACCAATGGTAATCGTGCCTTAAGCGCTAAATCTACAATCTTCACAATCTTTTGAGCGTGCATCTCCCCCATTGATCCGCCAAAAACTGAGAAATCTTGGGCGAAACAAAGAATTCGTCGACCTTCGATATTTGCACTTCCGGCAACTACTCCATCGCCTAATGTGGAAATCCGCTCCATTCCATGTTCTGTTTGTCTACTTTTTACGAAAGCATCTATTTCGACGAAACTATCCTGGTCAACCAATGAACTAATTCGTTCACGTGCAGTACGTCTCCCTGATTTTCGAATGGCATCTATTCGAGCTTGTCCGCCTCCTCTCTTGGATTCCTCTCTGAGGCTCGCCAAGCCTTCCATCGGGTCAATCCTCGACTCCATTGGGTATCGAAATGAATCGATGGTTCATCATCCACACTATCAAAATATAATCAATTTTCCAATTGGAAAATTGATTATTCAATTGAATTATTGAATATCACTGATTTCACCACATAGGCTTATTGCCCATTTTGAATCGATTTCGTCGCAATTATTTCCATACTTGGATAGTAAATAGTGTAATTTCACCAAGGACACTTCGGGGGGACCTATTGCCCCATGCCCTATTATCCCCATTTCTCTTTGGTCTCGCCCCTTGGAATAAACATCAAGATGTACAGGGCCATAAATTGCCTGAGTAGACATAACTACAATTCCCCCTCCGTTGATGTATTCTTGGAATCTTTCCTCTACTACATTGTTTTCCGGACTATCCCCATTTGGATCGGCTATTGGGAGGTGACCCAATCCTGTACCGTGGATGTGAATGGCATGTGGTTCAGTTGAGGCTAATGCAGAGATATGTTCAGGTAATAAATGAGGGCCAGCAATCATTTCTGCTATCCTAATACTCTCATCAAATTCTGATGGTTTGGCAATAGGGCGAGATGATGTTGAATTCCTAAGAATTTCAATAGAACACGCACTCCCTTCAACATGTATTCTACCCAATGGCCCAATATCTATGGATTGGAATGCATCCCTTCTAGAAGAATGCATCTTGCGAGATGAAATCCCTGGGAGTATGCTCAGAATTCCATCAGACGAGGTTTCGTGCATTACTAGGACTGCTGAGTCCCCCTCGCCACTAGGTGGAGCTCCATGACCAGCAAGATATATTGCTGCAATCAGATTCTCTTTTGCATCTGATGATGCCCGATCCGATGATCTCTGTGCGCCAGTAAACACGATTGGACCAGGAGGGCGACCGCCATCTCCTGACCATGCAAAAGACATTGCAGCAGCACTTATCGACATGGTATCAGTTCCATGCGTGATTACAACTCCAGTAGCACCTCTTTCGAATGCGGCTTCAGTTTCTCGAATCATTTGATTCCAATGCCTCGGACGAATATCGTCTGAGAACATGTTGCCGATGAGGACTGCTTCAATGCGGGCAATAGGGCGGAGTTCCGGCACTGCATCTAGAATTTCCTCAGGTTCGAAGCGTGCCATCACTGCTCCAGTTTCATAATCTACCTTACTCGCTATTGTACCCCCTGTGTGTAAGAGAGTAACAAGAGGGAGTTCCAAATCGGGTGATTTAGTTGAGTTTGTCTTCATCTCTTGTGATTTTTCAATAACAGTTTCTATTGCGTCTATGGAATCAATGGAATCTAGAGGGTGAGATAGGTTGTATCCATTTGCTAATTTAATTGTGATTAATCCCTCTCCAGCGGGGCTAATTAGCATGCCTTCATGCGTTTGTTTGCCCATTCTTGATTCGATAATAATTCGAACCTTGGAACCGTTTGCAGGCATGTCCATACAACGCGACGATGTTAGAAAGACCATCAACTGAACGGATACTAAAGGCCTTAGACATGCTTCTATGATGATAATTGGTGCCGGGAGCGGGACTTGAACCCGCGACCTTCGGATTTCTCAGATGCGTCTCATCGTTTTCGTAGATCTTGCGATCCACCTACCCTATGAGTCCGACGCTCTACCAACTAAGCCACCCCGGCGATATCCTCCTCCACCGAAGAGTATGATATGAGCGTTTCAGTAGTCTACCAATGTTCATGGGGGGTCGGGACCCCGTAAGGGGTGTTACCATGGTAGATCTAGACACCGCCCTCCGATCTGCAGCAATCGATGGGAGGAAGGCCAAGCGCCAGTCTGATGATAGCAAAACTCGTCGCCCAGGTGGCTCAGTGGGTCTCGAACCATTCGACCCTGCTGAGTTCAAACAAAAGGAGGTAGCAGATACATATTCTATGTGGTTAGTGATTAGTGGATCAGTGCTTTTGGCAATAATAATGAGGTACGCTGCAATGCCTTCTATCGATGGACCAAGCCCAATTCTTTGGTTACTCCCATTGAGTTTTGTATTCATGTTACCAAGTTTACATCGATTGGTTATTCCATCTGAGTTATCTGATCTTTACACAGGAGGAAATTGGTTCCGTTCAGGAATGTTATGGATATTCACTTGGTTGTCGATTAGTATATTGTTAGTCAACCCCCCATTAGCCGATATCAGTCCACCCGAAATAACAGAAGCGTCTATTCTATTTGATGATGGTAATGAAGCTACGAATTTGAGCAGCAATTTCATCCGCGAAGGCACCACTATAGAAATCACAATCGAGGGAGCAGCAACAGAAGGTGAAATGTGGCTCATTCTAGGAGTTCGAGATAATGTGGATGTTGATTCATGCTCAATTCATGTTTCAATGATTAGGTCGGAAGAGATTCTACTTAACACAACTTTCAATGGGGATGATGAAAATACTTCGTTAAACTTCCAATCGTTAAATTCTGAAAATCTGTCTAAGATGTCTTTGATTTCCGACCCGTCTCCAATTAAGAGTGAGGATCGTGGTTTTGCAGTAGAAGTGGGCGCGTTAGAATCTGGAACGTATTCTCTTTCTTATTCAGTCAGCCAGATGGGTAATCCGTGGCATCTTTCTGGTTCTAGTGGCGAATATATTATCAAAATCATCAATGATTAGGAATTATTCAGTAATGAACAGATGCGAGCAGTCATAGCATCAAGTTGCAAATGTTCTCCTCCACCTTGGACAAGTCGATGATCAATATCTGCCATCCATTCAGTCAGTTCTAGTTTTGTTTCTTCAGTGAGAAAGGACGTCATGCCCAATTCACGATGTAATTGGTTGACCAAATCGGTTCCTGCGAGTCCAAATTCGTCTAGAATTTGACGTAACCTTCGCCGAGCCGGCTGAAATCCATCTTCTTTGCATGCGAGTAAGTAACCTTGGAGGACTTCTGGAGGAGCAGTTGCACTGGTTTCGTAGACCAAAGAACGAGTAATTTTGTCGCCCATTCCAGCAGCTACTTGTAGTGCTGTGATTGCCTTTCGTAGATCACCTAGGCTGATATGTATGATTGCATCAGCAGCATCTTCATCTAATTCTACATTTTCAGAATTAGCAACATGATTGATTTGTGTCCGCATTTGTTCATCTTGTAGAGGCCTAAATCGAAAAACGGCGCATCTACTTTGAATTGGTTCGATGATTTTTGAAGAATAATTACATGAAAGGATGAATCTACATGTAGCAGCATACTGTTCCATTATTCGTCGCAATGCTCCTTGCGCATCATTTGTGAGAGCATCTGCCTCGTCTAGGAATATTACTTTGAATGTAGCTCCTCCAAGTGGCGCAGTCCTAGCAAACTGTTTGACTTTATTTCTGATTGAGTCAAGGCCCCTCTCATCAGAAGCATTCATTTCGAGAAGATTTTGTCGCACAGTTTCCTCAAATACGTCTCTTGCTAATGCCAATGCAGCAGTTGTTTTTCCGGTCCCTGGCGGGCCGGCAAAGAGGAGATGGGGAAAGGTCCCACTCTCACTGTATCCTGTTAGTCGATCAACCACTGCTCGTTGCCCTCTCATTTCTGAGACAGAACGCGGTCGATGACGTTCAACCCACAGTTCACTCATGACCTTCCTTGGCCTGTCTTGGGCTATCGTCCATCAAGGTTCGCACTGCTCAAAAATAGTATTTCTCGACCATGCTACGCATGGTAATAGTCGGAAATCCCTTATGGGGTCATAGAGCATGCGGTACGCATGACCGCAGCGATAGCGAACGCCAATTCCCGCAAAAACCTCATGGGACCTCTTTCAATTATCCTTCTTCTATTGTTGATGTCTTGGTCTTCATCCATCAACCCATACAACGAACTTTCGGAAGACGTATCTCCCTCGTACATCACTTCAAACAATGCTGTTACTGCCGACACAGCCATCAATAAGTCTGCTCCGAACAACGGTTATTCCACTCAACAATCGATTATGATTTTCAGTTCCGATGAATTCAATTTCGATAGCCGTGGTTTGTTCGATTTTAACATCAGCGACACTAGTGGTAACCCCCTTCCCACTAGCTTCCGAATCACATCTGCTCATTTGGTTCTAAGATGCAATCAAGAGACTTCATTTGGTTCGGGTAGAACAATGTTCTATGCTGCGTCTCTCGATGCACCTCATAACATGTCTCAAGCCACATGGAATACATCTTCTACTGGAGTAAATTGGTCGTCTCCAGGTGCCGATGGTTCATCTGATCGGGGCATTTGGGAGCCATCATATATTTCTAGCAGTACCACAGTTTCAACTGCAATTAACGTAACCACCTTGGTTCAAAGTTCTCTTCGTTCTAATTCAAACCAGATTTCCTTTGTTGTCAGTGTTTTGGGCGTACCTGTTCTATGCGAAACAATGGAATCTTCAACATCCTCAAACAGACCGAATTTACGTATCGAGTATGCTGCAATTGGTTCTATTGATGAAGGTTCAGTCAACATTACATCGCCTCAGGATGGTGAAGCGTTAACCTTGCCGGACACTCTTGCATTAACATCTGATACGACTCCAACCATTACTTGGGATGAACTCAATGGTTCAAATGTTGAAGTTCAGATTTCCGACGACAGTAGTTTCCGCACAATCGTTGATGGTGAATGGGTATGGGATTCATGGAATGATGCATCTGCATTCTCATTTTCTAATTCCACCATAGGTAGTTTCGAAACACCTACGACAAATTTGTCCGAAGGTTCGGAATATTTCGCTAGGATTCGGTCATCAACATCTCAAAGTATTCTTTCAGATTGGGAATCAGTAAGATTCCTTCTTCCTGATCATAATGTTATTGCTTACAACGGGGTTCAATATTTCGCAGTCCACAATAATAGTATGGGGTTCGGTGGTACAATTGAAGATACGTACGTGACCTCAGGAAATACTAATTTCAATGGCGGTTCCGAAAACGATCTAATTGTAGGGCACTCAAATACCACTGGAGTAGGGACTGGAGTAATGCTTCTTCGAATCAATATTGCAGATATTGGCCTCCATGAAAATGCATCTATTCATGAAGCGGATCTCGTACTCAGGAGGACAGATAGAGAACGATGGCCAGTAATTTCTGTCTCTGAACTCTCTGATGATGAATGGACACAACATGGTGCTAATTGGACATCCAATGGTGCCGGTACTACATGGACAAATGGAGGTGCAGATTTAGCTGGTACAAGTTTTGGTGCAGTTAATGGAAACCAACAACAGCCTCAATTGTATTTCGATATCGCTCCAATTTTCCGAGATCGTTTACTTGCTAATTCAACCGAACCCATCAACCTCATTGTCCAAGGTGCAGGGCCTAATGGTGCTCATGTTGAAATCGGTTCTAGTGAAGAGGTTGGGTCATACAATCCAACCATTTCTCTTGGTTATTCTTGGGGCGATGATGTAATTCCTTCATCTCCAGTTGATCTATCACCTCGAGACCGTTCCGGTTCATGGGACATCAGTGGTGCAAATCTAACGAGTAGCGATACAGTTGTTGTTAGTTGGAATACTACTGGTCATACCGGTCATGATGTTATTATCAAAGCTTCAACAGATGCTGACTTTAGAACCACAGTTACTCGATATGCAGATAGTCGAACAGATTCTGGTTTCGATCTTGCTGCGGGTACATTCACATTCCCATCTTCTTGGTCAATTGGAATAGGAGATCATGTCTGGTGGAGAATTTCATTCATAGAGGATGGTGATCGAAGTTATTGGAGTGATTCCATGATGTATCTCCCAAATCTCAATTCAACTTATTTATCTGGAAATGAACATCAAATGAGATTATCTGATGGAAATGCATCAGCTTCTTCAAGCCAAGTTTTAGCGGTCCCAGAATGCGAAGACACGTATCTTTCTTCCACGAGCACATCTTCGAATAATGATGATGGATACCTTGTGATTTCTAGTACTGATGTTTCTTTGTTTAAGTGTGATATGGCGGGCTTAATTCTACCTGAAGGGATGGCGATACAGAGCGCTGTACTTCGGACATATGCATGGACATTCACTACTTTCAATAATGTACCAATTAATGTGTATTCAGGCACTTCAGATTGGAATGAAGACAATTCAACAGGAACTGGAGCCACATGGGATACACGTGATGGTTCAAGGCCATGGGCAAGTGCAGGAGCGAGTGGCACTGATCGAATTTCATTGTTAGATACTCAAACAGTTAGTACAACTGGAACTGGTGATTGGTTTGAATGGAACATCACTTCAGCGGCTCAATCTGCGAATAGGTGGGGTACTCCCATTAGCATCATCATGACCTCGACTAGTGGCACCTCTGCTGAGTTCCAAGATTCAGAGACTGGTGGAACTGGTCCTGAGATTGTCATTACATATGGAATTGGAGACGACACATCTCCAGATATCCCAATAGGGCTTAATCCGACAGGTGATGAGTGGATGGTTTCCGATGATCTATTGATGCAAGGAATTGTACGCCCAATCCATACCTGGACTACTCCGTTACTCAACACGAATGGAATCGAACTTCAAATCGATGAAGACCCCTCAATGTCTACATCCAATTTAGAGACGTATCAATCATGGGTTGATACATCAGCATTTGATATAACAAATGGAACGTTTACTCCACCTTCTGATCTAACTGAAGGAAAACGGCACTATTGGAGAATGCGCGGGATTAGTTCATCTGGTCAAGTTGGAAACTGGAGTGCCACATCATCCTATGTGATCCCAGATGTAGTCAGTTCTATGCTCGATTCATCTACATCTGAAGTGGAAATGCACCATCATGGATTCCTACCAGGTGATCATGTTCCAGATTTCTTTGATACCTATATTGATGAGAGATCCGCATATGAAAACACCTCATACGCCTCTTCAACGAGTCTAACCCTGTTTTCTCCCCCGGATATTCCGAGTGGAAATATCGATATTTCCGCTAATTTCAGCAATGATCGTGGAGCCCTCTTTAAGATTCCAATTGACGAAAATCTGACTCTACCTCACCCTAATGATATTCGAATTGTAGGAACTGAATTGCATTTCAATGTAATTAGTGGCCAAGGGACTGGTGTACGTGTCTATGTTGCCGCTGTTGATCCATTTAATGAATCAGCGACAGGTAGAACCATGGATGGAAGTACAAACTGGTCCTCACCGCATACATTTGGAAATGACAATATTTCCATACACGATGGAGTAAGTCTGGAAGTAACCAGTTCTGGTTCCAACAGCATCAATATTACCCGCATCATGCAATTAGCTGCCGATAGAGGCGATGATTTCCTCTATCTTGCATTGACGGCAGCTCAAGATAGTTACACAAGTTCATGGAATGGTATTAGCCTCAGCAGTGTTGATTCAAGTGTTGCCACTGAACGACCATACCTTTCGATACAGTTCCGTAACGGTTCAGCTCCAGTACCCAATGGAACAGGTACTCCTGATTCCCCTTCTAACGGCGAATTAATTTGGACTACAAATGGCATCGTGTTTGAGCCCGATGTTCAGCCTACACTGGAATGGCTTACCCCAACTGGGTGGAACACAACATGGGATTGGAGCCTCAGTATTGCTTGTAGAGACTCCACGACTTCTTTTGATGCAATATTTGATTCTCGTTCAAATAGTGGTTTTGATCTTACTGGGCCGAGTTTCACACTCCCTTCTTCAAGTTCTATAGTTGAAGATTCATCATGTGCATGGAGAGTACAATCGATTGTAGATGATATGTTGGGCCCTATATCTGGCTCTGAGATATTTGGTGTTCCGAACGATATAACAAACTCAATATCTTCTACAGAAGAGTCCGTAACTGCTCAGAAAGGCATAGTTCATACCGCCTTCAATATGTATGATTTGGTTGAGGACGCTGAGATTCGATCCAATGCTCAAAACAATAACTACGGCCAATCAAATAGCATGTATGTCGGTCGTAGTGGTTATGGCTTGGTCAGCATTGATTTGTCTTTAATTCCGATTCCTGAGCCTTGGATGTCAACTGATGCTAGACTTGATCTCTACAAGATGAGTTCTACCTCAGGAAACCATGAGATTGCAGTGTACAATGTATTCGAAGACTGGGATGAATCCAATGTGAATTGGGTGAATTCAAGTTCAGGT
>Ga0066862_10000466_pt1 | contig 16281 bp, 14 predicted proteins | sample ETN02SmetaG_FD_66431 | JGI IMG/M metagenome (GOLD analysis project Ga0066862, IMG submission 66431) | Marine microbial and viral communities from oxygen minimum zone, Eastern Pacific Ocean - ETNP2014F10-02SV255 | ecosystem: Environmental > Aquatic > Marine > Oceanic ... | reverse complement strand
CAGATGTGTTCAAAGAAGCCCTTCATTCAATCAAGATTCTATTGGGAAAAGATGTCGATGGGCAATCGACCCCTTGAAATATGCCATCAATTGAGACAGTAAGGGGGACAGAGTATGAGCGAGGAAGCCCCGGTACCTTACCAAGTGGAGAGTAGAGTTTCTCCACCCCCTGCTCACTGTCCAAATTGTGAGTCGCTCCTTCCTTCTGATTTAGGCGTCTTGGATTGTGTAGTTTGCACCGCTCAAGTGAAAGTTGAACATTCTCCAACTAGAGAATCTTGGGAAGAAGAAAAAGTCACATGTCCCTCGTGTCGACATGTTTTGGTAGCTGGAATAGATTCTAGACCTGCGGATTTACGTTGTGCAAATTGTAAGCATGAATTCACCTTGAATCCTAAAGTAATCAAAGTCGAAATTAATTGCCCAGCATGTGAAAGGGGCTTGAGAATTCCTCAGCGCCCAGGTGAGAGAAAATTACGATGCCCTGCATGTATGGAAGGCTTCAAAGTTAATTTCTAAAATCCGTTTCTACCAAAATCCCAAGAAACGCTATTTTGAGAGTGTTAAGAACTGTCGACATTAATTACCATGAGAAAACCGTTACAGTTTGGGGATGGGAACCCATGGCTACGGATAATGTGTCGGAGACCTTTCAGAGTACAGAGGCTGTAAAGCCGTCTCTTGCTGATTTGAGAGGTAGTGTTGTTGGCTCTTCAGTCGGCTCATTTGAAGGAACAGAAAGAGCCATAGATTCGTTAGATAAAGAGGCAGAAATTCGTTCTAAGTTGGATCGAGAGCGTCGTTTACGTCTCGCTGAACAGGCAGAAAGATTGGCCAATATGCGTAGCGCAATGCGCAAAGCAAATGATATAATCCATGATGAGGGATATAGAAACCTCGAACTTTCATTGCGTTCTGATTTAGAAGAGGAACTTTCTATTATCGAACAGCAAGTTCTCGAAAGAGAAGAAGCTGTTCTAAAACAAGAGTTGATGCTCCGTCTTGAAAGAGAGGAGAATCAACTCAAAGAAATGCTTTCCTTGGAGAGAGAACGAAGAATCAAGGTTTCACAACAAGAGATTCGAGAACGTCTCCGTCAAGATATGGATGATGAGTTCAATCGACGTCAAGCATTCTTGTCTGAGAGAATGGAGATTGAGGCAGAACAAGCGTTCCAGAGTCAAGTTAGGGATTTAGAATCTGAACTTCGAAAGGATATGGAAGATCAACTCGGAGACGAGGAGAATTTACAGAAACAGCGAATCCAAGAAGGATTGGATGAGAGATTGGCTGAAAGAGAGATCCAGATTAGAGGGGCGTTGCGAAATCGTCTTGAACAACAACTTCAGCAGAGGTTGAAGGATCGTGAAACTAGACTTCGTGCAGAGTATGAGCGTAGAGCTCTACGAATGGAAGAGGACGTAGCCCAAGATATTCAATCAGAATTAGAGAAACGTCTCGTTGCAGAAACTCATCGTTTAGAGAATAGAATGCAGGAGGATTTGGAATTAGCTGTAGCACGTAAACGTGAAGAATTACGATCCAGTGTTCTCAAAGCGCTTGAGACTCAATATGCTGGACGTTTATCTGAAAGAAAGCAAAGACTTCGTGATCGTTTCGATATTAGTTTCCAACAAACTATCGATGATATCGAGGCGGGCCTTACTAGACAAATTGAAGGTGAATTAGATAGAAGAATCGAGCATCAATTCGAAACATATCGTCTTCAACGTGAAGCAGAGATCGGAAGTCAACTAGCACGTTTCCGTCATGATCGTGAAAATGAAATCAGAAATGAAATGGAAGCAGATCACGAAACTCGAAGAACTAATTGGGTTGAACAGATTGAAGCTGAGTATTCAACTAGGGAAGAAGCAACTAAACGGCAGATTATGGCTGAGATTGATGCCCGATTGAGGAATGAAAGAATTTCACTTGAGACATCATTGGATTTGGTTCGTCAAGAGACTGCTTTAGATTTGGAAGTAGAGATGGAACAAAGATTGGGCGAGTTCAGGGAACAAAAAGAGCGTGCTGTCGTCGAGCAACTTGAGAGACAGATGTCTAAGCGTGAAGAGATAATGCGCAACAAAGCCCTCATCGAAGTAAGACGCAGAGAAGCTGAAATGCGTGCAGAAATTGAGGCTGCATTAGCGGTTAAACGCCAAGAAATCAAGGAACGGTTAGCTACACTCGAGGCTCGTTCAGATGAATTCAAGCAATTAGCAGAAAGTAGGCTTCGAAAGGATATCGAAAAGGATTTGATCACTGACGAAGATTTAGAGAGAGAGGCATTAGTAGCTCAGTTGGAAGCAAAGGAAGATGCTTCCGAAGAGGATGCACGCCTTGCTAAGAGAGAAGCGTGGATGGGTGCCTTGGGCTCCGCACGTTCTCAGACACCAGCAGGTGCAGCTGGAATGCTAGGGACTCTTGGGACACAGAATCAAGGAACATCACTAGGGGGTCAAGCACCTGGACTTGGTGCCGCAGCAATGACTGGTCTCAATGTACCAGGCCAACCAGTTCCATTGGGAGGAGGTTTAGCCGCTCCAGTTCGATCACCAATTGGGCAAGCACGCCCAATGACTGCTCTTGGTGCTGCAGCTGCTCAACAGGATGGTTCAGTTGCACCCTTAGGTGCACGATCATTAGGTCAATCTCCATTAGCTCCAGCTAGAGCACCAATTGGTAGTTCTTCAGCACCATTGGGTGCTCCTCAAGCAGGAGCTCCTGGATTCCTAGGGGCCCAACCTGAAATTGAACCAATAATCCCTGCTTCTGAAATTGAACCCGAATTAATCACTGAAGAAATCGAAGAAATTGTTACTGAAGATGCAGATGAATCAGGAGCCCCAGGTGGAGGTCGAATGATCAAGAGTGGTGGTCCATCTGTGAAATCCCCACCAGTAAAGGGGCCTCCAGGTGGAGGTCGAATGATTCGACAACCGGCTCCATCTTCCGTCAAAGGTCCCCCTGTTAGAAAGACCATTCAGCCTGAATCAGAATCAATAATTTCTGAAACCACAGAAAGTATTGCAGAATTGGTTCCTGCATCAGATAGGCGTTTGCTAACTCCCGTTTCTGAGAATCAAACAGCATCCATAAAGCCAGTTAAAACACTTCAACCGACCTCTGGAAAGCCAGCATCAATTCGACCTGTTAGAGTAATGAAACCAGCATCATCCGAAGAAGAATGATGTAAGCATTAGTCCGCCGGATTGATAGGCAGGGGTTACTCTCCATGTGCATGCGTCATTCATCAAAGAGCATCTTTATTGTCGCGCTTTTACTCATTTCACTCACAATTCCTTCCTCTAGTGCTGCAGCAGGAGACCTTGGATTTGCTGAAGACATTGAAACTCTCTATGGGTCTTCTATAGGTTGGGCCGATCTTGGAAATGGAGATGTTGCAATTGTTAATGAAACAGGAAATATTACTGCAATGAAAGTGACAGGTAGTGAAGCAGGACAAGTCATTTGGACAGGGTCCCTTAATGTCACCGCTCTTTCAATGGCGTATAGTCACGTAGATGGCCTAATTGCTGTAGGGCATCAAGGTGGAGCAGTCATCTATTCTACAGTTTTTGAAGCAATAATTTATTCTATTTCTAGGGGAGCAGTAGATGCATTGGATTTTGACCCTAGTGGAGATCTTTGGGTGTCAGACCGTTCATCAAAAAATGCAATCGAGTATAGTGATGGGGTAGCTACAGGAGCAGAGACGACACCTCATTCAATTGGAATATCATCAGTTGAAGTTACGCCTCAAGGAAATGTTGCAACTGGTGGGAGAGATAGAACAGTAAGAGTTCATGCTAACGATGGTACTCTAATCAATATCCTTTCCCAACCAAATGCTGAGGTTACTTCTATGATGGGCGATAGTGGTGGAGAATTACATGCGGTAACTAAAGATGGACAGTATTTGGTCTTTGAATCAGTCAACTGGTCCCTAATCCATTCATCTACACCTAGTCCTCCCACTGAATTAATTGGAATTTATGATAGTGGGTTGAATAGGATTTCATTAGCAGGTTCAAATGGCCTTTTTCACATTATGAATCAAACAAATGGAGATCAAATTCAGGCTCTCACAAATGGAAATGGAGAGGTAGTAGGAATTTTGAGTGGAGATGAAACTTCGTTACTTGTCCTAATGTCGTTTGCCAGTTCTACTGATGTATTGCTCTTTGATATCGATACTGATGGAGATAATATTGTTGATTCTCTTGATGCATTCCCTCAGGACCCATCTCAGACATCAGATCGAGATGGTGATGGGTATGGGGATTCACCAACAGGAAATCAATCTGATAGTTTCCCAGATGATGGTACTCAGTGGGAGGATGCCGATATGGATGGTTTTGGCGATAATCCCGATGGAACAAACCCAGACCTTTTCCCATCTAATTCTGATCAACATTTGGATTCTGATTCTGATGGTTATGGAGATTCATCATATGGACAAGATGGAGATAGTTTCCCAAATGATGCTACGCAATGGGCAGATACAGATGGGGATGGGTATGGAGATAATTTAGAGGGAACTAACCCAGATGCTTGTCCGGATGTTAGTGGTTCTTCAAATGAAGACAGACTTGGATGCCCTGATTTAGATGGTGATGGTTGGTCTGATGAGGGTGATTCATTTCCTTTAGAATCAACTCAATGGATGGATAGTGATGGAGATGGATATGGAGATTCTCAGCAAGGTGATAGGGGTGATGGATGTGCAAATGAAGCTGGGACAAGCACTCGTTATTTACTTTACAATCCTGTAGATGATAAGGTTGAGACAGTCTCAACTTATGGGTGTCCAGATTCTGATGGAGATGGATACGCTGATGAGTCAGAAGCATATTGGGATTCAGATAATTGTCCAGGATCTTTAGTAGGAAATTCGACTGAATGGTTAGATGAAGATAGAGATTGTTTGGGTTCCAAATCTGATTATGATGATCGTGATTTCAATGTTCAAACGGTCGAAGATTATTGTGAAAGAAATCAGAATGATTCGGCCTGTCTAGCCTTAGATAATGGACAAGAAAGTCAGATTGTCGAAGAAACACAAGAACAGGAAACAGATCTTGCCGGCCAGTTACTATCTTTCGCCCCAATAGGAGCAGCCATAGCCGCGACAATGTTGATTGCAATCGGTCTTCTTTCTATTGTAGGCCGCAGGATAGGCTCCAAGTCAGAAACTGATGAAGAGAAGTATACCCGACGCGGTGCAACTAAGGAGATTGAGACTGGTTCTGTAGAACAGATTGGAGGTATTATCGAGGATGAAAATTGGGATGATGATGTAGCATCTTTACTGGATTTGAGTGAAACTAATACTGATGAAGAGCCAAAGGAAGAGGTTGAATCAAATCAAGGAAAACAAAGGGGACCAGTTGATGAGTCTCCTAGTGTTGAATCAACAGATGACTCCTCCGATATAGATGATGGAACAGGGGATTGGGAGTCTGCTCAGGAAGGGTGGCAAGTTTACCAATCCACGGACGCTGATTCTCCTGATGAACCTCAGGATGATGAATCTGCAAGCACATCTGATGAGGCTCCCCCAATACCAGAGGGGGGCCTTCCAGATGGATGGACCATGGATCAATGGCGATGGTATGGACATGAATGGTTAGAGAAGAATGGTGACCAATAAGTCAACATCGGTTAAAGTGAAGCCCCTCATCCCATTTTCATGCGAGCGCGCAGAGTCTCACTATTGTTGGCTTTAGTCTTGCTTTCTGTTCCATTTTTTAGTATACAGAGTTCCCAACACTCCCTTCATGATTTGACTATACGAGAAACAGTTGGAAATGACGTGCCCGAATCGTCAAATTATACCACTATCTATCAGTTGAATATACCAGATGATGGTCAATTTAACAATAATAATATTCCATATTCAATAGACGTTGCAGCAGATATAGATTTTACATTCGATAGAGTAGCTTACCATCTTGAATTAAAGAAACCAAATGAGAATAGAATCTGGGTTTTCGTTTCATTCCCAAGTATTTCTGTTCATGCCACTCATCTCGGAATTCCGACATTTGATTCAGGGGTTGAATTCAAGGAATTGATAACGGATGTACAGGTAGAATCCAATCATCCTAGTCTCTCAGGATTAGGTACAATTGAAACTGGAGCGATCGAATTTTGGGGGACAAATTATGCTACTGGTAATGGAAATGGCGTTCCCAATGCAGACGGCTCAACCTATGATTTTGGAGACATTCAATCTAGTGATAATTCTGCAGGATATGGTAGTATGCAAATTCATGATTATGGCTCTGAAGAGACTCTTTTTTCCTACAGTGCGTGGGGCTATTCTAGTGGAGGGAATGGTGATGACCTCGGAATTGGCAACAATCCCGATTCCGAAGGTAATTCTGATTGGACATTTTCACAAAATAGTGGAGATTATGAAATTAAAACTTTGACAATTATGGTTCGTTCAGGGCCGACACCAACGGGATTAATGATTAATCTAGAATCTCCTGATTCTCATCAAATCGTTCAGAGAAATGAATACAATAGTGGTACTTTTCCGGTTCAAGGTTCGACTGAATACATTGTTGATTTGGTACAAGGAAGATACACCCCCCTCGAAAATGGGACTCCATCTGCTTGGATTAATGTGACAGTCCCAATTGGTTCAAATTTTTATGGGACTTTGGATGTTCCAACAGGTTGGCATAGATTAGAATTTAGATTCATGAATGGTAGTCAACAAATTGATTTAACCACAGTTGAACCTGTAGGGGTTGGTGAAGTTTTCATTGTAGCAGGGCAATCTAATTCAGCGAATCATGGCGATTTTCCATTATCTCCAACAGATTTTCGAGTTAGTACTTGGTCTTCTGGTGGTTGGCGTTTTGGTTCAGATCCACAACCTGCTGCAACAGGAAATGGAGGCTCACCCTGGCCAGTATTAGGGGATTTACTTGCAAATCGATATGATGTACCAATCGGCTTCTTATCTGTTGGTTATGGGGGGACTAAAGTTGATCGTTGGGTACCTAATCAAAATGATCTCTTCCCCAGAATTTCTGAGGCACTTGATGCAGTTCAGCCGAGCGGAGCTCGTGCTATACTTTGGCATCAAGGAGAAAGCAACGCAGGAGGGACGACTTCAGAAGAATATGCAGAGATGTTGGGAGAAGTTGTTCTTGGAACTCGTATGTATGCAGGATATGATATTGCCTGGGTTGTGGCACGAGTTGGATTTGTGCCCAATGGAGACCCAGTAAAAATGGGATGGGTAGTTGGTGGACAAAATTCAGTAATTGAAACGGATCCACTTACATTTGCAGGCCCACATACTGATGATTTGAACGGAACTGAATGGCGGTATGATACAATTCATTTCAATGAGGCGGGTTTACGAGAACATGCCGCTAGATGGGATTATCGTATTTCCATTGCCATGAATGATCTTCTCTCACTCATTGTAGATACAGACGGTGATGGTATCTATGATGATGAAGATCAGTGCCAAGGTACTCCTCTTGATGTTGAAATCTACATAGATGGATGTAGCCAAGAACAGCGAGATGTTGGTAGTACAACTGATACTGATACTGATGGAATAATGGATAATTCAGATTTTTGTCCAGATACTATAGTTGGTGAAGCAGTGTATTCAGATGGTTGTAGTGATAGTCAACGAGATTCAGATAATGATGTAGTTTCAGATCTGGATGATATTGATTTACAGAATACAGATGGTGATGAAGTAGGCTCTCCACCCCCTCCAACTCTCAACACAGGACCCATATTCCTAGCGATTCTTGTAATTTTGTTCATATGGCTTGGAGTCCAATTAATGAGCCGCGATAAAGAGACCTCAGAGAACCTTCTCTCAAAGGAAGAGATTGGAGTGATGTTTCAGAATTTCGACGGAGAGGGGTACTACTGGCAAAAAGAGGATGATGCACCACCAACTGAATTGCCACAAAATATTGATGAAGAAAATCAGTAATCATGTAAAATTCACTGGAAGAGAAATCCTCAGTTGTTTCAACTCCTCTCCATTCATCGGTTGAGAACCTGCTCTTCTACTTAGTTCCATTAATCCTCTAAGAATCAAATTCCAATCTTGCGTTGTAGAATTCAACTCAATTTTTTCACACGCTGCTAAATGGAGAAGAGTTTCTTCTTCACTTTCGGAAAACATCAGACCACGAAGGATAGTTGTACCATCTACCTGAATTACTCGTGGTTGTCCGCGCATCTCAATCCCTCAATAGTCCCAAAGCAGAGATTGTGGCATCGATATCTTCCTCATTCAAATTAGAAATTCTAATTCTTAGTGCATCATGTTCAACTTTTAATCGGTTTAGACGATATTCTTTCAGAACAGATTTCAATAGATCATCAATACTCTTCACTCCTTCCATTGCTCTCAAGGAATTTAGTCGCCTACGTACTTCAAATGAGACTGAGACAGAAGTCATATCTGGTGAACCCATTATCTCAAATCTTTCCTTCACGAACATAGGCATGACGGTAAAATAGGGGCAATGGAAGGGATTCCTAGAGTTTTGATAGATTACCGAATTTCTCACATATGTTCAGGGTCACCCTGTTCAATGGATTCTCTTCGAAGCACTGATTCTGGATTTATCCCAAATTCAGCTCTTCGCTTCATTATCCTAAGATGCGATTCTTTTGCTAATGCCCAATATTGTTTACTTCCTTTGTTTCCCTTTGTAGGATTCTTGAGTAGTACAACTGGGGCACCATCCTTTGGTGCTTCAGCAATGGCCATTAAACGAGGAATAACTGTTTGAAAGACGTCTTCTCCGAAGTGTTTTCTCACTTCTGATTCAACAAACTGTGAAAGTTTTGAACGTGGAGTGTACATTGTGACTGCTATCCCAAATAATTTCAGATGATTATTCACACGTCTCTGAATTAGTCTGATTGAATTCATGAGTTGACTCATTCCTTCTAGTGCGTAGTATTCCGCTTGAACAGGGACCAATATCCAATTTGCTGCTGCGAGAGCATTTATCGTTAACAAACCCAGTGAGGGCGGCGTGTCGATGATGATGTGGTCGAAGTCGTCCATTACAGGTGCTAGAGCTTCACGAAGTCTTGTTTCTCGTCCAAGTTTTGTCGCCAATTCAATTTCTGCACCTGAGAGTCGGATATTGGATGGTAAGAGGTATAGATTTTCCACTTTCAGCCGTTTAGGTACACGCAGGTCTTGATTCATGTTCTTGAATGATCTTTGCATCTCATCTGTCAAAATTTCAGGCCCGATTAGAAAATCATGTACATTTAGATCCTCGCCTGTAGGTTGCATTAGTAATTCGTAAACGGTTGGCACATCGAGCCGTTTGTCTACTCCGAAACTTGTTGATGCATTTCCTTGTGGATCTAAATCTATTAGCAGAACTTTAGATGGGGGTATGCCAAGTTTAGCATTTCCTTCTGCAAGGGAAGTAGCTAGATTCACAGCCGTAGTAGTCTTTGCACACCCACCTTTCTGGTTTGTGCATGCGATGATTGTCTTGTACGGGTCCATGTCTTCATCACAACCCCTGTATCCGTCCTACATCAGCGTTCGCAGATTGAAGAAGAATAAGACGCGAAATTATTGAATGACAGGTACTGGGACTTCATTCAATATCTTGCGCATAATGTGCATTCCAGTAATTCCTCGAATCTTGGCTTCTGGCTTCAGTACAATACGGTGACTCGCAACTTGTAAGGCGACACCTTTGATATCGTCGGGGATTACATAGTCTCGCCCATCGATTGCTGCTGCTGCTCTACCAGTCTTGAACAATGATTGGCTAGCACGAGGAGATGCACCAGTAATTACTCGATGATCTTCTCGAGATCTTTGTACAACTTCAACGATATAAGATAGGATTGCAGGGTCAATGTGAACTTCTTCGAGAGCTTTCTGCATTGCTACAACCTTTTTTGGAGATGTAATCTGCTCTACATCGTGGTCATCTTTTCCACGCATCTTTCTTCTGGCTAGGATGGCCTTCTCTTCCTGACGGTTGGGGTATCCCATGCTCATCTTCATGAGGAATCGGTCCATTTGTGCCTCTGGAAGTGGATAAGTTCCTTCTTGTTCGATTGGATTCTGAGTAGCCAATGTTACGAAAGGAGCAGGCAATTTATGGGTAATTCCTTCAATAGTAACTTGTTTTTCTTCCATTGCTTCAAGTAATGCAGCTTGGGTCTTAGGTGGCGCACGGTTAATCTCATCTGCCAGTAGTAAGTTGGCGAATAGAGGTCCAGGACGTAGTTTGAACTCCCCTTCTTTCTGATCATACATGTATGTCCCCATAATATCCGATGGAAGTAAATCAGGAGTGAATTGAACACGCTTGAATTTACATCCTAAAGAACGAGCAAATGTATTCGCCAACAATGTTTTACCGAGCCCGGGAAAATCTTCGAGAAGCATGTTTCCATTCGATAGAATTCCAATGGATACACGCCTCAAGTTTTCTTGTTTTCCAATGATAACTTTGGAGACCTCATTCATCAGTGCATTCGTAATGTCACTAACTACACGGACAACTTCTCGTCCGCGTCCCCCGCTTCCTCCAGAATACTCTGAGACCATCTTAGCACCCCTTTAACAAAGAACGACTCTTTCTTGAACTACTTCAAGGTTGGTGGTTGTCGATTCGTCTTGTATCAGGTGATTAAAGCCCCCAACGGGGTGAATTTGAGTTCTTTCGGTGCATTGCAACTATTTCATCAAGAATCTCTTTTTCAACCTCTGTAAGACTACGTTTTCTTAGAATACGTACATGGGATTCAGGAACATCAACTAAGAGTACATCCCCTTCGTTGATTTGTCTTCCAACAGTCACATGTGTAGCTTCAGAAGTCTCCTCTCCCGGTTTTTTAACTGCTCCACTAATTCCAATTGCAACTTCATCCCCTTGTTTTGCTTCTTTTTGACTATCTTGTCCTAATCGAATGGATTTAACTTGACCTAATTGTATCCCGTCCTTCATCAATCTCTGGCCGACATGAATACGCCCCCCCAATACTCGAACACCAATCACTGCAGGCTTTGATGCTCTGAAGGTGTGATCTGGAAGAAACAGTAATCGTCCAGGATACACCACCATTTCTCTGTCGGCCTTCTCTTTACTCTCTAGGGTCTCTTTCAACCAAATTTCATGTTCATCAAGGATATGGTAAATGATATCCCCTGTAATCAGATGAACGTCACATCCTGTACTTTCAAATTCTGCTGCTGCTTCAGGAAGTGGCTTAGTATTAAATGCTAGAATTACTCGTTCTTCAGGCTCTTTTCCAACCTCTGTAATTCGAATATCTTTACGAGTAATTTTACCTACACTTGCTGCCCGAATAGGAATTTCTCTTTCACCTAATTCAAAAGCAAGTGCTTCCAATCCACCTAAGGTATCTGATTTGATACAAACACCAGAATCATGTAATTCCAACGTCAATGTCGATTCTTCTTTCGCTTTCATCCATGCGATTTCTTCTTCTTCATCTGTATTTACTACATGCAGAGTTGTTCCTGCTAGAACATCATCCAAATCTACTGCACTAATTTTTACTCCTGCAGCAGCTTGAACTCGATCTACAGGATCCCAACGATCTCCAGCATCTCTCATTTCATTCATGCCCCTTGGGGAAAACATTCCACGTACCTTTGATTTCTTAGGTCCACTTTCACTAGCCACAATGATGTTGTCACCTTTGCCAATTGACCCACGTGATAGGATTATGTCCAATGTCTTTCCAAGACCACGTTCTTCTTTTACTTCGAGGACAGTCGCGGTTCCCATTCCTTCAACATCTGTCAATTGTGTTTCCAGATATCTTTCTGCAAGGCCAATTACTACTGCGAGAAGATCTTGAATTCCTTCACCTTCTTTAGCTGAACAAGGGACCATTGCAATTGTATTAGTGAAGTCATTGATTCGATCATATCGTTCTGCATTGAAACCAGATTCTCCTAATTCCCCCACAATTTTCCAATGTTTTTCTTCAAGATAACCCACAGCATCCTTCGATTGTTGTTTCAATGAAACTGCCATTGATCTCCCATATTCACAATTCCATCCATACAACCTATCGACTTTATTCAGTGCAATTACAAAAGGGGTTTTTGCTTCTCGTAGAATTCTAATTGATTCAAGGGTCTGTGGTTTACATCCATCCATGACATCTATTGCCAAGATTGCAATATCGGCAAGTGCTCCTCCTCGACTTCTTAGGCTTGTGAATGAATGATGGCCAGGAGTATCGATGAAGAGCAATCCCGGAGATAGAAATTCTTTGCCCGCTAATAATGGACCACAATAGGTGTTGAGAATATCTGCAGGAACTTCAGTTGCTCCAATGTGTTGAGTAATCCCTCCAGCTTCTCTAGCCATTACCGAACCTTGAGTTCTAGCCCCTAGGTTCCTGATGTGATCTAATAGCGAGGTCTTTCCATGATCAACATGGCCTAGAACCGCTACGATAGGCTGCCGCCTTCCATCCAAACCATCACATCCGCTGTTTACTCGTAAATCCAGCTCTCAATATCTCGATTCCATTCCATTGTGCCTTCGGGGAACCAGAGAGCAAGTTCTGAAGAAGCAGTATCTTCTCCATCACTTCCATGAATTAGGTTGTATCCGATATCCATTCCAAAGTCTCCTCTGATTGTCCCAGGAGCAGCATCTCTGCCGTTTGTGGCTCCAATAATCAGTCGAGCCACAGAAATAGCATCTATTCCGGACCAAGCCATAGCCACTATTGGTCCAGAAGTAATGAATTCAATCAGCCCTGAATAGAATGGACGTTCCTTGTGAACTGCATAATGTTCTTCTGCAATTTCGTTTGACGGGACCATACTTCGTAAGCCTACAAGCCGTAGTCCCTTTCTCTCAAATCTATTGATTATCTCTCCAACTAGGCCGCGTTGAACACCGTCCGGCTTCACCATTACGAACGTAGTTTGCATATCACTCATACCTCGGGGACCAACTAGGTGTATTTCAACCGAACCTCAGACATCGAGGGTAGTGATTACTTGATTCCGCCCTTAACGAAAAACCTAGTCCACTTTACGCGTCGTGGATTCCTTCTTGTTTTGAGATGATTTTTCCTTGACTTGCTGTCTTTGAACCAAAGGACAGATCCATCTCGTTTTACAAACATCATTCCCGTTCCAGGCTCAATCTTCTCTCCAGAGAAACTACAAATTCGTTCTTCAGGCATTTTCCTCACCTCAACGTGCATTCAGTCTCTTAGCTTCTCGACCAGTATCTCGAAGCATCAGAATATCTCCAACTCGAATAGGTCCCAGTACATTACGGGTAATGATACGCCCCACATCTCGAGGATTAGGCGCATCGTTAACACGAACCTTGACCTGTGTGGCTTCCCCACGCATTCCAGTTCGCCCAACTATCTCAACGACTTCAGCAGGCCATGCTTCAACTGCCATAGTACTGCCCCCTTCACTGACTTAGTCCTACGGCTTGTTCTTTTACTGCCTCAAATCGATCGTTTGCTTCTCGACCAACATCGATAATTGCAATTGCCGCAGTCTTTGTACCGCGAGCCATACCTGCATATTCTGCCAAATATTCTTGACTATCAACATAGATGAATGGAATATTTTTCTCTTTGCAAATCATAGGAATGTGTGCTAAGAGTTCGGGAGGATTGACATCTTCTGCCATCACTACCATCATAGCAGTCTGGCGTTCCGCACATTTGGTGACTTCATTTGCACCTTTCTTGACGGTTCCATTTCCTTCTTTTCCTACGAGCTTTACAAGCTCGAAAACACTGTCTTTAATGTCTTGTGGGGTTTCAAACGCGATGTGCACACTCATTGGTATCTCCTCATGTTGCCATCCGCAGCGGCGTAAGGATTTGATATAAACGCATTGGAGGTAACGAAGTTCTGAGAGTGTTGAAAATGCCTCATATCTGTTCTAATAATGCATTTACTCCACGTGCCAACGCAGGGGCAGCAGAAACATTAGCTCTCGGATTGGGAAGGGAATCTGTGGAATGAACTCCACTAACGTGATTCGATAGGCGATGAATTGCTCCACCAGTAAAGAGTCCATGTGTACATGCAGCATGAACTTCTTTCGCTCCTTGATTCAATAGTGCCTCTGAAGCTCTACAAATTGTGCCGCCTGTACTAATCATGTCATCAACAATTGCAACAATCCTACCATCTACGTCGAGATCTTTTGGAGAATGTTCGATAGTGTGGGCATCAATTCTTTTCTTTTCTAGATATGAAAATGGAACTCCAATCGCTTGTGCGACTTCACTGGCTCTTTCTACAGCGCCCTTATCTGGGCTGAGGATAAAATCAGGGTGCACCTTTGTTTCCAAATGCAATGCGATTTCCGTCATTGAACTAACTAATTCTACAGGAGTAGCCAAATCCTCAACTGCGGCAGGAGCATGAATATCGAGTATTACCATTCCATCGCAATGATTAGCAAAGGTGGAAGCTAGAAACCTCGCCGATACTGCTTCCCCCACCATGAATCGTTTATCTTGTCTTGAATAACCAAAGTAAGGAATTATTAGAAACAATCCTGGGCCAACATCTGGTAGTGATTGTTCGCCATTTTTTAGACTAGACATTTTTCCTTTACGAACATCATCTAATGCATGTAGTAGAAACAGTGTTTCAAGAATTGCTGAATCGGGGAATGTAGCAGAAACTAATGCAACTGGTCCCGATCGAACTGGTTCGATACAATGATCAGGCACTCTGACATACCCTTCTGTATCTGGAAATCGTCTTGCTTCAAGTTGAAAGTGGTTCCAACCTAGTTCATTGGCAAGTGCTTCTGCTAATGCAGTATCTCCACTTCCAGATGCCACTATGCCAGCCATTTACTCTATGCGATAGGTCGACCCTTCATGGCCATTGCGCTTGAAATAAGAGTGGGCATGACAGGATTTGAACCTGTGACCTCCCGGTTATCAGCCGGGTGCTCCAGCCAAACTAAGCTACACGCCCTTGAGCAGAGTTTCGGAACAGCACATTTGGTTAAAGCGTGACGGTTCTTATTCTTCTTCATCTGCACCGAAATTCAGTCTTTCGTAGGATGTCAAAGAAGTTACTCTTTCTAGACTTGTAGAAAGAATGACTTCATCTAATCGTGCAGTAGTTCTACTAAATTGATCAACTGGAATTAGTACTTCTTCAGGCAGTCCTAATCGATAACTAACACGAGGAAGAAGTTTAATGAAAGCTCCTTTGAAAGTGCGCTTGATTTTCTTTAAGCCTACAATCTTCCCAATTTCATTACTGTCGTTGTCTACAACCGCTCTTCCAACCATTTCATCAGGTGCATATAGTCCTTCATCAATTCTGATTGTGTTTCTCCACCTTCGTTGTAATTCCCTCATTGATTTTGAAATTTTGATGGTTCCATCTGCCTGTAGGCTATGGATCAGGTCCCTTGCCAAAGGTGCAGTGAATGCAGGTTTCCTCATATATTCTTCAGCTACTTCTGCTGAGACGTCTAGCCTCAGTGATCGTACATGTTCTTTCCGAGGACTGAATCTTTGTCCTCGGACTACTCCTACGAGTTTCCCTCCGACAAATACCTCTCTATCAATCAATTGTTCAATTCCAATTTCGTCATCCATTTTTCCAATCTCCTTTCTGTCTGTGCGTTTTCCATCCCGCTCTAGTTATGCTGGGGTTGCATGCGAGGTACATAAACGAATCGGATTTGTTTGGCGTATAATTCAATTGAAAATATCGGTACTTTCTTCATTTTTCAATTGAAATACGCTTTATTTTATCATTATTATCGGCCATTAAGTAAATTCACTTTAAATTTGATTATGTTTAATTTTTTATTCATATTTCAATTGAATAATAGGATAAATCTTGGCACCTTGATTGTTCTATGTCAAAATCTGGCTTTTCATTCCTGTTTTTTATGTGTTTGAATTTTATTGTGTACTTTCCAATTGAAAAATCCTATTTTTCGATAATAGAATAAATATTCTTATTTTCGCAATCTCTATGAGTATCCTATCAGGAATACGAAAGTGATGGAACACCCTTCGTTGTTGCTTTCCCTGCAGGCTATTCGTGAATCTGTAGGTGTTGATTCGACTAAGACTCATGGTTTATCCAATGATGTTATCTCACATTTTTGCGCTTCAGATCCGAAGTTAATTCAAGCAATAAATGAAGCTATAGTTGCATTTGATTCCCTAGTCGATGAATTTGGAATTGATGTTTTACAGATGGATGAAACAAAATTGATTTCCTAT
>Ga0066862_10000460_pt1 | contig 16396 bp, 19 predicted proteins | sample ETN02SmetaG_FD_66431 | JGI IMG/M metagenome (GOLD analysis project Ga0066862, IMG submission 66431) | Marine microbial and viral communities from oxygen minimum zone, Eastern Pacific Ocean - ETNP2014F10-02SV255 | ecosystem: Environmental > Aquatic > Marine > Oceanic ... | reverse complement strand
CACCTAATAATGATACAATTTTAGTAGAAAAAGTAGAAGCACCCTTCCCAACATATGTAATTACTACTTGCAGAGGGAGAAGTTTTAATGTGGCTTTTGGATATTATTTGGCAGGGTTAGCTGATGAAGAAGAAAACCATGTACACGAGTTGTCATTTGATGAAAATTGTTTATTAATAAAATTAACAAACGAAATTGATTTTGGCGGACTTCATGAATATGCTGCAGATAATTTCCAAAATGTATTAGAGAAATATGTTTTGAACACAGAATTATTTTCAAAACGATTTAGAGAAGTTGCCGGTAGATCCATGATTATTCCAAGAAGGATAGGTTCTGAAGAAGTCACACCTCAACAATTTCAGCAAAAAGCCGATGCTTTATTGGCAAAACATAGAGGAGAAACATCTAGTTTGTTGATGAAGGAAGCAATGAATGAAATATTTGAGCAAGATATTGATACATGGGCACTTAGTGGTTTTTTAGCCAGATTAGAAGCAGGTTCAATGAATATTTGTATGATAAGAACAAAATTACCTTCCCAATTAGGAATGGGATTGTATAAGTCTGCATTTGAAGATTTATTGTCTATGGGTACACGAGCATATTTGATTAAGGACATTGATCCTGAAGTATTAAGGAGATTATTAGGTAGACGTGCTCTTGCGACAGAATTAGATATAGAACAAATTAAAAAATATTACGAAGAAAAAGTACCTATTCCAAAAAATTCTGATGAATTATTGTTGTTGATGGAAATGGGAGGTGGTTTAGACAGCGATCTTAAAAACCCCTTATATGATACTAAATTAAAAGAAATCGGCGAGAAAAAAGTTTCAGAATGGGTATTAGAGTTAGTTGAAAATAACAAAATAACAAAAATCAAAAATACTGGAAGTGAATTATTAGATGACAAATGGTTTGGAACATGGATGGCTGAAGTCCATGGTACATTGGGCAAGATAATGTTACAATCAAATGAAATTGAGAATATAAGGGATGTTAGTGTACAAGGTTTAACTTTTGATTGGGGCGTTGAATTTGACGGTTTTAAAGTTAAAAAATGGGAAAAAAGGTCAATTACAGATCCTCATGAAGCAATGAGATTCAAAATCTGTGAATTATTGGGAAGTGAGGGGCCAAAAACCCTTGAGAAATTATCTGAAAGACTTCCATTTCAAGAGAGCCAAATAGAATCAATATTACATGAATTGGAAGTAAGAAATATTATTTCAGTTGGTTTTTATTTACAGACTAATGAAGCAGAATTCATCCTTCGTGTAGATGAACATAAGATTACTGGTGGAGAAGGGGATATAGTATCTTATAGGGCATTACAGAATTTAATATTGAATAAATCATTCAAAATACACAAGGACCCATATCAAGCATTTTCATCACACATTATGTTCCAAAAACCACAAGAAATGCTTGAAAGAGTTTCAGACTTTAGATTTGCAGATTGGAAGGATTTACAAATAGATTCAGATGTTGTAAGAGGTAGATTATTGCACAACAGGGTAGGATTTACAACACTAGAAAATATTCCAATGTTACTTGGGTTGAGGCCGGAGCCATTTATGAACGAATTAGAACAGGAATTATTTGAAAAATTTGAAGATAATGAATTATTAACTAGAATAGAATTATTTGCTGGTTACCCTAAACAGTCAGAAGACAAGTCATTCCACAGACAATTACGTAACGCTCTTCATAATTTAGAAAGAAATTTATTATTAGTCAGCCAATTTGAAGAGGTCCCAGGAAGGAAAAGAAGAGTTACATTATATCGTACAACATCGAATATCAAACCTCTCTCTTTCAAAGAAGCTTTATTGGAATTAATACGTAGAATAGGCCCAATTAAGCCAAATACACTTAGATTGTATATAACGCGTACAGTTGATGAATTAGTAGATACTCTAAGAGAATTAGAGCGGGCCGGACAAATTACCAAAGTACTAGCCTTACAACCAGAACCAACAGAATTCTATTGCCTTCCATCCGATTATAAATTATTAAATACACACAGTAGAGAAGATAGAAAAATTAGGGTTTTAACTCAATCCGATCCATTTTGTTCAAGATTTATCTGGGAAGTAAGAAATATTTTAAAATCTGGTTGGTATTTACCCGTATTCAAAGGAACAGATGCAATTGGAAAGATATTAATGTTCAAAATAAATGATTATTTGGAGATTAAAGATATGCAAATACCATATTCATACCTTGAAGATTTTATGGATTCATTCGAAATTTATCTTGATAATTATAGAGACCAATTAGTAGATATTGCTTTACTATCAAATTTTAATGGTGAGCCAATAATTGACGCTGATGATATCGTAAAGAAGCAATTTGAAAGAATAGGATTCAGTGTCTCTGGAAATAGAATGATCAGAGGAGGAGTTATATCTCCAATGTCAAGAGAAAGTGTTGAAAGGACACTTTTTTACAAACATAATTTACATCAAGATTCACGCATGCCTAACGAAACATCCGCATTAGAAAGAATCTCGGAGATTAGGGATGATTTTGCATTAAGAGGAAGGTGTGAAATGTATCGTGTTGATTTAAAATCAATGGCAGCATCACAAAGATTGCATACTGGGATTAATTTAAGAAATCACAATACTTATGCACCTTTGAATTATTTTCAAAAGCTATTGACTATGAGAGGTTTATCTGTAGAAGAATTACAAGGAGTTACAGATGAAAATATAGATTACTTGTTTGAAGCAATAGATTTCTTCGATGTTAATTCAGACCCTAAATTATTCATGGATCGCAATGATATGAAACGTGCAGAATTTAGAAAAGTGATTAGACCATTAATTAGAAATGGATATATTATTCAAGATTATAGAGAGGGTTTCAAAACAGTAAATATGGTGAAGGATATTGAATTATGGGAACTAAAAAAGAGATTCCTTGTTGAGATGTTATCTAAGTTTCCAACTATCACCTTGAAACAATTTTCTAAATTAGCAGGCCCTTCTTTCAAACCCGAGGAATTAAAAAGTGTTTTATTTGATTTAGAAAACGACGGATCCTTGATTAAAGGATTTTTAATTAATGATTTAAATGAAGTTTGTTGGGGCCGAAAAGAAGATTTGGAAACTAGTGGAACAATAGCACCTATGCGTGATTTTGTACTTCCACCATCAGATCCATTAAATCCGTATTTCTCTGACATTTGTAGACAACTTTTTGGATTTGGGACTGCATATTTAGTATTCCATAATGGAGAACCAATTGCAGCGTTTAAGGCGAATACTAGAAATGCAACTATTGATGTAACTGACTGGGAAGCCGGTAAAGAAGAAAATATTGCATGGAGAATTGTAAAAGAATTTGCTTGGGAGCATCAAATGCCTTTAACAAGTCAAGTTAGAATCGCAGGAAGAATAATCAATAAATAATTAATTAGTATTTTTTGGAGAAATAATTTTCAAGAAGGGATTAATCACACCTAGAACATTTGAATGTAATTTGGGTAAGATTTCAAAAATCACTAATGCCATTAAAAACATTGCAAACAATGAAAGTACTTTTGATGCATAAGAATGGCCAAAATCAAAAATACTAATTCCAAACCATTCCCATTCAGGATAATTCACATGCATCCAGATTAATCCTGCATTTCTAAATAAATTAAGAATGTGAATTAAAGGCATTACAATAATCAACGCTCTTATCTTATGTTTAATTTTAGTATTTACTGCCAATATGGCACCAACAAAAACAATTATTGATTGAAGAGCAGTACAGGCCAAAATAAAATTAATTCCAATTGTACTACCATCTGCATTAATTAATTCAACAAACATCCCATTTTCTGGTAATTTTTCAAATAACCACCATTTATTCCCATTCCATGCATCCCAAGTAACTTCATTCCCAGGTAATTCACTAGTATTTACAATAAATTCACCAAGTTGAACATCTCCCGAACCGGTCCATCTCATGAATAAAGCAACTTGCCAAGCCACAAAAATTATGGCAATTCTATTCAAATAAGGGATTTGTGAAACTAGTAAATAGGGGGTTCCAGCAAAAAATATCATTCCCCTAAGCCATTTCAAATGTTCTGGAAACCCAGTTATAATATCGGAACTTTTCGATTTTTGTATGTTTTTTATTTCATATGCTGCCAGATATAGGCCAAAAATAGGTGCTGCCCCTGTCATAAGAATTAGTGTGGGATCTTTGATTTTAATGTAATAGGGGCATGAAAGGCCAAAATACAAGCCTACTAAGACCCAACCCAATGGGGCAAAATATTTAGAAATTTTATTTTTTGATGCGAAGGCAATTCCTAATGATGTCATCCCTAATAGCCCAATTATTGGGCGAATTGCCGCCTCATCAAATGCCATTTTTGGAATCCATATGGTGGTAATATGTAAATATACTACCACTACAGCAACAACTAAGGGGATAATTTGAATTTTGAATTAGAAGGGTTCATGGACGATTACTTAACCGATTTAAAAGGGGCTTTTTCAGAATTAGATAAAAAAGCAATTAGTAAGATCATAGAATCCATTGAAGAAGTAATGGATTCTAATAATACTATACATTTTATTGGCAATGGTGGCTCTGCAGGCACCCCAAGCCATAGTGCAGGAGATTGGTCTAAAGAATTGAGTGTGGCGACAATTTGCCATACAGACAATGCTTCAGGTATGACTGCCTGGGCAAATGATACATCGTATGAGGAAATATTTGCTAATCAATTAAATGTATATCTCAAAACAGGTGATTTAGTTTTAGCTTATAGTGGTTCAGGAAATTCAGAAAATGTAATTAGAGGAATAAATATGGCCAAGAGCAAATCCTGTAAAACAATTGGCTTTACTGGAAATTATAAAGGGATGAAAGGCGGAAAATTAGCACAAATTGTAGATTGTGCATTAATTTTTGACACCGAATCAATGGAAAGGATAGAAGATTTACAATTAATTGTAAATCATATTATTAAAGAATCTATCAAATCAAAGAGGAATATTGATTCCAATTGTTGAGTTGTGAATAATGAATCAATTATTGCCCTCTAGACATAAATCGGAACTATGGGACAAATTAGATTTAAATCCATTTCCAAATAATGTTAGTTGGAACGGATCAATAATATATCTTGATAGAGATGGCGTTTTAAATATTGGTAGTGAGAATTACATAAATTCTGCCGAGGAGTTAGAATTACTTGCTGGAGTTCCAGATTCTTTGGCGAAATTAAGAGGTGCGGGATTTAGATTATGTTTAGTTACAAACCAATCTCCAATAAATAGAGGCCTTTGGAGTCATGATATGTTAGAAAAAATACATGATAAAATGATTGCAGAACTATTAAACATAAATAAAGAAGCAAATATAGATTTGATATTATATTCGCCATATGCACCTTATGAAAACTCAATTTCTAGAAAGCCGGGGCCTGGAATGTTGAGAGCAGGTAATATCATATTAAATTCTGCAGAATTAGGTTTAAATTTACCCTCTGGTGTTGATGAATTAAAACCCTCACTATTGTTTAATGAAGGTGAGATGAGTGCTATGGTGGGCGATAGAATTGTAGACTATAGAGCAGGAAAATCTCATGGAATAAGGACATATCTTGTAGACCCTAACATTGGTTTAACACAAGTAATTGATAGATTATTAGATAAGACCGATAAAGGTGATGTTCTACAGTAATCATGCCCTGGATAGGTTTAGATGACACAGACACCTTATCTGGAGGATGCACTACTTATGAATTCCATTTACTAATAGAGGAATTAACTGAGCTAAGTAATAAAGGGAAGCCATGGACAACCCCAACAGATAGTAGGTTAGTGCGCTTGTGGCCATTTGCATCTAAAAGAACTAGAGGAAATGCTGCTTTAGCAACAAAAATAGAAATTAAAAAAGAAGATGAAAATGAATTACATATATTTTTGCAAGATTGGTTCAATAAATTACTTGTTAAAATTTCAAAACTAAAAGTAATTCAAAGTCAGCATTCTAATAGGGAGCAAACAATCCCAGAACCATGCCTTATTTATTCAAGAAAGCAATATCCTGATTATTATTGGAAGGCTGTAAGAACAAATATTGATTATGAATATGCATCTTCATTAATCTGTAATGAGTCAAATACAAAAATCTGGGGCGAGGAAGGAAAAAGAGCGGGGTTAATTGGTGCGTTAGCTGCTATATCTTGGGTTGGATTAGAAGATCAAACATGGGAATTAACCGCATATCGGAATGAAGAAAAATATTCATCAAAGAGAGTAGTAAGTTCTGAATCAGTAAAACAAATGACTGAAAAATACACCCATACAATTCTCAATAGAGATCCTAATTCTGACAGGTCTTTAATTGCACCGAATACTCCTTGCCCTGTATTATATGGGATAAGATCTGAATGTTCTGAAGAAGTAAAAAATGCACATCTGTTTTTACAAACCAATTCAGAAAATGAAAACTGCAAATCGTTCCAAATTTGGAGGACAAATCAAGCCACAGGAGATCATATCGAACATCAATACGTAAGTAAATTAAAATCAAATCCTAAAATTAATAAAGGGGGGCATGCTTTAATTGAAGTAGATACAATATTGCCAAAAAATGATGTTGCAATTTTAATGGCATTTGGAGAATCTGGGCCATTAAATAAATTAGCAAACAAATTAAAAAAGGATGATATTGTTGGGTGGCAAGGACTTAAATCACCATCTGGAGAATTCCATTTAGAACGATTGAAATTGATACAGGGGACCCCTAGGGGTCGTAAAAGGCCAAAATGTTCTTGTGGTGGAAAATTAAAATCTTCTGGCAGAAATCAACCTCTAAGATGCGAAGAATGCAATCTTAAATTTCCACGACTATGGGAAGGGAAAAAACAGATTCCAGAATCATGGGTGGAGCCAAATCCCTCCGAAAGAAGGCATTTAGCAAAGCCATTGAATAGAAATTAATTTCAGATAAGGTTTTCATCTTTCGATGATACGCAGATACATGTCAGTACCACTATATATCTACGTTTTTTTTGTTTTATTGTTTATGCTAATGGTGGCTTGGATGTATAATAGAGTTAAATCCAACAGAGTGAGATTTATAGAAGAAAATAGCCCCGCTATAGCAGGAGATGATTCAATAAAAGGTTCTATAGAAAATGATGGGCGTTATGATGAGCCAAAAGAAGAGGATTTAGAACAAATGGAAAAATTATTAGAGGATGCAGCAGAATCTCAGGGCATAGAATACAAAGAGTGATTTAAACAGTATATTCTATTCCCTCTCTACTCATTTTAAATGACAATTGTTCATTGGGTTTATTTAGAATTCTTAAACCTTCAGAGTTATCATCTGGAAAGATTAACCAATTTTCAAATCCGATTTTTTCTAATTTAGCTTCGGATCTAATTGTATATTTTTGATCAACCCCGCTAGCGTTTTCATAGGATTGCGAGGTAATATACAAATTAATTCTAAATTCCTTGCAAACCACAATTAAATCATTTATTTTATCTAATCTTAATTTTTTCGAAGAAAGTTCCAAACCTTGATCCCATCCATCAATCACAATAATTCTAGTAGAAGGTAATTGTGAGGGCATTATAATTAATTGATTAATTGCTTGTTCAAAACCATTATTTGAAGACATATCCTCACTAAATAATAGTGAGTGGAATTTCGAAGCATTGGAAATCGGTAAATCTTCCATGATTTGTGAAAACCTCTCTGAATTTATATCAGTTGAAAGCCAGAAAACCCTCCCTCCTTCCATCAATATATTTTTTGAGATAACTAAACACATACTTGTTTTTCCAGATCCAGGAGTCCCTGAAATGTGAATGTAATCCATATCAACCAAATCGTGCAAAAGTCACAAGTGTAAAGTGATTGTGAGACATAATCGCTATACGCTAATTTATGTTCGGAGATTCATGAGCGGCCAAAGTTTACCTCTGCGCAAAGGAGAACGGGTTCCTAGGAGGCCATTACCAAAATATGAAGAAGTAGATGGAGGCTTAGTAGCTGGAATCACTGCACATGGATGGAAAATATGGAGAGTAGCGCTAGATGATGAAAATCAATATGGACCACATGCAATGATTGCTTTACTTTTATTGATGTCTACATTCACGGGAGCAATTCTTGGGATGATGTGGGCATTTTTGGCTTAAGAGATTTCCTTACGTGCCTTAGACACACATTCCTCAACAAGTTCAACACTCACTCCGAGATGATTATGTGGTTCAAAAACCTCACTTAATTCATTAGCATCCAGTTTAGTTGCTATCAGGGGGCTTCTCGAGCAAATGTCAATTAACTCCTCCTTTTTTGAAATTGATTCCATTGATGCAGCTCTTAAAACCTCATGGGATTCCTCTCTTGACACTCCCTTTTCAACCAATGCCAACATTACTTTCTCTGCCATGACTAAACCTCTTTGAGAAGTTATATTATGCAACATCCTTTCTTTATCAACCCACAAATTAGTTAGTACTTTTGTAGTTTTAAATAACACATCATCAAGTAATGTAGATGCATGAGATAGAGTAAATCTTTCGCTAGAAGAATTAGCTAAATCTCTTTCATGCCACAATAATGCATTTTCCCAGGTAGGCATCATGAAGGACCTTACTATTCTTGCGAGTCCACATGCATTTTCACTCATAATTGGATTTCGTTTATGGGCCATTGTAGATGATCCCACTTGTTTTTTAACATCAAAACCTTCACCTGCTTCACCAATCTCAGTCCTTTGTAAATTTCTTATTTCCTGGAGTATCTTTTCACAAGAAGAGGAGACATTACACATCCAAGACATGAATTCTATGTACCTATCCCTTCCAACCACTTGTGTTGTTACTAATGGAACACCTAGCCCTAAGTGAGTTAAAATCAAATCTTGTAGTTCTCTTGCTTGCTCGCCTTGTGCTGCTCCAGTACCAACGGCTCCCAAAAATTTACCTACACAAATCCTGTCCTTTGAACCATCAATTCTGTTTAATTGCCTGACTAATTCATCTGTCCAAACTGCAACTTTCAAACCAAATGTGATTGGTACTGCAGCTTGACCATGAGTTCTACCCAACATCACAGTATTTTTGTGCTCTTCAGCGAGATCCGCACAAACGGCAATAAGTCCACATAATCTCGACCTTAGCATTTCAATACTATCTTTAATTTGGAGAGCAACAGCAGTATCTACAATATCATTACTTGTTGCCCCAAGATGAATGCACCAACCTGCATCTCCAGCCTTTTCCGCCATCGCTTTAGTTAATGCCATTATGTCATGTTTTGTTTCGGATTCAATTTCCTTAACTCTTTTTGACGTGACTATTTCTGGCTTTGCAATCCCTTCAATCACATGATAATCTTGTTCTGATACTTTTCCTAACTTCATATGTGCCCAAATAAGAGCTCTTTCAACATCTAATTGTCTTTTGTGTCGTCCTTCTTCAGTCCAAATGGACTTGAATTCTTCTGATCCATACCTGTAGTCAAGCGGCGAAAATGGCATTATATTCAACCACCCGAGAAAGGCATTGCGTTTGAGCATGACGCTTAATTGTTAATTTTTAATGATGTAATTTGGAAATAACCTCTCCCCTTATTCCAAATTTTTTTACCTTCTATCAATATTTTTGATTTGAAATGTGGTGCATTAACAACACTTGTTTCAAATTCACCACCTTCCCCATCAATACTGAATCTATATTTCTGTGAAATATTAGATAATTTAACTAAATTTTCCCTATCAATCAACTTTCCAATCCAGGATTCATCTAGTCCATCACAAGAAACCGAGGTAATCATCATTTCAAAACCGTCTTCTACTAAATTTGACATATGGGAATTAGAGTTATTATGCCAAAGAGGTGCAAAAGATTTTATTTCAAGATTATCACACATCATTTCAATTCTTGTTTTTTGATAATCACTTCTTAAAGCTCCCGTAACTAGCCCCTCTATCCCGTGCAAAATTTTAGAAGAACTCATATGTTCCTTTATTAAATTCTCCAATTCTTTAATTTCAACTCCACTGTCGCCTGACAATATAAATTCTAAATAATTAGTTTCTGTAACTTTACTTTGTTGTTTAACAATCTCAGTTCCAGGTATTTGAAACATCATACTATCATCTTTTTGGATTTTACATGTTATTAGAGATATCACATCCCAACCTTGCAAAATTGCCCACCAATGCGCGTATACGGAATCTTTTCCACCTGACGACAATATTGCTACCCGCACAATTACCCTAGCCAGTGATTTTTCATGAATGTCACGGTTATGTGCTTGTAAACAAGATAGGTTGATAAGACCCTTTTATCAGGGAGAGTCGGTGTGAAGATGCAACCAAGCGGAAGAGGTTATGACCACGGAATTACTACATTCAGTCCAGATGGGCGACTGTTTCAAGTTGAATATGCTCGAGAATCAGTAAAAAGAGGAACTACAACAGCAGGATTGAAATTCAGAGATGGTGTGATTTTAGTTGTTGACAAAAGAATAAATAGCAGATTAATTATTCCAGAATCCATCGAAAAAGTTTTCAAAATAGATGAGCACATAGGTTTTGCAACTAGTGGTTTAGTTGCGGATGCAAGGCAATTAGTACAAAGAGCTAGGGTTGAATGCCAAATAAATAGGATTACTTATGCCGATTCAGTACCTGTTACTACCTTGGCAAAGAAAATTTGTGATTTTAAACAGTCATTTACTCAATATGGAGGTTCTAGGCCTTTTGGTACTGCATTACTAATTGGAGGAGTCGATGATGACGGAATTCACCTTTTTGAAACTGATCCGAGTGGAGCTTATCAATCATATCATGCCGGAGGTATTGGTTCTGGTAGAAGTGCAGTATCAGAATTTTTTGAATCGAACTGGAAAAAAAATATGACGATGAATGCTGCAATTAAAATGGGTCTTGAAGCATTAAGAAATAGTTTAGATTCTGAATTAAATAGAGAGGCAGTTGAAATTGCAATTATAGATTCTTCAGGCTATAGAACATTGAGTAGAGATGAAGTTAACAAAAACATCGATAAATTAAAACCTTTAGATCTGGATGAATGACGAGGGGAAAATAAGTGGTAAGTCTTGATGATGCAGTCATTGCAAGATATGAAAAATTTGGAAAAAGATTCGAATTATTAGTAGACTCTGATTTAGTAGAATTATGGAAAGAAGACCCTTCAAAAGTAGATTTTGAGAAATTGGTAGCTATTGAAGATGTATTTCATGATGCAAGAGATGGAGAAAGACCTACCTCTGAGGTTCTAGAACGCGCATTTGAGACTTCAAATTTTAGAGACATTGCAGAAAAGATACTTTCACAAGGAAATATTCAACTTACTTCCGCACAAAGGAAGAAAATGGTTGAATTGAAAAGAAGACAAATTATTCAACATATTCAATCGAATGCAATAGATCCAAAATCAAAATCACCACACCCACTAACAAGAATAGAATTAGCCCTGGACGAGTCGCGTTTTTCAGTTGATCCATTCAAAAATTTAAATACACAAATAAAAGACGCAATTAAGCTATTAAAGCCATTAATCCCACTTTCTTTTGAAAATACAAGGCTTGCATTTAGAATTACAGGGAAGCATTATGGCCCAGTATCTCAGTTATTGAGGCAATATAAGGAAAAAGAAGAATGGTTGCCTGATGGCCAATGGGTTTGTGTTATTGAGATACCTGCAGGAATGAAAGCGGAATTAATTTCTAAGGTAATGAATAAGGATTCAGATGCAGAATATAAAGAACTCTAGTTCCGCTTTACTTAAACGCAAACCTTGTGTCGCATGGTCCGGAGGAGAAAGATGAATGAAGTATATTCAGGTGCCCCGGAGCGCCTTGTCATACCAGGTGACACAATCGAAGAAGGTAGTGATTTTACTGCTGGAAGCGGAGTAATAAAAATAGAGAATAAGTTAATAGCAACTCAATTAGGCCATGTTAAGGAGAATAATGGTACTGTATATTTACAGGCTTGCAACTCAGCATATATGCCAAGATCAGGAGATTTAGTAATTGGGTTCGTGACCTCCATGAGGGGAAATTTATGGTTGTTTGACATAGGAGGGCCTTTCGAGGCATTATTACCTATGAGTTTATCTCCTTGGAATACACAATATGGAGATTTAGAGGAGCACATGGGCGTAGGAGATTATGCTTTGATTAGAGTTCAAGAAGTAGATAGTCAACATGGAGTAGTTTGTACAATGAAAGGGATTGGCTTAAGGAAAATAACAACAGGTGTTGTAGAATCAATAGGTTCAAATTCAATCAAATTATTTGTAGGTTCTGAAGGTAAAAACCTACAAAAATTAAAAGAAAATAGCGGCTGTAGGATTACTGTTGCTGACAATGGGAAAATATGGATAGAAGGAGAAGATAAAGGAATTTCAGCAGTTAGGGACGTTTCTTTGGATTTCTCCAATTCAAATACGCCATATCCCAATAAAAATTTAAAGAAGATATTTGAAAATAAAATGGAGGGGCTGTAATGGGCGGATATGGAGATGTAGAATTAATAACTAAAGATGGAAAAAGATTAGATGGGCGTTTAGCAGACGAGTTAAGAGATATAACGTTTGAAGTGGGTGTTTTACCCGCTGCCAGAGGATCATGTAGAATGACATGGGGACTTAATATTGCAGAAGTTGCAGTTTATGGGCCAATGGAAGCACACCCAAGAAAAATTCAAAGACCAGATAGGGCTGTTTTAGATGTTAGGTACAACATGGCCCCTTTTTCTACAACAGACCGGATTAGACCTGGGTTTAATCGACGCAGTCGAGAAATTAGTAAAGTAACTGCAGAAGCATTAGAAAGCATCGTCATGGTTGAAATGTTTCCAAGATCAAAAATCAGAGTTGAAATTGAAATTTTATGCGCAGAGGCAGGAACTAGATGCTGTGGGATTACTGCAGCAGCAGTTGCTTTAGCAGATGCAGGGATTCCAATGAAGGACATGTTGGTTAGTGTTGCAGCAGGTAAAATAAACGATGTTGTTGTATTGGACTTGGATAAAGCTGAGGATAATTATGGGCAAGCAGATTTACCCGTAGGAATAATGCCAAATACAGAAGAGTTGGCGTTTTTACAAATGGATGGAGATTTATCTCCTGATGAATTCAATTTAGCAATGGAATATAATATGAAAGCGGCAAAGGAAATTCATAAATTACAAATTGAGGCATTAAAATCAAAATATAATGGAGGGAGTGAGTAATGGTGGAAATAGTACCAAGATTGTTAAAGGACCAATTATTGAAATTAGCAGAAAAGGATAGTAGGGTAGACGGGAGATCTCAGTTTGAAAGACGGAAAGTCACTCTTGAGGTTGATGTTCTTTCTAATGCAGAGGGTTCCGCAAAAGTTGTTTGGGGAGACACTATTGTTTATGCAGGTGTCAAATTTGAAATCCGAACACCTTGGCCTGATCGTCCAGCCGAAGGTTCTTTGATGTGTGGCGCAGAACTTCGACCAGTGGCTCATCGTAAATATGAGCCAGGACCTCCATCAGCAGAATCCATAGAATTAGGAAGAGTTGTTGATCGTGGAATCAGGGAATCTGGTTGTATTGACATGGGGGAACTTTGCATCGTACCAGGAGAGAAGGTGTGGGGAGTTATGATAGATATTCATGTTATGTCTGACAGAGGAAATATTTTCGATGCCTGCGCTCTTGCAGGAATTGCCGCTCTGAAAACCGCAATAATGCCTGCTGAAAAACACGATGTTGGTGAGGATTGCCCCTTACCCGTAAATAAAATACCAATAATGTCCTCATATCGTAAAGTTGGTGGGCGTTTTGTTTACGACCCATGCGAGGAAGAAGAATTAGGTGGAGATGAAAGAGTACACATAACATTAGGTGATGATGGACATGTGCACTCACTTCAAAAGGGATTAAAAGGAGCCTTTAGCACGAGTGAATTTGCCGAGATATTTGCAGACGCTAACGAACAAGCAAACGAATTAAGAAAAATGGTAGAGAAAATGGTGAACTAAAATGGCAAAAAGGACGCAAAAGACCGGAGCAACAGCAAAATTTGGACCCAGATACGGTGTTAGTGTTAGAAGGAATGCAGGAAATGCAATGAGAAAGAAATCACAATCATACACTTGCCCAATATGCCATTATAATAAAGTCAAAAGAGAATCTGTTGGTATTTGGAAATGCGGGAAATGCACCCATACGTTTACTGGAGGAGCTTGGGAACCATTTACTAGGGCAAGTAGTGCAAACCAAAAAATAATCCGTAAAAGTATGGAAGGAACCACTGACACAGATCTTGTGGCTATGGCTGCACAAGCAGCTATGGATTTTGAGACAAAACGTGCTGAAGAGGCAGGTGTTGATACTGATGATGAAGAAGAATAAGCCTTCATTTGAAATACAACTACCAGACAAATCCTCAAAATATATTCTTGCAGCATTAACTGGTGAAGAAGTGCTAGTAGAGGGGAATAATATTTTAATCAATGCAAATTCATTAAAGGATTTAAGATCAAGATGGAATACTGTGATGAGAACTATAGAAGTTTCACATAATATACTTAAAAAAATGGAGTGATAGTATGAGTGATGCAGAAAAATTACAAAATATACTTAGAGATATTCAGGCAACAAGGCAACAATTAATGACAACAACATCCCAAATAAGAGAATTTGAAGTGACATTGGATGCACTTTCTAACCAAGAAGAAGAAAAGAAAGTATATCGGCAAATTGGTGCATTATTATTCGAGGTCGATGACAGGGAAAGTATGGAAGAGCAGTTAATTACAAGCATTAAAACCTTGAAAGAACACCTTAAATTATTAGAAAAGCAAGATAATGAATTAAAAAAGATTTACGAATCCACGGTTTCCGAGATAGAAAAAACAGACTAAGGTGATAATATTCTAGCAATGGAGTTTGTAAACAAATGGCTATCTGAACAATTTGATGCCGATGAATATGAAAAATTAGTTGTAGAGTTAGACTCTTCAAATCCTAATTTAGAAATTGCAGAATGTGCATTATCCTTGGGGATTAAGGAATTACATAAAATCTCTAAAGAAAAACTAAATGAGGCTGAATTATTAATTTTGGAATTAATAAATATGCGAAATTCTGACAATATAGAAGAGATGTTTAATAATATAGATAAAGCGTTAATAATTGTTAGAACTAAAAATACAAGAGATTTGGTTTTAGAGGGTAGATTGAGGATGGAATTAGGGTTGATTAAAGTTCAATCAAACTCAAATGATGATCCTAGGGATGATTTTGAATGGGCATTAAAACGGCTTTCATCTGTTTCGGAAAATAGTAGATTACATGGCCTTTCCATAATAAATAAAGCAGCATTTCATGAACATATTGATGAAAAATTAATGGCTTTACACTTATATGGAGAAATACCCTTGAATGGAGAATTTCCTCAGGAAGTAGTTGGGTTTTCAAGAATAGGTGCTGCAAGAATAATGATGGAAATTGGACATATTAATGATTCATGCAGACATCTTTTCAATGCACATAATATATTCAAGAAATCAAACAATAACGAATTAGCATGGCATTCTGGGTTTCAATTTCTTAGTGCGGCCGCGCCACATGCAGACCTTAATGCAGAAAGGATGAGTGCCCAAATAATTAAAGCTAAACCTAGAGAAATTGGAGATGAAATTCCCGAACCAAAAATCAACCCCTTAGATTTGAAAGAGATTGCTATTAATTTGAAAAATGCAAAAGAAATATTTTCCACAGTAGATGATTCTATTAAAGAATTTATAAATAAAATCATTGAAAATACTGAGTTAATGTTTAATTAAATAAATTAATAATATTTTTTAATTCATCAACACCCCAAGCCAAATCCTCTGGCGGTGATGAAAACCATCTAATATCTTCAATAATCGGGTCTTTTATATTAAAAACATCATAATCAATATCTTCAGAAATACCCATCCAATACACCAAACCACCATCATATTCTTTTGGTTTACAGCGGATATATGATTCTATGCCAGATTCTTCTAAAACCTCTCTTAAAATTGCATCATCATAGTTTTCCCCACTGTTTATTTTTCCCCCAGGGAGCTCCCAACCCCTTATTGAGTGCTTCACCATCAACCATTTTTCATCCCCCGAAAAATTATCCGAAGGTAAACAATCTAAGGTTATAAATCCCATCACATATAGGTACTTATTCATTAGTTAAACCCTCTTTAGCCTTTTCAAAATATGGTAGAACCCATTTTTCGCCCTCTGAAAGTAAGGATCTGGCCATAAAAAACCCTTCTTGGAAATTTTTTGTCTCTATTAATTTTTTAAGTTTTAATTCCAAATCATTTACTTTTTCTACAGGTGCTTCATTTTCGTCAA
>Ga0066862_10000452_pt1 | contig 16525 bp, 24 predicted proteins | sample ETN02SmetaG_FD_66431 | JGI IMG/M metagenome (GOLD analysis project Ga0066862, IMG submission 66431) | Marine microbial and viral communities from oxygen minimum zone, Eastern Pacific Ocean - ETNP2014F10-02SV255 | ecosystem: Environmental > Aquatic > Marine > Oceanic ... | reverse complement strand
TATCATATTAATCCTATTTCTTTAGTTAAAAACAATGAAGGTGTAGCTCTTTTGGCTTTCGACATAAATGCAGATAAGCCAAAAACATTTTTAATACAAAGAAATAGGATTAATATGATATTTATATGATCTCGTATCCCCTATTGGTGAATAGTCTATTACAATTTCTTCATCATCAATAATGCTGTCTTTGAAATCTAAATTATTTATTTTATCGGAAGTTAATGAAATATATTCAGACAGTGTTTTTAAAAATATATTTAAGTTTTTTGAGTCTATGTAGATTTCTAATGATTCTGGATTTGCCTCATTCAAGAATTTATAGATATTAATTAGTTCGTTATCTGAAATAAACTGTGCTTCTTGAAGTGTTGAATTGAACTCAATATTTATTTCATTTTGTATTATTTCAATATCAATAAAAAGATCAAAATCATTCGAAATATAGATTTCTGAAAGAGTACTTACAATATATTCAAAATCAATATTTTCTATATCAAGCATCTTACATAGTTCTGATATATTCCATTTTGGTTGTACTTTTACTAACTCAAGAAATCTCATGATTAAATCAAATTTGTGATTTTTATATTTCATTGCTCACCTCCTTAATAAAATCCTTATCAGAAATTGATACATACTTGCATGCATCGACAGTTAAAAGTAAAAATATTTTCAGCCCATAATCGTCAAACGTTTCGATTTTTATAATAAAATCTTCTCCTTCGTCTTTACATTGTATTTTTTTATGTATAAACATGCTTTGGTAAAGGAAGTATGCTCTTTTATCGACACGTATTTCTAATAGTATTTTTTTACTACTCTCTTCCCAAGAGAATTTTGTATCTAATTTATATTTACTTAGATCCTTATTATGTTGCTTATTCCCTATCTTTAAATTGTCCATATGCTTAATCAAATATGTCTTTGATTTTTCTCTGTCTAATGCGCATAAATACCAAATATCTTTATAGAGCTTGAAAGCATAAGGATATACAACTCTTTTATCTTGCTTGTAGGTGAAAGAAACTCTTAGTTTATTTGATATCGCATTTTGTAATATGGAAAACTTATCGTTATTCAGTGATTTATCTGATCCTTCATAAAAATTGATAATGTTTTTAAAATATAGAAATGTTGTAAGGAATTCGAAAGAGTTTTCTCCTTGATCGTGCTGAATATCTTTCCAAATATTTGTACCAGTTAATTTATATCCTGACTCTAATGACCATTTATCGTTAATGTAATTGATTACAAATCCCATTGAGCGTAAAACGTCCTTATCTCTTTCAAAACTTCTATGGAAAGCTGAACTACTTAAATTTCTATACTGGTGAATGCTGTCTTTAATATAATCAGCATCAGTACCGTTTGGGTTATTTTCAAATAGAATTATCAAAGCTAAACATCTTTGCATTACATTTTTCATAACACTATTTTAATGAGTACCATTAGATTAAAACTTCATTTAAATCAAAGTATTTATTAAAATAGTGTTATGAAAGTATGGATTGACCAAACTCTTTGTACAGGTGATGGCATTTGTGAAGAAATTGCACCTGACGTATTTGTTGGATTGGATGATGGCCTTTTTTATGTAAAAGAAGGAGACAAAGTTTTTTCTGAAGAACATGGAAGTGTAGGTAATGATAAAGGAGTTGCTGCAGTCCCTAGCGGAAAAGAAGATGATGTTATTGAATCTGCTGAAGAATGTCCGGGTGAATGCATCATGATAGAGCCTTAAATCAAATAATCAGCAAATACTATAAACCCAGTATGACCCTTCATACTATGTTCTGGTCTGACAATCTTCCCCTTAACTTTCCATTCTCTCTCTAATACTTCTTTTATATAGATATTGCTATAAGCAGATGCAACTAAAGCTTCATTCAGCAATTGAACCTGCGATATATTTGGTAAATATGATATCCATTTTATTGTATTATTGACTTTAATATTTTTTACTATTTCCCATGGTTCAGGTATATCCGTGACTATGTGCGATATAGTGCTATTAATTGAATTTATATCTATATCCAATGCCTCTTTTTCAATAAATTCATAATTATTTTTTGTAATTTTTTTATAATCTAGAAATCTTTTAATTGTTTTAGAGGCTCTATACTGATTTTTTCTATTGTTATCTACTGAATATACATACCCAGTATCGCCAACACTCAAGACTAATGCAAGAGTCAATGCTCCAGATCCGGAGCCAATTTCTAGTACGATTGAGTCAGGCCATATATCACCATCAAGAAGTATCGACGAGACATCTTTCGGGTAAATTATTTGAGCACCCCTTTTCATATTCAGAATAAAATCTCTGTACGATGGTAGGTAAATCAAGACTTCTGTACCTATAGAGGTCACATATCTCGTAGGTAATTTAAGTACTTTTGATGTCTCAATACTTCCATAGTGTGTATCTATGTCCGCTTTCCCCAATGCAACTAATATTTTCTTACCATCTGGACCTTTGATGATAACTGGAGTATCGTTAAATTCCACGTTTATATAAGTGCTAGAAACCAAATAACAGTGGTTAAAAGAAGCCCTAGAGATAAAAACAAAGCAATGGCTTTGGTGAATGAACTATTCATGAATTTCGTCTCAATCGGAATCTCTTTTTCATGATTCTGATATATTGGTATATTCTTCCAATAGCTACTCCAAGAATAAGCCAAGATGCATATTTACCTTGATCATTTATTTCATTCAATGTTTTATTTAGGTCCTTATAACTGTCTTTGAAATTATCCTTGTTATTCATTTCCATATTTTCCATACGATAAATCCAAAAGAAAAAATACAAAATAAAGTCATCGAGAAATATATAAGAGCCTCTATAAAGTAATTGTCATTAGCAATCTGTGTTCCTATTATTGAAATTCCAATAATAAGAAAAATGGTTGCAAGTGACAGGTAGAAACCTGCTTTAATTTTTTTAGATATATTTTTAAAGCTATCACTTATATCATCTACTGTCTCTTCTTTAAGGTATTGAAAAAGTTCGTCCGCAGCTTGAATTGTTTTTGTTGGTAAATTGCTAAAATTATTCATGGTTTAATTTTCTTACTATGAACATAGGTAGCAATTAAACCCTGTATAGTCGCAGCAATAGGAAGAGCTAGAATTGCACCAGCTGGGCCTAACATATAAGCACCGAATATTGTAGCAAAAATAGCAATACCAGGGTGAATAGACATGGTCTTTTGAGTCACTTTAGGACTTATAAAATAGTTTTCTATTACCTGATAAATAATAAGAATAATTATTGTTGCAAAAATAACGTTTGTACCTAAAGAAATGGATGCTATAAAAGGAACCAAACCACCAATAAATGTTCCAACAACAGGTATGAGTTGAGAGAGAATGCCAGCAGAAAAACCAAGAGCAATAGGTGACGGGAGGCCAGTAAGGAGAAAAGCAAGAGAAAGAACAACACTAGCAAGAATTCCCAAAATAAACTTTGCAACGATAAAGCCTGCTGCTTTGGATACTCCTACATTCCAAACATCATCAATAATTTTCCAAAATGAATGTGAAAGATTATTTCTTAATGCTGCTCTCCATTTATCCCCATCACTAATTAAATAGTAAGTAAATAGAAAGATAACAAATATATGAGCCAATCCACCTATCAATCCCTGACTAGCAAATACAACTGTGTTCCCAACTGTCCCTCCATATTTCTCTATCAGATTTGTAAACTGGTCTTCGTAATTAAGATTTTGATTATTTATTTCAAAATTTATTATTGATGAATTCTCTACCTCATCGACAACATATTGTATGTACTCGGGTATTTGTAAACTAAGTTCATATAGCTGACTCACCATTATTGGTAATATGCTCACTAAAGATCCAATAATCAATGTTAATATTGCTAAAACTACAATCAGGGCAGAATAATTCCTCTTGAATTTTTTTTCAAGTTTACTTACAGCAGGTTCAGCCATTACAGCTAATACAAACGATATGAAAAAGTCAAATAATAATGGCTTAACTTCCAAAAATACAATCACTGCAAAAGAGATACTTATTGCATAAATAAAAGCTCTATTTAGTAAGTCTGTTCTAGATTCTATTAGTCTATTCACAATTATATGACTCGATTTCCGACCTTATTGTTACGATTTACCAAGTAAGAATAGACACAAAGAATTAAACCAAACATTGTGAATAAAAGTTCAAAAATATGCAGAGAGGTACTTAGGTAAATTCTTGAAACAATTAAAACAAATAATAGTACTGAAGCAGAAAGCAAGCTTAAATTCTTATATTTTGCTGAGCGTATTGTTATGTTTAGTAATATCATACCAACTGCTAATCTCAAGAATGCTTCAAATGTATTTCCATTTAGAAAGAAAAGTTGACGATCTACAAAGAACCCGAATGTGCCTACACCACCAAGAGTAATTTGTACAGTACTTAAAAGTATAAGTAAAGAGCCATACCAAGAAAGTGAAACATTATTAATAGAAAATCTAGCTTTAATCGGTAATGGCCATGGTTGATCAGGATTAATTCGTCTTACCAGTGAAGATGATAATCTAAAAGTATTTCTTTCTGTAGAACCAACTATTAGAACGAACAATATAACTAATGGGATAAATATATAGCTCTCAACATTAAAAAAGTAGGTACAAACAAAAAAGAAAGTGTGCCAAAGAAAATATGTATATAGATGTGCATTGAGTGTAGAAACTATTGACCAAATAAATTTATTATTTAATATACGTTCTCCATAATTTCGGAATACCAAAAAAAAGGAAATTAAACCAATGCTGCTCAATAACATAACTATGGTTGGCGGGTCTTCATTGGTGGCCATTGTAAGACGAAAATTACTGATAGAAGAAACTGATGAATAGTTAGTGCTTATAATGTACAAAGAAAGATAAGCGAATAGACAAGTCAGAAATAAATACGCTAATTTAATTTCTTGAATAGTACCGTCAGCATAAAAGTATCCAAGTTGATGAATGAAAAGCCAAAAAACCAAGTAATTCAAATATTGTATAAATGTATATGCGCCCGTAAAAGTGAAAAGGTCAACGAAAAGAAAAACTCCAAGTAGAAATAATAGAGACAGGAATGATCTCTTTTTATGAAAATATGCTGTTATCGGAGAAAACATTAAGACAACCAAGTAGATAGAGACCAGCCACAAAGGCCACAAAAGAAATTCAGCTGTTGGATGTAAGCTGTCATTTGAGGTGACAAAATATTCCGGGATTAGTTTATTAGTGATGGAATAGTGGATTGAGAATGAGCCAATAACAATTAAAACTAACATCGGTCCAAGAATTGAATTAATCCTATTAGCTAAGAACTCCCAGACACTTCCATCTCTACCAGTATTCGAATACCAAGCAATAGAATTGCTAAAGCCATTGCAGAAAAAGAAAACAGCAATACCATTTAGATACCATGATGCAATAGACATGCCAGAATTAGTTGTCGACTCATTGTTAATTAAAATCTCGTAACCAGACGATTCAAAGCTTAAAAAAAAGTCTGTGGAAAAGATTACTAGAAAAATACTAACAACCTTTATTAAATCTATATATCTTTCTCTAGAGATAGATGTATTTCTAGTTTCTGAAAATAAATTAATGAAATCAGAAGGCTTAATCAAAAATATATTGATAAAATTCCTCACATAAACATTTTAGTAATAAAGCTGTTAAAAAAGACATATAATTAATTGTGGAAATTGTACTTTATCAACCAGAAATAGCAGGTAATGTTGGGGCAATCATAAGACTTGCAGCAAACACAGGTATTCCCCTTCACGTAATTGAAACTAAGATTATACAATTCGATGAAGTGAAAATTAAAAGAGCTGGATTGGATTATCATGATATTGCAAATGTTACTAAGCACGATAATTGGGGAAAATTTAAAAATGAGAACCTCGAACAAAAAAATATATTAATAACCTCATCTAAAGCAGAAAAAATATATTGGGAGAAAGACTTATCAAAAACAGATTATATAATATTTGGCTCAGAATCTATTGGTTTACCAGAATCGATAATAAGAGAATACAGAGAGGGTATGATCACAATTCCAATGGACTCTCAATCCAGAAGCATAAATTTAGCTAATGCTGTATCAATAATCTCTTATGAATACTTGAGACAAAAGGAATCTAAATAAATAATATTTTTATAATAAATGTATGAGCATATTCTGGATCGGACTAATTATCATAATAATATTTCTTCTATACCAATACAGAAAATTAGAAATCAAATATGAAGGACTAATTAAAGATAATGAAATAAATATAAATAAAAAGAAAATAGTAAATAAAATTAATAAAATAGAAACCGAACTAAACGAAATAAAACAAGAAATAAACAATGAGTAACAAATGCCGAGCTTTGATATTGAATCAAATATAAATAAACAAGAAATATCGAACGCTGTTGATCAATCATCAAGAGAATTAACTACTCGATATGATTTTAAAGGAACTCAAACATCAATAATGTTTACAGAAAATAAAATTATGATTACAAGTAGCACTGAAGAACGTATGAACGCAGGGAGCCAAGTGCTTATAGAAAAATTAGTTAAAAGAAAGGTATCACCCAAAATTTTATCTAACAATTCTGACAGCAAAGAGGGCAAAGAACAAATTAAAAGAACCTACGAACTATCTTCGGGTATAAGTCAAGATAATGCAAAAACTTTACTTAAAGAAATAAAAAAGTTTAACAAAAAAATACAAGTTTCAATTCAGGGCCCAAGTCTTAGAGTCTCTAGTAAAAAAAAGGATGAACTTCAAGATACTATTACTTTCGTAAAAAATATGAAACTTAATTATCCTGTGAATTTCACAAACTTTAAAGATTAACTAAATTTTAGAGTGGTCCCACGTAACATATTTATTTACTTTAACTTTTACAGCTGATCTTTTGGATACCTTTTCTTTCATTCCTTCTATATACTCATTGCTGGCTGTACCCTCTATATATTTCTCTTCTACTTTCAGAATTGTCTGAAGTACTATCTCAGGATCATTAACCCCATGAATTATTGTTGCATTTCCATAAAGCATAATTCCTTTCAGTGTTTCATATGTCTCACCAGATGCTGTCAAAATTGTAATTCTATCGTCTCGCAACAAATTCTTAATTTTTTGTGACTTTGTGTATGTATGGAATATTATCTCAGCATTATCCATTGAATACCACATTGTTGTTAAGTGAGATGACCCGTCTTGATTTAATGTACCAATATGAATATCCTTTTGATCTTTTAAGTAATTGTCAATTTCAACTTGGTTTAATTTTATTTTCTCTCTTAAACTCATTATGATATATTTTCTCTCACAATCTCACTCGAATCTAGTTTAAATAGTATTTCATTATTATTGTTTTTTAAGATACTTGTGGTTTTATATATATATGAATTTGCAAGTTTTCTATATTCTCTTTTATCTAATATTGTTTGCTCACATATATACTCAATATCAGCATAAATGGGTTTATAGAATTTAACTGTAAAGCCTAAACCTGCAATCAGTTCATATCTATTTCTGTCTATAGGTGACACAGACCAAATTTTATGTATGCAATGGAGACCTGAGGCTATTAGTCCGCCATATATAGAATCTTTTGCAAGTTCTGGGTCTGTATGAAAAGACTGTGGGTCGTATTGGACTGCAAACTTAATTATTTCATCACTAGTCAATTTTATTGATGTAACGATTGGAAATTCTTTCTCGTAACTCATCTCATCATTTCTTTATTACATTGAATACGATTGACAGCCTGTGTCTATTTATTGAAATTAGTCTGTATAGAAATCTATTAACATTTTTTGGGAAAAGTTTAGTTAGATTCATATATTTATAATATCCACCCCACGAACCGACAACTTTTTCTATTGCATCCATGCCAATATATGTTTTATTTTTTGTTTTTAAAATAACACTATCCAAATCTTGTAAATCAGGACTGAGTTCTTCAATTGACTTAACATATATTCTATCTGAATGATTTAAAACCCTATCGCCAAAAGTTCTACAAACGGAACAACCTTTATCAATAAATAGTTGTGGTATATCATTCATATTTGAATTTTAAACTTAATGAGTTAACACAATACCTTGAACCTGTCGGTTCTGGACCATCATCAAATAAGTGCCCTAAATGAGAGTTACATTTACTACATATTATTTCCGTTCTGACCATATTGTGAGAAGTATCCTTTTTTGTTTTAATGTTATCTTTTATTTTGTCATAGAAACTAGGCCACCCTGTTCCCGAATCATATTTGGTATTTGATGAAAATAGAATGTTATCACAGACCTTACAGTGGTAAACTCCTTTTGATTCAAGTTTTAAATACTCGCCTGTGAATGGAAGTTCAGTTCCGCAGTTTTGAGTAATTTCGAACTCTTCATCACTCAAATGGTCTGTGTCAAATTCGGTCATATTTATATACTAATCTCAAACAGTATTTAGAAATACTTGCGTTATATTTGCTACTTTCAATTTCAAATCATTAATTATTCGTTTATTTGCATTTGCTATTACTTCATCACTTAAATCATCAAAATAATCTACATCTCCAACAACAAGATATTTATTGCTACCGATAATTACCACCTCTAAATATTTCACTTCTTTTACTGACGCATTTGTATTAATCAATTCAACAATTCTGTTTTTTGTTTTACTATCTACAGACTCTCCTACTATTAAATGTTTCATTTCATAACCAAGAAATATACCTGAAATCATAAGTAGTAATCCAATAAATATTGAACTCAATCCATCGAATATAGAATTACCTGTAAAATATGACGCACTGACCCCGATTAGTGCAATTACTAGTCCCAAGGTTGCAGCAAAGTCTTCTACCACAATTGCTATCAAAGATCCTTCGCTAGATTCTTTTAATAATTTTAATATACCCTTTCCTTCTTCACTATTTCTTCTTAACTCTTTTGTGGCCCTTATTAAAACGTAAGTCTCTAATAATATCGAGATAATTAGAACCCATATAGAAATTGAAAGATTATCTAATTTTCTAGGATGCATTAAGGCTTCAATCCCGTGTTGAACAGAGACAACACCACCAAGTGTAAAGAATACTACTGCTACAACTAAACCCCAAAAATACTCTTCCCTACCCCTTCCTAAAGGGTATTGAGTATCTGGGCCTTTCGATGATTTTATTTGACCATACCAAAGCATACTTTGATTTGCGGAATCTACTAAAGAGTGGACTGCTTCGGAAAAGAAAGCACTTGATCCAGTGATTCCCCATATAAAAAACTTTGTAACAGCTATTAGTAAATTAACACTAAAAGCAAGAATAACTGTATTAGTTGAGTTACTTTTTGCCATTGGTCATTAGCCATTCTGAAAGTTCTTTATACCCACCAATTCTTTCATCATTGATATAGACTTGAGGTACTGTAGATACACCTTCACCAACTTCTTGATAGAATTTTTTCCTTATAATATCATCTGATATATCTATCTCTAAATACTCTAGTTCGTACTCATCCAAAATATTTTTTGCTCTATCACACCAAATACATTCAACTTTGGTGTACATCTTTATATTCATATAATTATAGTTCTGTTTTTGTGAATATTTCGTTTGTAGTTTGAGTCACTCGGATAAAAGTAGTACATTTTGGCAAAGCCTTTATGTTTTTAGCCCCGACATAAGAACAGGCTGAACGTATTCCGCCCAAAATATCCTTTATTGTGATTTTGATCGGCCCTTTATATTCTAATTTTACTCTTTTCCCTTCGGGTGCTCTATATGATTGATAATCTCCGTAGTGTATTAATTGTGCATCTTTAGAAGACATCCCATAAAACTCTTTGTATTTCTGGCCATCTTCTCCTGTTACAAGTTCTCCACCTGATTCATCATGGCCTGCTAACATGCCTCCCAACATAACAAAATCGGCACCAGCACCAAAAGCTTTTGATACATCCCCTATGTATTTGCATCCACCATCAGCAATAACATGGCCTCCAAGCCCATGGGCTGCATCAGCGCATTCAGCAATAGCAGACAATTGAGGATACCCTACACCAGCAACATTCCTAGTAGTACATACAGACCCTGGTCCAATGCCAACCTTTACTATATCAGCACCAGCTAATACTAAAGCTTCTGTCATCTCTCTTGTAGCAACATTACCAGCAATAATTATCTTCTCTTTGAATGCTCTTCTAGCATCAGATACAGCAGAAATAAAGTGTTCTCTATAGCCATTGGCTACATCTAGACATACAAACTTTATCTGAGGATAAAGGGTAATCAATTCTTTACCTTTTTGAAGTTCCTCTGAACTGGATCCTATAGTGAGGACTATATTTTGTAGGTCTACCTCTTTGGAATGGTCATCCCAATCATCAATTGAGTAAAACTTATGAAGGGCAGTCAAAACCTGCATCTGACCTAAAACTTTTGCAGTCTCGAAAGTACCTGTGGTGTCCATATTTGCCGAAATAATTGGTACGCCTGACCATTCTGCATCAGTGTATTTAAATTTAAACTCTCTTGTCAAATCAACTTCTGCTCTAGAGACTAAAGTACTTCTCTTCGGCCTAATCAGAACATCATCAAAAGTTAATTTAATGTCATCTTCTATTCTCATTTTTATCAATCAATCCTGTCAATTAAGAACAAACCTATCTTAATTGAATAATGCATATATTTATATATATTAATTTAATCATTTACATTTAATGCAATATTGAGTTGTTATTTAGAGAAGAGCCAATCATTGACAAAATGATTTACTCTCTCTTTCATATGTAATTCATTTAATGCAATTTGATCTCTAACACTTTTTATGGAGTATCCATTATTATTAACCTCTTCTTTAGTTCCTTCTGTTCTTATCCACTTTTCAAATTGTTCCAGCGTGATTTCGGGATGAAACTGCAAGCCTATTGAGGACTTATAAGTAAATATTTGAGGATAATGAGTCTGTGCTAATACATCCATATCATCGGGGAGTTTGAATGTGTCCCTATGCCATGTGAATACCGGCTGATTATTGAAATGCATTAATAAATTATTAGAACTCATTACTTCAAATTGTTTAACTCCAAATTCTAGTTTATCGCTTAAGAAGGCAGACCCGCCTATTGAATCCGCCAGCATCTGAGCACCCAGACATATACCTAATAAATTACCATTATCATTAACAAAATTTCCTATCCATTTTTTTTCTTCTTCAAGATATGAGTATATATTTGTATCATAGGCACCCATATGTCCTCCCAGAACAACAACGTAATCGTTCTTTAATAATTCAGACCAAGGGTTTTCCCATGCTTTGTATTCAACAATTGGAACATTTTTGTTTGTTATGGAACCTTTATCTACATTTGGATCATTCTGAATAAATACTAATCTTTTCATATTATTCATTGAGTCTACCCAAGTACAGTTGATATTGTGGCTGTCACTTGTTAACGTGATTCAAGGTTTACACGAAAGTAGACTCGTATTAAGTATAACATCACAAAACAAATTTATGTGCGCGGAAGAGGACTCGAACCTCCACGGGTTTTACCCCACAGGATCCTTAATCCTGCGCGTCTACCAGTTCCGCCACCCGCGCTTATATCAGTCTAAAAACCAGAAAAGTGATAGTGTTGTTGCTCCAAATAATACAGCAACTGTTGCAGTTATCCTGCTTAGATTTCTTTCAGCTAAAGTCTGTCCAATATTACCTGTCGTACCAGGACCACCAAGCATATCAGAAAGCCCCCCGCCTTTCCCGCTGTTAAGAAGGACTAGGGCTATCAAGCCTATAGATATAACTATATGTACAGTTATTAATATTGCTGTCATCGTATCCATAAATATCTAGATTAGTCCCTTTTATTGTTTATTTGTGATTGTTGCTCTACTTCTTTTGTAGCCCTTGATACCTCTTCTGAATCACCTAGGTAGCCTATGCGTTTCACTACTCTTTTCCCAGATTTGAGTGATACATCAAATGCAAGGGGGATACATGTGGGTATATTCACATGGCTAATTTCATCATCAGGTATATTTTCTAAAATTTTTTGTATTGCTCTAATACTATTCCCATGTGCAACAACCAAAACTTTATTGCTTTGTGCAGAAGCTAGAATCTTATCTAAAATCGGCCCAACCCTTACCCGAACATCATGGAGAGACTCTCCTAGAGGTAATACTTCTTCTATATCTTGGTACATTGTTGAGGTATTAGGGTTATCTAAAGAATATTTATCCAATAATGGAGGAGATGTCGAATAGCTTCTTCTCCACAAAAATACTTGTTCTTCACCATACTTGATTGCTGTTTCTTTTTTATCTAATCCTTGTAATGAACCATAATGTCTTTCGTTTAGTCTCCAATCCTTAATGTATTCAATATCACATACAATATCTGCTGTTTGGTGTGCTCTTTTTAAATATGATGTATACACAACGTCTGCTGCAAAATTATTTTCTTTTAACAGCTCTTTAGCTTTATTAGCTTCTTCTATGCCTTCTTTAGCAAGTGGTACATCTACCCAACCAGTAAATTTGTTTTCTAAATTCCACTGGCTTAATCCATGTCTAAGGAATATTACATTCATAGAGATAATTTAATTATATTTACGTACTCTTCTGAATCTAAGGATGATCCGCCAACTAATAATCCATCTACGTTATGTGTATTAATTAAGTCTTTTGTATTCTGTTCATTCACACTACCTCCATAGAGGAACCGAAAATTTTCAATATTGAAAGAATTTTCTTTAATATAACCTCTTACAGCACCTAATATCTCATCAGCGTCTTCAGGCTTAGCAACTTGACCAGTTCCTATTGCCCACACTGGTTCATATGCAATTGCTATTTCTGATAAAGAATCTTTTCTGATACCTTTAAATATTTCCCTTACTTGAGTTAAACAGGTTTCTAAATGCTTTTCGCTTAGTCGATCGTGTTCACTTTCTCCAATACAAACAATCGCTTTTATATCATTTTTTATTAAGCTTTTTAACTTACTATTGACTATTTCATTTGTCTCTAAAAAATAATTTCTTCTTTCCGAATGCCCAAGTATGCACCAATCGATATTTAACTTACTTAACTGTAAAGACGAAACTTCTCCGGTATATGCTCCGGCTGTATACTGAGATACATCCTGTGCACAAGTCTGAATAAGAAGATTATCAGTGTCAATAACAGTTTGAACAGATCTCAATGAAGTGTGCGAAGGAGCAATTAGAATATCTATTTCGTCATATACCTTCTCTGGTAGAGAGTAGGTAATCTTCTGTAAATGCTGTATTGCTTCTAAGTGGTCTAAGTTTAACTTCCAATTTCCAACTATTAGTTTCTTCATAATCAAATTATAAGTGGTGGATATATATTTACACCAGGTAATTCTTTACCTTCAAGATACTCTAAGGAAGCCCCGCCCCCTGTTGAAACATGATTAAATTTTTCTATATTAGAAAACTTGCTTATTGCACTTACTGAATCTCCCCCTCCTACAATCGTGTATGCGGGTAAGTTTGAAACAATTTCTGCCATTTCTTTAGTGCCAAAACAAAATCTTTCTTGTTCGAATATTCCCATTGGACCATTCCAGAATACGGTTTCTGAATTATATAAGATATGGCTAAATTCTTGAACTGTTTTTTCCCCAATGTCAATTCCTATGTGATCTTTTTCTATGTTCTCTAATAATATTTCTATTCTTTCACCATCTTGCAAGGATAGGGTCACTCCAAAATCAACGGGTAATACAATTTTTGAACCTTCCTTTGAATCTAGCAATTGCTTAGCCCTTCCAACAAAATCTTCTTCGCAAAGAGAGTTTCCGATTTCATACCCTAAAGCCTTTAGGAAGGTAAAACACATTCCACCACCAATTAATATATTGGAAACTTTTGGTAGAAGATTTTTAATTAAGTCCAATTTGTCTGATATTTTTGACCCCCCTAGCAAAATCGTATAACCTCCAGCCGTATTATGTAATACTTTATTTAGTGCATTAATCTCTTTTGTCATGAGTGGTCCTTGATAGCACGTTAAAAACTCCCCCATCCCTACTATTGAGGCATGAATTCTATGAGATGCTCCGAAAGCATCGAGAATATACGTCTGGAAACCTTTACTTAATTTTTCTGCAAAAATATTATCATTTGTTACCTCACCTTTGTTAAACCTAAGATTTTCTAGTAAATATACTCTGCTACCTTCATCTCTATTATGTTCCGAATCTTGAATCACAGAAGCTAAATTATCAATATCTGGTATAAAATCTACTTTCTTATTCAAAATGTTTGACATTTCTAGACCTATGGGTTTTAAAGTTAAGGAATCTTTTGATACAACATCTTCTATTTTTGGCCTGCCTAAATGACTAACATAAGTAACACTTTCAGACATTTTTTCTATTTCTTGATAATTTTCTAAAGCTTTTTTTATTCTAAAGTTATCTAAAACTTTCCCTTCAATGGTTGGAACGTTTAGGTCTGATCTAATTAATACATGTCCTAAGTGATCCAATACTATTCCTCTTTCATATCCCTATGAAAAATAACTGCATTTGTCCCCTGTTCTTTTAACCACTTTCCAATTTCTTCTGTCATAACAACACTTCTATGTTTCCCTCCTGTACAACCAATAGCTATTGCGACATAGGCTTTCCCTTCAGAAGCAAATCTTGGCATCAAGAAAGAAATCAAGTCTTTGGCCTTATCAAGAAATATAAGAGCATCTTCATAAGACAAAACGTAGTTCCTAACCATAGGGGCCTTACCTGTAGACCCCCTAAGTTCCTCTCTCCAGTGGGGATTTGGAAGAAATCTTACATCGAAAATGATATCTGCATCTCTAGGGTTTCCATTTTTAAATCCAAATGATGTTACAGAAACCCTTATATCTTGTTGTACCCCCTCTTCTTTAAAACCTTCTTCAATTCTTTTCCTTAAGTCATGAACATTTAAATCTGATGTATCAATAACTAAATCTGCCATTTCTTTAACAGCTTTTAATATATCTCTTTCAGACTTAACTGAAGATGATAGTGACTCCAATCCCATTGGATGTGGTCGTCTATTTTCCTCATATCTCTCAATTAATGTCTCATTGTCTGCATCCAAAAATATTACACGTGTGATAACGCCTGATTGACTTAATCTATCTAAACTCTTTGCAAGATCTGCTTGGGCTACTCCATCTCGAGCGTCTACTGTGAGTACCAACTGTTTATTTGATTCTGCTACATCATTTGATTTAACGACTGATTCAATAAGGTCAGGCGGCAAATTTTCTATTACGTAATAACCTAAATCTTCAAAAACATTACAACTGGCTGACCTTCCAGCTCCGGACAATCCTAACAGTATTAAAACCTCAGGTCTTTTGTTACTATTAATGCTCACAAGATAAGCTTAATATTGACTTAATCAATAAAACAGAAAATATTTTATATAAAAAGTCTTTAAAGCTGGTTTTTTATATTGTTTATTCTTTCACTCGCAGGAGGATGAGAATAATAATAAGCACTATACAAATTATCAGGAGTCAAAGTAGAAGCATTATCTTTAATAAGCTTGATAAGAGCAGTAATCATATTCTCACCATTACTGTATTCAATAGAATAATTGTCAGATTCAAACTCTCTCTTCCTACTAAGAAAAGAACTAACGGGTGTAGTGAAAAAAGTATAAACACCAATGACAAGGGAAAAGAGGTATATTTTTGAATAGGTTGTAAGATGATCTAGCCCGTGATCAACAAAAAAAGTATCTACATAAAAAATTGTATACAAGAGATAAAAGCCTGCTAATGATACCACCATGCTTGTTAGAATAGATTTCCATATATGCTTTAATTTGTAATGCCCAAGTTCATGAGCTAAAACTGACTCAACTTCACCGGGTTTGAGGGTAGCAAGGAGAGTATCATAAAAAACAATTCTTTTGTTCTTGCCGAAACCTGTAAAATATGCGTTCCCATGATTGCTACGAGTACTTCCATCCATTACAAACAAACCCTTTGCCTCAAAATCTGTTCTTTCTAGCAAAGAATTAATTTTCTCCTCATATACAGGATTATCTAATTTATTAAACTTATTAAATATAGGAGCTATGACTGTTGGGTAAATCCACAGCAGTACAAACTGGAAAAGCATAAATAAAACATACGAATATATCCACCAATTGTTTTCAAAGAGATTAATGAAATATGCTATAGCAATAAATATTGGTATTGTGATTAATGAGGAAATTATAAAACCTTTTAGTTTGTCTAATGCAAAAGTTTTGTATTTCGTGTTGTTGAATCCGAATTTCTCTTCAATATGGAATGTTTTTATTATGGATACCGGAAGAGAAAGTATAAGGTTTATTAAACTAAAAGAAAGAAGTAGAACCACTCCATTCAAATAATTATTAGTAGTTACAGCAGATGAATAAAGTGAAAGTTTTGAAAGATACCCTCCTAGAGTCCAAAATAATAATATCAATAAACCATACATCCTGAAAAC
>Ga0066862_10000451_pt1 | contig 16535 bp, 13 predicted proteins | sample ETN02SmetaG_FD_66431 | JGI IMG/M metagenome (GOLD analysis project Ga0066862, IMG submission 66431) | Marine microbial and viral communities from oxygen minimum zone, Eastern Pacific Ocean - ETNP2014F10-02SV255 | ecosystem: Environmental > Aquatic > Marine > Oceanic ... | reverse complement strand
GGTCTTTTTTTCGGAAATCCGGATCAGTACCATCTACGAAAAATAAGTCACCGACAAAATTGCCTGCGTCTTCTAACTGATTAATGAAGTTTGTTCCTTCATTAATATCTATTATTTTCATAACAGCCTGGGTTAAATACCCAAAAGCATTTCTAGGCTGAAGACCGTCCGGAATTTTTATGTACCCTTTATGATGTTTTTGGGCTTCTTCTATCAACTTGCCTCCACTAGAAATTACTGCCCAATCTAGTTTATTACTTATTGCATCGTTTAATCCTGAAATTGTTTCTTCGGTATTTCCTGAATAAGATATAAACAAACAAAATGGCTTACTATTTATAATGTGCTCTGGTATTGAATATGTTTTCCTAACATAAATCTCTTTTTGGGATACAGAATTAGAAGTTAGCTTAAGAACGTCTCCTGCAATTCCAGACCCACCCATTCCCATAACCAAAAGTGAATCATATTTTATTGAGTTAATTTCTTCAGAAACTTCCAAACCATCGCTAAGTTGATTCCACAACTGAGCTATCTCTGCATTACTAGCTAAATAATCATTCATTTATTCTCCAATTATATTCTTTATTTGAGTAATTATGTCATCCAATGTTTCTTGATTGACTGCTTCAGCATTAAGTCTAAGCTTTGGTTCTGTATTTGAACCTCTTACATTAAACCAATAATCATCTGATAAATAGGTTAAACCGTCAAGTTTGTCAAAAGAGCCTTCAAAAAACTCTTCAATTTTATTAAGGCTTTCTTTAGTGTCTGCTACCTCAAAATTAATTTCTCCAGAAGATGGGCGGAAATTGTAGCCAGTAATTAATTCAGATGCTTTTACTTTCTTTTCAGACAATATCTGTATAAACATTAACAGTGTGATCATTCCTGAATCTGCATAGTAATTATCTTTATAATAAAAATGAGCACTGTGCTCTCCACCAAAATCAGCTTGCTCATTATGCATTACTTCTTTTATATATGAATGGCCTACCTTGGAACGAATCATAGTAACTCCTTTACTTGTAAGGTAATCAACTATAGAAGGTGACACATTTACATTATGAACTACCTTTAACTCCTTATTCTTTAGAAATAGCCAATCTGATATTACAGCTGTCATCATACTTCCAGATATGAGATTTCCCTTATTGTCTAGAAATACAGCTCTATCAGCATCTCCATCAAAAGCTACACCAAAATCTAGATTGTTTTTTAGTATATGCTCAAGAAGATCGTTTAAATTCTTCTGGTTTGATGGGTCTGCTGGATGGTTTGGAAAGTTTCCATCAGGTTCAAGAAAAATACCTGAGAAGCTAACTCCATATCTTTCCAATAGTTTTGGGATAAAAGCACCTGCAACACCATTCCCTGCATCTATGCCAATATTCATTTCTTTATTAATTCTTGAAGGGTTAATGATTGCTGAAACATGATTTACATATTCATCAAAGATATCCTCCTGATTAACTGGAGAAATTTCTTCATAACTATTAGATGGGTTTATTAGCCCCTTAATCTCATTTAGACCAGTCTCTATTCCAACTGGTTTAGATCCAGCTTTACAAAATTTAAAACCATTCCACTCCTTTGGGTTATGAGAAGCTGTAATCATCACTCCTGGCAAGTCAAATATTCCTGACATTGTATAAACTACATCGGTTGGAACTAAACCTATGTATCTTAATCCCTTGCCGCTATCCCTAAGACCTGAAGAAAATGCTAAAAATATTTTTTCTGAGGATAGCCTTGCGTCATGTCCAATAATCACCTCTGGTTCTTTTACAAACAAACCAAAAGCGGCACCAATATCATAAGACAAACAATCATCAAGTTCTTCTGGATATACACCTCTAACGTCGTATGCCTTAAATAAAGAATCTAGTTTATCTCTCATGAAATACCCATTATTGTATAGTCTATGAATACCCATTATACTTCAGAAAGCCTATCAATCGTTATACCTATTTATAATGAGGAAGAAATTCTTGAAGCTTCAACTAACCAAATAATAGCTATTTGTGAAAAAATAAAAGCTGAATATGAAATAATACTTGTTGAAAATGGATCTACTGATAAAACAGCAAGAATCGCCTCTAATCTCTCTGAACTCAATCCAAATTTGATGGTAATTAATTTAACTAGCCCAAACTATGGCAATGCTCTAAAGGAAGGCTTTATGAAAGCAAAAAATGAATTGGTTGTTGCTTTTGACATTGACTATTTTTCTGAATCTTTCCTCAAGGAAGCATTATTACTCAAAAATAAATTTGCTGGAATTACGGCTTCCAAACAAATGGAAGACTCTAGAGATGATAGAAAATTTGTAAGAAAAATTGCAACAAAATTATTCGTGCTAATTTTGAAAACCCTTTTTAGAACAACTCTTTCTGATACCCATGGTATGAAGGCTGTAAGGAAAGAACATATAAATAACCATATAGATAAAGTAGTCTCTACTCAAGATCTCTTTGATACAGAACTATTATTAAGAATAGAGAGGTCAAATCAAATAATTAAAGAAACTCCTGCAGAAGTAAATGAGATTAGACCTAGTGTATCTCTAATTTACAAACGAATTCCAAGAACCTTGTTAGCACTTGTAAAATTGAAATTCTATTTTTCAAGAGAAGACTTAAAGACAAAAACTTTATAAATTATATATTTCAATGGGAGTATCGTTCCGTGAATTAATATAGTTACAGCTAAGTATTGAAACTCATCTTGCTGTATAGCTGTGTTAAATAAATTGATTATTGACCACGCAAGAAGAGGGGCCACAAGACTTATCAAAGTAACTGAAACAAAATTCCTGAATTCCGCAAGCGTTCCATAAACTGATTCAAAATTAAATACAATTTTTCTTGTTAATAAGTAAGCAACGATAACACCGATAAGGAATTGAAAGATATTCGACAGATAAGTTCTTAAAGGAAATGAAACAAAAACTAATATATAGAATTGAAAAAGATAATTTAAGGTTGTTCCAAAAATGAGATTTATAGCTCCTACAATATAGGTACGGATGAGTTCTGCAGAAGAAGAGTCCTTTAAGAGGAACGGAAACATCTTTGTAATTTTTTTATACAATATCAAATCTCCTTTTTACTAGTGTATTTAAAAATATACTAGTAGAAATACCTAAGAAAAATAAAATTCTTGATACTAACTCTAAATTAGTTGTCTTGAAGTTAAGTTCAACATTGGTCTCGAGAGGAATAATAAGCATAAATGATGGATCAACCCTGTAAGGCCCATGCCCCTTTCTTATTTCCCAATTCGGAAAATAAGAAACTTTTATTATATGTGGTTTCCCTACATATTTAGTATTGAAGGAAATTCTATCATCTTCAATCAAGACATCAGTTATGCCATCTTGATTGATATTGTCTAGTAAGAATGGTTCATATAGTGAGTCTATTTTCTCATGTCCTCTTGGAAGCTCTAAAAGATGTGTATCCGAATTCAAGTCATAATAATTATTTAGTGAAGAATCCAAAAATTCATTCTCTTTATCTCTAAACAACGAAGAGAGGATATTATTTATCCCTTGCTCTGTTCTGACTTCTTCAAGTTGTTTTTTTATGGGAACTACTTTGTATGAGTCCTTAACTCCAAATATTCCAAAAATATTTACTTTATTTATCATTACTAAATCTTCATTATTAATAGCTTTTTCGTACATTTTCTCAGTGTTCGTTATGTAATAATCAACACCTAGTTCTTGCAAGTAATGAACTCCCCTTTCAAAATCTCCATTAAAATACCTGAGTCCCCCAACAGGATTTGAGGGTCTTTCTGAAAGCCCTGAGACAGATATGAAATGAAAAGGGGTTGTGATACTTGAGTCAAAATATAGCCCCTCCATACTTGTATGATCAGTAAACATAGGTATCGCCATTAAAACCATAGGTGTTCCATACTCATTTAAATCTGGGTTTGCCTCCCAGGTAATGCGTCCTGGGGGTAATTTATTCAAGTTATCGAACAGTGAAACTATGTCATTCCAATTCTCCTTGCCTTCATACCCTGTAAAGTTCCAGTTAATCCAGTGAGGCAAAAAAGAAACAGTAGATAATATCCCCACATAAAGAACAAGAGTAATTAGGGAGGAATTCCACCTAGCTATTAATAGGAATATAAATGTAATAAATAATATTGACATGACTATGTAGGTAGATAACCTATATCTCTCTCCCCATAAGGTAAAAAAGTTATACCCAAGAGGAACAATTGATAAAGAGGCTAGAAGAAGAATCCAGCTTAAATAAGTATTAGAAGAATCGATTTTATGGAATATACTTTTTAAAGCTAAACTAAATAAAATAACTACTCCTAAATTTAAAAAAGGAACTAGCCTCCCATTCCATAAAGCTCCTGGAGGTATGTAGAAAAATAAAAGACTCGAAATAAATATCATATACAAAGATATTTGAAATATCTCCTTTTCTAAAACCATCTCCTTATAAAAGAAAATAACAAAGAGTAAACAAAGAAAAATCATCGGATAGATATCTTCTTTAATCAAGTCTCTTAACTTTATAAAGGGTGTGTATCCCATATCAGTTGTATAGCTGAGGTTGAATAACATGGGGACTAACCAAAGTGAAGACAGGCCAGAAAAGAAAACTAAATAGTTACCTTTTTCAAGAAATGAAGCCTTGCTAGTTATCAGTTTAAATACTGTTATTAAAGAAAAAATTAAAAATGGAATTAGATGACTCAACAAACACATAGCGAAGAAAAAAGAAGAAAGAATGTATCTTTTATTCAATTCTCCTCTAGCAATATAAGTGTATGCTAGCAAACCAAAGCCCATAGAATAGGTAAATGAATATTGGCCAGCTAATGTAGATGCGAGATTACCTCCATAAATTGTAAATGATTCAGTTAGAACAAATATTAATCCACCAATAAAACCACTAAAACTAAATAATTCATTTTCATTTCGAAATAGCTTATCAAAAGCATAGACGACTAGTAAAACACTTCCCATAACCATTATCTTGAAAGCAATTCCAAACGGAAAAACTAGAGCCATAAGAGAAACTAATAATGGTGGAAGGGGGAAGTAGAAATAAAACAATGGGATACCAGCAAACCAAATATCCGCCCAGCCCATAATCTTCAGTTGAGGAAACAAGTTATTCACAAAATGATTAACAGCTACTACATGGGCTCCCATATCTCCCCCTGTAGGTGTATTGTTAGTAAATACTAAATCAATTCTTAAAAAGAAAAGTAGAGCTAAATAGAAAGAAAACTTTATGTAGGAAATATTTAGTTTATAACTATTTTTATTCATTAGTATCAATATTCTTTCCAAGGTATTTGGACTTACGAACTCCATTTTCTGACCACTCTGCATACCAATAAGGACCATGTGGACAAGATCGACATGACTCTTTTCCACACTTTATATGCTTCTTTCGATAAGAAACTTTCTTGGTATTAACACTATCATTTAGTTTATTATCTAAAAGTAGTTGTAGACGTCTTAAATCAGCATCAGAAAGTTCCGACAAAGCCTCTAATATCTCTTTATCAACCATTAATAAAATGGTACATGAAATGAATAATCTTTTTTAATTTCTTAATATAGATTTAGTGAAAAAAATTGTAATTTTATGTGGAGGTATTGGAGGGGCAAAGTTAGTTAAAGGTTTCTACAATAACTCTGATATTGACCTAACTGTAGTTGTAAATACTGGTGATGATGCATTTATACATGGAGTACACTTATCACCTGATTTAGATTCTGTAATGTATGCACTAGCAGGAGTAGAGGGTGAATTTGGCTGGGGTAGAAGAAATGATTCTTTCGAAGCACACAAGATTTTTTCTGAACTAATGAAAGGATTTGATTTCCAATTAGGAGACATGGATCTAGGAGTTAATCTTTACAGAACACAATTACTCAACGAAGGGAAGGGGCTAACAGAGATAACCCAATCCATTTCAGACTTTCTTGGACTTAGTAATAACATTTATCCAATGTCAGATGATGCAGTTAGGACAAAGATTATAACTAAAAATGATGAGCTACTTGATTTTCAAGAATACTTTGTTTTGCAAAAAGCAACTCCGGAAATTAAAGAAGTAATCTACTTGGGTTCAAATGAAGCATCTGTGTCTGAAGAGATAATAACTATAATTTCGAATAGTGACCTGATTGTTGTAGCTCCCTCTAATCCTGTACTATCTATTCAGCCTATTTTATCAATTGAAGAATACTCTTCTGCACTTCAAAGACATAGGAATGTTGTTTTAGTAAGCCCTTTTATTAGTAATAAAACTATAAAGGGGCCTGCTGCTAGTAACTTTATAGATTTGGGATTTCAAACAAATAGTTCTGGATTGATGACTTATTACAAAGGTAGAGTAAACAAAATTATTGTTAATACTGGAGATAAAAAAGTTTCTAGTGGAGAAGAAGTTATTGAAACTAATACAATTATGAAAACTTCTGAAGACTCTATAAACTTAGCAAAGTTCATTTGTGAATTATGAATAAAATAGAAATACTAGGACTTTCGGACTTACCAGAATTTAAGGAAGGTCAGAATATAGCTAAAGAGATATTGAGATGTTGTTCTATTCATAAAATAAAAATAACAAATAAAAGTATTTTGGTTGTTGCACAGAAAATAGTCTCAAAAGTTGAAGGTCAAAAAGTGAAAATTCTTGATGAGAAAGAATATCATTCCTTAGTTAGCTCTCAAGCAAAGAGAATCGTTCGTAAGAGAGGAAATACAATAATTGCGCAAACCAAACATGGGTTTATATGTGCAAATGTTGGAATAGACAGGTCAAATATAGAAGATGGATATGCACTACTACTCCCAGAAAATCCAGACTTATCAGCAGAGAAAATCAGAGATGACATTGAGAATGAGCTAAGTATAGAAGTAGGAGTTATCATCTCTGATACGTTTGGGAGAGCTTGGCGAAATGGACAAGTTAATGTTGCAATAGGAATTTCAGGAATAGAGCCAATAAAAAACTACATTGGAGAAAAAGACTCCTTTGGGAACGAACTAAATGTTACACAAATAGCTATTGTAGATGAAATATCTTCAGCAGCTGAATTAGTTATGGGTAAATCAGAAAATATTCCTGTTGCAATAATTAATAATTATAAATTTACACGATCAGATGGAAAAGTAGAAGAAGTAATTAGAAAAGAATCAGAAGATTATTTTCTTTAATTTTTTATCCAACTTACTACTTCATGAATTCCATCTTCTAATGATACCTTTGCTTCCCAGCTAATCTTTTCCTTTGCTAAAGAGCAGTCCAAAGCACTCCTAAGAAGCTCTCCTTCTCTTTTTGGCATAAATTGAGTTTCACTTTTAGTACCACAAGCTGAATCTATAAATGAAATTAAATTGAGAACACTTGTTTCAATTCCTGAACCAATATTGAGAATGTGATTGTCTTCTGACAGCATACACTTCATAAATGCAGCTATAACGTCTCCTACAAAAATAAAATCCCTAGTCTGCTCTCCTGTGCCATACACAATTGGACTTTTGCCATCCAAAATCCTATTAACAAAAATTGAAATTACTCCTGCCTCTCCATGTGGATCTTGCCTAGGTCCATAGACATTAGCTAAGTTTAATATTGAGTAATTTACATCAGATTCCTCAAAAATACTCACTATATGTTCGTTTAATTTCTTTTTTGATTTCCCATAGGGGGAAGCTGGTTCAGAACCGAAATCATTCTCCTTAGTAGGAATATTTACTGGCTCACCATATATCGTTCCCCCAGAAGACGAGAAAAAGAACCTTTTGCAATCAGTCTCCTTTATCACTTCAATAAGCTTTAAAGGTTGATTTATATTGTAGTCCTCATCAAGTAAAGGACTGTCTACTGAAACTGTTACAGACGACTGTGCTGCTAAATGAAAACAGTAATCTGGGTTAAAATTAAGTATTCTTGATAATGAATCATTATCTCCAACTTCTTTCTCTAGGAACTCAGCAGTATTAATATTATTAATTTCACTTATATTGCTTTTATTTCCTGTGAATAAATTATCTACAACTAATAGCTCATGGTTTTCTTTGAGAAGTTTCTCTACAAGATGGCTTCCGATAAACCCAGCTCCTCCAGTAATTAAAGATTTTATTTTAGACATTTCTTTCTAACACTAACAAACTATTTTATCTTCTATGATTGAATTTGGTTCCAATTTTACATCTGGACTAATTATTGAGTTCACAATTAATGAATTTTCTCCTATCTCAGAATTTTCCATTATAACTGATCGTTTCAATTGAACTGTTTCATGGACAATAGCAGAGGGGTGTACCCAGTAATCATTATCCCTGCAATTAGCTTCTATATATGAATCCTTAGTTCCAACATCAAATAGCTCTCCTTGAAGAGAGCAGTTGGTCAATAAACTTAAACCTGAAAGAAATGGAAAAACATCTTTTTCGAAAGATATCTGTTTTCCGGGAACAGAATCAAATTGTTCTAAATCTTCTAATCGGAAAAAATATAAACCAGTGCTTATTTTATTCCCCAATGACAGGTCTTGAGGTTTCTCAATGAATTCTTTTACACGATTATTATCATCTATGATGACCAGTCCAAACCTAGAAGGATCAGGCACTTCTATAGTTGAGAGAATAGAAGCTTCCGATTTAGATATTGTATTTAGAAAAAAATCAAGATTTAAATCCATCAATAAATCTCCATTTGCACATATAAAATTATTCGGAAACAAATCTATATTATTAATTATAAAACCTGCTGTTCCACACTTTTCCGTTTCATAGAATATTTCTACATTGTATTCTGTAAAACCTATATAGTCCTCCCACTGATTTCTATGCTTATCTGCAGCTATTAAAAGAAAGTTATCTATACCAACATCTACAAATTTTTTGAACATATATTCTATAATTGGCAATTGTCTTATAGGGAGTAATCCTTTAGGTTCATTGTTAGATAAGGGCTGGAGTCTTGTAGCTTCTCCTCCTACTAGTAATACAGCTTTATAATCATTCATTATTCAATATATATTGTAGAAAGTCTTGAAGAGACTTTTCTGTGAATTCATTACTAAGTGTTTTATTCCATAAGTCAATCGAGAAATTCTTAGAGTGAAATTTTGAACAGTTATTAATAAATTTTTGTTTTAATAAAGGAATAGCCTCTTCTCTTCTAGCTGGGTGGCCAATGGGGTACAGGACCTCTTTTTCTTCTGAAAAAGAGTCGTCTGTATATTTAAAGGAGACCTTGTTTGCAATATGTCTCTTTTCTATGTCGTAATAATCTTTTGTATAATTTTTATTCTCAATAGTCTTAAATTTCTTTCTTAATTCTTCTACTTCCTTGATTCTTTCATAGTCATCTCTATAAGAATCAGATGTTACTTTACCATCTAATAATGCAACCGAAACCATATACTCTAAACAATGGTCTCTCGCAGATTCATTTTCCAATAATCCAGTTTTGCTAATTATCCTAAGAGCAGGTTCTTGAGTTTCAACGATAATTTCTTTGATTTCATCTGATTTTTCTTTGAACAGTGGGTGTAGAAGGACAGCTGCTTCAATAGCAGATTGACCATGAAATTCCGCCGGATAGGATACTTTATATAATATATTTTTTATTACCCAGTCATTTAGTGGCTTTCCTAAAACAAGATTTTCATTGTTTAAGTAAACTTTTTCAAATCCCCAAGAAGATTCATTTTGAACTGAGTAATATTCATTATCATCATGTGAGCTAATTTGGGCCAACCATAAACCTCGTGCTGTAGCATCTCCAGCAGCCCAACTTTTCCTCCTTCCTACATTGGGTTCGTGCCTATAAGCTCTTAGGTTTAAACCATCATTTAAAACATTATTAATAGTCCTAATTATCGTTGAATCTGTTGAACTAGGAATAATGGAAGAAACAAAAGCTGCTGTTGCTAACTTTACATAAAAGACGTGGTCATACCCTTTTTGATTTAATGAAGTCCCTAATGCTAAGCTTCCTTGAATTTCATAAGATTTAATTAATCCTACAAATACATCTTTCATTTTTGGCTCTGTAAGATACTGAGACACCGAAGACCATACTCCCCCTATGTTGTCTGATGGATGAGCCCATTCTTTAGCCAAAAAAGTATCGTTATAATCATGCCATCTAACCAAGGTCCCTAGATATCTTGCTACTTCTACTTCTGAGCTGAAATCTTCAACTAATTGAAATGGGTGTATTTCTTTATCATGATTAAATTCAAATGGTAGAGCAAATTTTAGTGCACGAGCATCTGAGGATGCACCTAGAATACATCCATAAGCATCAAGGAAAGCTAAAGATGCATTACTAAGTGCTTCTTCATTAACTTCTTCTTCTTGAATTAAATATGAGTTTATAGACTCTGATAAAGTACTCATAAATTATGTTTCAAGTTTATTTGCCTATATATTTTGCAGCTGGTCGTATTAGTGTATCTTGTTCTCTTTGTTCAAAGTAGTGTGCAGCCCACCCTGCTGTCCTGCCAGCTACAAAAATTGGAGTAAAAAGTTCTGTTTTAAAATCAAGTAAGTGAAGTAGTAGTCCGCCATAAAAGTCTACATTGGGGAACAAATCTTTTTCTTCTTTCATTGTCTTATCTATAGCTTTTGCTATTTCAAAATTATTAACTTCTTTGTCACTTACAGACAAATCTTCTACCCAAGATTTTACTATCTGACTTCTTGGGTCCTTGGTTTTGTAGACTCCGTGACCAAAGCCCATTATTTTTTCTTTCTTTAACAGCTTATTTTTTATTTCGCTTATAGCCTCATCTGCTGAAGTAAAGGAGGTAATGAGTTTGGTTGCTTCTTCATTTGCACCACCATGCAACTCTCCTTTCAAAGTTCCTATTCCTGAAACAATTGCGCTTGTTAAATCAGATCGTGTTGATGCAGTAACTCTTGTTGCAAAAGTAGATGCATTAAATCCGTGCTCTGCATATAGAATTAACATATCATCAAGTGCTTCTAGTTTCTTTTTGTCTGAACTATTACAAAGTAATGAACTAGCAACAATATATTCCTCTTCTAACTCATCAGAGACCTCTTCATTATAAGAGGCAATAATATAACAGACAGTTGCACTAATCCTTGCTGTCAATTCAACCTTATCTTCTGAATCTAATTTTTGCTTCATCAATACTGTCATTTCTCCCATGTAAGAAACAACTGTCCTAATTACATCCATAGGATTCAGTCTTTTTTTTGTCTGTATTAGAAGCTTATCTAGACTGTTGTCATTATTTATCTCAGAGTAATATTTTGAAAAACTTTTTCTAAAATCTGTCCCATCTAATAAATCGTCAATAATTAATGAAGCGACACCTCCATATGTACTGTTCTTTGTAAGTTGGATAGCATCATGCCCCCTATAGCTTAGAGATTCGCCTTCAGCACCGACTGTTGATATAGACGTCTCTCCTGCAATAACACCTCTTAATCCAGGAGAATATTCCATATATCAATATTAAACTACATGACTTTCATTTGAACAGGGAAAGTTATAAAAAATTATTTAGTAGAATTTTTGTGTGTCAATAATTCATGAATTAGAAACAAGATCTAGGTATGGATCTAAATATGTAGCATCTTTAATCCTGCTAATATCAACCATTTTAGTTTCTACGTGGATTGGCTTTTTTCTCTTTTTACCTACAAAATCTGCAATGGCAATTGTAGATTCTCTTGAAGAACAATTCCTTCCAAGAGCAGAAGGAATGGTATTGGACTTTAGTTCTCTATCAGAACCCTCTATCATAATTTCTTCAGATGATATAGAGCTAGCTGAACTACATGATGGATTGAATAGAGATTTGATCCCTCTTTCAGAAATTCCAGCTTTTGTAGTAAATACCTTGCTTGCAGCAGAAGATAGTAATTTTTACAAACACGAAGGCGTAGACTTTATAGCTATTGCGAGTGCAGTCTTGGATAATCTAAGAGGGATTACTAGAGGCGGCTCAACTATCACATCACAGGTAGCGAAATTATCATTTGTAGGAGATGAGATATCAATAAGGAGAAAGATTACTGAAGCCGTAGTTGCAGCTGAGTTAGAACGCCGTTATACAAAAGATCAGATTCTAGAATATTATCTGAATTCAATATATTGGGGTTCAGGTGCTTATGGAATAAAATCTGCTTCTTATGAATATTTTGATAAAAATGTAGACCAATTAACACTAGATGAAGCGGCAACACTTGTTGTAATCATAAGAAGCCCTGCATACTATAATCCCAGAAAATATCCTGAACGAGTACTCGAGAGAAGAAACAATGTATTGGAAACTATGCTCAGAGAAAATTTTATTGTTGAAGTGCAATATCGAGCAGCAAAAATAGCCCCTCTAAATATTGCTGAATCTAAAATACTTGATAATCCTGCTCAGCATGTTGTAGCTGAGGTAAAAAGACAACTTCTAAATGAGCCTCAGTTTGCATTCTTAGGAAACACTAAGGCTGAAAGAAAACAAGCACTCTTTGGGTGCCCCTCTGACGATCTAACCTGCACCGGAGGCGGAGGATTAAAAATATTCACTACATTAGATTTAGAATTGCAGCAGCATGCGAATGAAGTATTGAACAAATGGGTGCCCCCTGATTTGTCTGATGATGAAGAAGCTGACCCAAGACCTACTGGAGTAATTACTCTTCTAGACAATTATTCCGGTGCTATTAAAGTGATGGCTTCGGGACTTCCATTCGAAGAAGAACAATACAATTTAGCGACTCAAGGGAAAAGAAATCCTGGTTCTGCATTTAAGCCAATCACATTATTGGCTGCATTAGAGTCTGGAGTAAAACTTTACTCAAATAGGGATTCAAGGAGTCCTGTAGAAATAAACTGTGGATACCCCTGCGCCCCAGATGGAATAGGAACTAAATGGGTTGTAAGAAATTATGGAACTTCTATAACTGCGGACCGTTTTTTGAGTAAATTCCCAGCCCTAGATAGAGCTATAGAACTTCAATGTATTGATACTCACATAGAAGAGATAAAAACAAAGGATTTTATTGAACAATTCCCTCTGGTAGAAAACATAGATGAATACGAAACAGATGAAGATAAAATGTTCGCAATTGGAATTGCACTTGGTCAATTTGATGAAGATGGAAATACAATATTAACTGACGAAGAAGGAAAAAGATATGTATTAAGTGGAAATAAACAAAAGATATACCTAGATACGGAAGGAAGGAAAATACGCACAGACCCTGATGGAATTCGTTATGTATTAGGAAAAGACGAATTGGGATTGGAGGATATAAGAATTTACGCATTTGAGGAACAACCAGTTATTGAAAATCTTAATTTAATTGATGAAAAAGTGGAAATAGATCCTGAAAGTGAATACCAATACGTATACAAGCCATGTAAAACTAGATCAACTTATAACGTATCAATAAGAAGACTTGATGGCTCTGGAATGATTTCCTTGGAAGAAGCTACAAGACGTTCTGTCAATACAGTGTTTGCTCAAGTTGCCTCTGAGCTTGGTGGGGAAAAATTAGCATCGACTGCAAAAAAGTTGGGAATCTCATCTTATCTTGACCCTGTTATTTCTTTAACATTAGGGGCTGGGGCTGTAACACCAATAGAAATGGCATCTGCTTATAGTAGTTTCGCTACGAACGGAATACTTGCTCCACCTTATCTGGTAGAAAAAATTGAAGATGCAAATGGAAATATTTTATACCAACACATAACATCCCCAAGAGTATCAATTAATGATCCTGCAGCAGCTGCAGCAGTAAGAAAAACTTTAGAGGTTGCAGCTCAACGTGGTACTGGAACTAGAGCCTTACTTGATGATAGACTCATTGCTGGAAAAACTGGAACTCATCAGGGTTTTCGCGAAGCATGGTTTATAGGATTTATCCCTCAATATACTTCATCCATTTGGATTGGGTTTGCTGAAGAGCAACTTCCATTAATCAATGTCACAATTAACGGTGAAGTTTATAGAACTGTTTCCGGAGGAAGGGTCCCTGCTCCAATCTGGAAAGAATTTATGGTAAAAGTGACTGAAAACTTACCGGTTGAAAATTGGCCAAAATCTCCAAGTGACATAGGTAAATATTACGAGATACCTACTGGAGAAATCCCTCAACTTATTGGATTGAATGTCCTTGATGCAGAAGAAATATCTTTTTCTTCTTACTTCCTCCCAACAGTAGTTCTAGTTGACTCAGAAGAGGAGTCCGGTGTAGTTCTAACTCAAAGTGCAGAAGCAGGAGAAGAAATGCCCGAGGGCACAGAAATTATATTAGAAGTTGCATCTTCTCCGCTTAGTGCTCCAATCCCTAGCATATCTCCTTGCACAGTAACAATTGAAGAGGCTGAAAATTTATTTAAGCAATTTATGAGAGATACAGGAGTTGTTGTTTTCCTTGATTACTCCTATGAGAATACTGGTATACAAACATGTGAAGAAAAAGTTTTTGGAACTAATGTTTCTCAGGGTGCAATTGTTTCATCTGGAGATACAATTCAACTAATTATTTCTCTAACGACAGAAGACTAGGTTATATTTTTTATAAAATTAAATAATCCCATTACCCCAAAGCCTGTTGCCCCTTTTCCTCTTACCAATTCGTTATCAGAAGAGCGAGCAGGGCCAGCAATGTCAAGGTGGATCCATGTTGATTCATCAATGAATTCTTGAAGTAGTAAAGCTGCAGTAATTGCTCCTCCGTATCTACCACCCGTATTCTTCATATCTGCAATATCAGAATCAATTAAATTCCTATAGCCTTGGTGGAGAGGGAGGCTTGAAAAAACTTCTCCGTATTCATTTGAGGATTCTATAAAAATCCTTTCATATTTATCAGTATTTGATAGTACTGCTCCAATATCTGGTCCTAGTGCAACCTTAGAAGCACCTGTTAATGTTGCAACATCAATAATTAGCTCGGGTTTTTCTTCTGCTGCATATGCTAGGGCGTCAGCCATTATTAACCTTCCTTCCGCATCGGTATTTAAAACCTCAATAGTCTTTTTATTCCTTGTCGTAAGAATATCTCCTGGCCTTATTGCAGTACCGCTTGGCATATTTTCAACTAAAGGAGTAAGAACTCTCACCCCGATATCTAGATTCATTTTAGATATAATATTTACTACCCCCCAGACAGTTGCGGCCCCAGACATATCTGTCTTCATAGTATCCATCCCAGAGGGAGACTTGAGAGACAGACCACCTGAATCAAACATAACACCCTTACCTACTAATGTAATTTGTCTTTCAGAAGTAGCATTATAAATTCCTTCGAGTAAGAAGGGCTCTCTTTCAGAACCTTTGGCAACTCCTAGAACACCACCAAAATTATTGTCTTCTAACCAAGAGCGATCATGAATTTTAATATCTATTCCTTTTACAAAACTATTTACACTATCAACAAATTGCTTGGGGCTTTTATCTAATGAAGGTCTATTAATTTGATCCCTAACCCACATGACTGAGCTTGCAATATTATTAGCTTCCTTAAAACCTTTAAATTCATTTGCAGTAATCTTCGCAATATTAGATTCTTCATCTTTATACTCAACAAATTTGTACTGCTGTAAAAGAATGCCCAAATAAAATTTTTCCCAATCAAAGTTATCTATTTTTCCTTTAAATTCGAGTTCTGTATCTTCAGCAATATACCTTGAGACTATTGCACCAAGTATCAGGAAATCTTCTGGCAACTCCACTCCTTCTGTCCCTAAAATAATTACGGGAGTATTTTCATTCGCAGCAAACGAAGTGAGGAGAATAGACTCCTTGAATTTTCCTTCAAAATCATGGATCTTTGATAACTCTTCTATCTGTTCTTCAGACAAAGATGAGTTATTAACAAAGTCTTTACCTGTATCTTTTACAAATATTATTTGCTTCTTATTCATTTTATAGAAACCTAACTATACCTAAGAAGTTAATAATAATGTACCTACCGCACCAATTGAAGTTAAAAATGATAAATAGCTGAGTCCAGTTGCGGCCATTACTCCCGAATAACCTTTTTCATTAAGAGAAGAATTGGCCGCTGCAGCAAGAACACCGGTTGCTAATAATAAACCAATAACAACATAGTTATAAGGATAAGAAACTGTAGAGGTTCCATTTGAAAGGCTAAATATCTGAAGAAACATTTCAATTGAGGAGGCTACAATCCCAAATCTTGCGATTTGCTTCATCCCATATCTATCAATTGTTGGATCTACCAAAAACCAATGCCCTATGAGCATTAGTGACAGTATGGATGAGTTTATTGAGATTAATATATAATCTGTGGTTTCTATATTTGGAGTAATTCCGTTTTTTATTAAACTTGAAATAGTTAAAGAAAGGACAATAGCAAAACTGAGATAATAAAATCCTTTTCTTGGTTTTATAGAGTATCCGATATAGAAGATAAATGGGAGCAGGTCTAAACCTAATACATACAGATATTCACTCAAATTCATATAGTTAATAGAATATACCGAGTGGATAATAAAAAATGGAACTGAATATATTTGTTTTA
>Ga0066862_10000450_pt1 | contig 16554 bp, 13 predicted proteins | sample ETN02SmetaG_FD_66431 | JGI IMG/M metagenome (GOLD analysis project Ga0066862, IMG submission 66431) | Marine microbial and viral communities from oxygen minimum zone, Eastern Pacific Ocean - ETNP2014F10-02SV255 | ecosystem: Environmental > Aquatic > Marine > Oceanic ... | reverse complement strand
AATAAAGATATTTTATTTGTAGGAAATATAATTCCGAGAAAAGGAGTCAAATTTCTATTAGAAGCTTTTGATAGATTTGCATCCGAAAATAACAGAGGTTCCTTTTTCTTGGTAGGAGATACCCCGAACCAAGTTTACTTTAATGAATGTATGCAACATGTAGAAAAAAGTAAATATAAGAATAGAATAGAATTTCTTGGGAAAATTGATCAGGCAGAAATATCGGAACTTATGAACAAATCAAAAGTTTTAGTTTTGGCAAGTAGTTATGAAGGACTTCCAAGAGTTCTAATTGAGTCGGGTCTATGCTCTCTTCCTAGTATTGCACCAGGTATCGATGGTATAGAAATACCCTTTGGAGAAGAGGGTGGAACAGCGATTTATAGTCTTAACAACTATGTTGAGTTTTTAGCTCATCTGGAAAAGATATATAGTGATAATGAGTACTACTCTCTCTTAACAGAAAGAGCCTATAGACTTTCAAATGAACTAGCGGGGAGGGGTACCTTTGCTAATAATTGGTTAAGAATGATTGAATTGGTATTGAAATGACATCTTCAAACAACCTTTTAATATTGAACCTTGGCATAGATGCAAATGACACATCTTTGGGTTTTACTCAAACGTGGATTGAGGAACTTAACAAAGATTATAAAAACATCGATGTAATCACAATGCGCCTAGGGAGAAATAACTTAAGCAATGAGATAGGGATACAATTTATTAATACTAATGAAAAAAAGCTTTCAAAAATAGCCCAGTTAATAAAAATTCGTAAAACATTCAAAGAGTTACTACAAATTCAAGATTACGATCATTGTTTTGCACATATGAGCCCCCTGTTACTTCTTGTCGGATGGATTCACTTACGTAGAAAAGGAATAAAAACTACATTATGGTTCACTCATCCAGGTCCAAAATTTGGATCAAAAAAATTAATTCTTATACTAGCTACTCTCTTTGCAAACAATGTTGTGACAGCTTCAAAAAATTCTTTTCCTTACAATGTAAAGAAACTTGAGATAATAGGCCATGGAATTGACTTTTCTAGATTTGAAAGAGTAAAAAGAAAAACGATAAAAAACTTTTTATACCTCGGAAGAATCTCAAAATCAAAACATGTTGATGTAATAGTTAATAACTTTATTAAGTTTAATAATTCAAACGGCAATCAGTTCTCATTGACTTTAATTGGTGGTCCATTGAACTCTGAAGATAATATATATTTAAATTCCATAAAGAAAATAATTGGTACTAATTCTGGAATTACTATTGCAGGGAAAGTCCCCCATGCTGAACTTAATAGTTTAATGAAAAAATACGATTGTAACATCAATTTAGGTGGAAAAGGTTTTTTCGATAAAGCGGTACTTGAAACTTTGCATGCTGGGTTAATTAACATTTGCTTTAACAATGATTACAAACAATTCTATTCAGAGACATATCGAGAAAAATTATTTATTAATAATGATTTAAATGAACTGGAAGGGATATTTGAATATTTAATTAAATTAAATGATGAAGAAATCCACTCTATAATTGAATACGCATCAGAAACCCTTAAAAACCATTCTCTTCAAACATTGCCAAGTAGGCTAAGTGGGGTATTCTCCAGGTAATAAATTACTTTCTATCTATCCTTTCTCGAACCCAATTAATCAACTTGCTCAACCCATCTTCAAGACTTACTACTGGTTCATACTCAAGTTCTTTTATTGCAAGAGTTGTGTCAGGCTTTCTTTGTTCGGGGTCATCCTGAGGTAATTCAAAAAACCTAATCTCAGAAGTAGAGTCAGTTTTCTGAATTATCTTTTTTGCAAGATCTATGATCTGTATTTCATCAGGATTACCTATATTCATTACTCCCTGAAATTCTGAACTCATTAGTCTAAATAGATACTCTACTGTATCTGACACATAGGACAAGCTACGTGTTTGAGTACCATCTCCATAAATTGTTATATCTTGACTGGTTAGTGCTTGATAAACAAAATTTGTTACAACTCGTCCATCATTAATCTGCATTCCTGTTCCATAAGTATTAAAAATTCTTGCAATCTTTACATCTAAACCAAATTCATTCATGTATGTAAAAGCTGAGGCTTCAGCAAATCGTTTTGACTCATCATACATACTCCTTGGCCCAACTGGATTAACATTTCCCCAATAGCTTTCATTTTGTGGTGAAATTAATGGATTTCCATAAACTTCACTTGTTGATGCTAAAAGATATTTTGCTCCCTTTGCTTTTGCCAATCCCAAAGAATTTATCGTCCCTAAACTTCCTGATTTTAATGTATTTACTGGATGTTCTGAGTATGCTTTTGGAGAAGCAATACTAGCAAGGTGTACAACTATGTCAACATCTCCCTCTATCTCAATAAAATCCTGGACATCTTGCTCTACAAATGTAACTTTTCCGCTTTCAATATATCTTTTGATGTTATCTAATTTTCCTGTAATTAAATTATCAATCACAACAACAGTAAAATCTTTATCTATGAGTTTCTTTATAAGATGGGATCCTATAAAGCCCGCTCCACCAGTTACTACAATCTTCATAGTATTTTGTTTTCCCATGGGATATATACTGTATTGTTTTTGCTTTGTAATTTCTTTTTTATTATTTCCATTTCATTAAAAGGATACATAAGTACAACTAAAGCATCGTTTATTTCATCAAAATTTGTTACTGTATCTGGAAGGCCTGAATTAAATTCATCATAAATAAGGAGACTAGTTTTTTCTCCCTTTAGTTCCTCATATAGTTTTATAGTTGGCGAGTCTCTCATGTCGTCTGTATTTTCTTTAAAAGCCGCACCATACAAAACTATACAGTTTTTTGATAGAGTACTATTGATCTCTAATATCTTTCTCGCAGTCCATTCTGAATGCTTCTTGTTAGATATGTTTATTGAATTAATTATTGGACTAGAAAGCCCTGCCCCATCAATCATTACTTTTAATGATTTTATGTCTTTTGGAAAACATGATCCTCCCCAACCAGGTGAGGGTCTGAAATAATCTACACCAATTCTGCTATCGGCACCTATCCCTCCTATGAGAGTTGGAATATCTGCATCTAATGCATCTCCAATTTGTAATGCTTCATTTACAAAAGAAAGTCTCATGGGCAAATAAGCATTACTTAAATATTTAATTAAAAGCGCAGTAACAGCATCTGTCAATATTATTTCTGAATTAAAGTCTTTATAGAGATTAGCTATAATCTCTAAGCTACCTTCTTTTGAACCACCGATAACTATTCTGTCAGGATTGTTAAAGTCATATAAAGCACTCCCCTCTCTTAAAAACTCCGGATTAAAGACAAAACTGTCGACATCGTCTAAGTGGCCTTTGAATTCACTAAGGACAGTTGGGGGGAATGTAGATTTTATACAAATGACTGCATCTTTCCTAATTGATTCTCTAATTGAACCTAATGCGTTATACAAAAATTCTAAATTAGATTCTTCTCTTTCTCCCTCGGGAGTTTGAACACAAATGAATACAATATCTACTTTGCTTAATTCTTTTGAATAATCTGATGAAAAAGTTATTCTGGAATTAATCTCTTTATCTGATATTACTTGGTCTAAATTAGGCTCAAAGAAAGGAATCTCTCCATTTTTTAGTCTGGACACCTTATTCTTGTCAAGATCTACAAAGTGTATATGGTGGCCTAATTGAGCAAAACCCAGACCTGTGACAAGCCCAACATATCCTGCACCAATTATGGCAATATTGCTCATTATTTATATTCTTAACATTATAAAGTTCAACCCTTATCGTATAATCCTATATAAGATAATTGTGATGAAAATTTTTTTTATTTCGCATTGGGGGTGGGGTCTTTATAAATCAAGATCTCAAATTGCTAAAGAAATCAGAAAAACCTATACAGTAAGTGCTGTATGCCCAAAGGATGAGTATTACGATATGCTCGTTGATTCATATGACAAATTTTATGAATGGAAAATCAACAGGACAAATAGCAACTTAAGACAAATTATATCAACAGTAAATCTAAACAAAATATTAAGAGAAAATTCGGTAGGTAATCTCTTTCATGTATTTACATTCAAATCTTCTGTTCTATTCTCTCTTAGTCTTACTCTTGTTCGTAAAAAGAAAAATATACATGCGATATCTTCAATAACTGGACTTGGATACTTTTTTGGGAATACAACAATAGCAAGACTGGCTAGAACAATCTTTAGACTTCCCTTAAGAACTATCCTTTCAGGAACATATGATTACTACATCTTTCAAAATAAAACAGATTTGAATAGGTTGAAAAGCTATCTAAAGCTTAATCCAAAAAATTTGAAACTTATTGAGAGCAGTGGTCTAGAGACCAAGAAAATAAAGATTAAAAAGAATTTTACTACAGAAAATTTGAAAGTAATTATGGCAACTCGACTCCTTAAAGAGAAAGGAATAGATGAATATATAGAAATAGCTAAAAAAGTAAAAGAGCAAAATAAAAAAATTGATTTCTTCCTTGCTGGAGAGATAGACAAAGGAAACCCCAGTTCTATTGATGAAGAACAACTAGTTGAGATAATTAATGATGATGACATTATTTACTTGGGAAATGTTGATGACTTACAGAATAAACTTCTTGAATATGATATCGCAGTAACAACTTCTTATCATGAAGGGTTTTCAAGATTTCTACTCGAATCTTCCTATGTTGGATTATATTGTCTCTCCAATTACTTACCGGGTACGGAAGCTATATTAAAAAATAACTTAAATGGCAAATTAATAAATAATAATAATATAGATGAATTTGTCGTTGAAATAATTAATTACGCAACAAAAGATACCATAGATGAAGGTGCTATCTTGGAGCAAAGAAGGTTTATTAATAAAGAATTTTCAATTGAAAAAGTTACCCAAGAATTTGTTGATATATATAGTAAAATCGAAATAGATGTCTGAAGTACAATTCCCTATATTAATTGTGGGAATATTTTCCATTGTTTCTTCCTATTTTTTAACATACTTAGTCCACAACCTAACTAAAGGTAGGAAGATTATTATAAAAAATTTTAGCGAGAGGAGGTTGTCTGACAAAAATATACCGCCATTTGGTGGTTTATCAATGTCTATAACCTTTTTACTAGCAACAAGACTCTTAGGAGAAGCTAGTCCAGAGATAAAGATTATTAGTGTCGGTTGTGTGGCTATAGCGTTGGTTGGTTTATTTGATGATCTGTTTAATCTTGAATGGTGGAAAAAGCTTTTACTTCAGATTATTTGTATTTCAATTCCTATATATAATTCATCCATTGTATTAAATATTGAAGAAAATCTTCAAATAGACCGTTCAAATGTTATAAACAATCTCACAACATTTTTGTGGATATTACTAATAGTTAATTCTGTAAACTTTATAGACAATATGGATGGACTAGCAGCTAGCATCAGTATGTTAATCGCTATTGAATTAAGTATCCTTGCTTTTTTTCTTAACCAAAATAACCTTGCAGATGTAGCCGGCATACTCGGCTTTACAATATTTGGTTTTCTTCTAATGAACTTTCCTCCTGCAAAGATTTATATGGGTGACTCAGGCAGTATGTTTTTGGGATACTGTCTCGCATTTCTGAGTGTTATATTCATATGGAATCCATCTAATTCTGACTTTTGGAGAATATCTATACAGCCAGTTCTCTTATTTTTTACTATTCCTATTTTTGATTTGGCAATAGTTATTATCAGTAGGATTTCAAAAGGAAAATCACCTATTCAGGGAGGAGTTGATCATGTATCTCATAGACTAATGAATCTTGGATTCACTGAGAAGAAGGTTATCGTAACTATTTGTTTACTAAATATATATACAATAATAATGATTTTCTTTATGGTTACATTTAGCCAACTCCAAGCAGGAGTTGTATTGATAATATTCGTTCTATCATTTATCGGTCTTGGGTTGAAATTACTAAAAGTAGAAACTCTAGACTAATCTATTTTGGATTCTAACTCAACAACTCTTTCTGGTGTTCCAGCATCAATCCACCAGCCATCAATTTCATAATAACTAAGACCTCCCTCTTCTAACAATCTCTTGTTGAGGTCTGTTATCTCAAGCTCCCCTCTTTCAGATGGTATTAGAGTCTTTATTTTACTGAAAATATCAGACTTGTATAAATATAAACCAACAACTGCAAAATTAGATTTAGGATTTTCTGGCTTTTCCTCCAATGATAAAATTCTACTCCCCTCAACTTCAGCAACCCCAAAATCTTCTGGATTCTCAACACTTTTTAGAAATATGGTTGATATATCTCCACTCGCCATTTCTTTTTTTTGTAATGGATTTTTTTCAAAAAAATTATCACCTAATACTAGAAGGATTTGCTCACTAGAAATTTTATCTTCTGCAAAAGATAAAGCATGAGCTATGCCTAACTGTTTTGGCTGTATAACATATTTGATTCCGGCTCCAAATTTATCACTATTTACTTTTCGAATTGAATCATCAATATTTGGATTGGTTACACAAACAATATTCTCTATATTGATACCCCAATCTAGAACTTGCTCAATCTGTTTAACTATCATGGGAATTCCGTTAATTTCAAGCAAGACTTTTTCCGTATTAGTGCCACGAAAGTCTTTTAATCTAGTCCCTAATCCTCCAGCTAGGATTACTATTGAAATTTTATTTAGATTCATCACAAAAAAATATTGTTAGATTATCCTAACAATTTGTATAATAAAAACAATAACAATCAATGATAAATAGATCTTACATAATAGTTCTCTCCGTATTAGTAGCCTTAGCTCTTGGGACTTATCAATTATTAATTCCTAAATTTACTACTAAAGCCTACAGTAGAGAGACTGTAGAAAATATTAGCCAAGGATTAACAACAACCACAAGATTAGGAACTGACTCAAATCAAGAAAGTTCAGAAGTATTAAATGAGACTAGTAGCTCCACTAATGAAAATGAAGAAACTGAAGTAAGTATCAAAATAGGAGTAGAGCAGGAATTATTAAGATTCAACAATGCAGAAAAATTAGAGGATAATTTTATTTCATACCTTTTAATTGGGTCAGATGAGAGATCAGAAAATTCCTCACCTGCCCGAGGGTATGTTAAAGGAAAGAGAGCAGACGTGCTTATTCTTGGAATAGTAAATGAGTCGAGTAAGAAAACTTCTTTGATTTCAATTCCAAGAGATTTATTAATCCGAAATAGTTGTACTGATGAAATACAGAGAATCAATGCTAGCTTTTCTAGTAATGCATGTGGAAATAATGTAGAGAATCTTGCAGCTTCAATACTAAACCTGACAGGAATAACTATAAATCATTTAGCACTATTCAACTTTGAAGGCTTTGAAAAGATTATTGATTCAGTTGGAGGAATAGAGCTTTGTGTAGATCGAACTGTTAGAGAAGGATTTTCTTTTGAATTACAAAAAGGTTGTCAAGTGGTTACTGGTGAGATAGCTTTGAACTGGGTTGTATCAAGAAATACAGAAGTCCTACTTGGAAATAAGATAGTGGATGAAAATGGGAACGATGCCTCTACATGGAAAAAACTATCTAATGTAACTGACCTAACAAGAATTCAAAGACAACAAGATATTGTAATTGAACTTCTCAGTCAATTGAACGACTTTTCAAGCTTGGGTGAACTTACAGATTTCATTTCCGCACTCGAGGATACTTTTGTAGTAGATGAAAACTTAACCAATAATAAAGCTGCAAACCTTTTATGGAACTTGAGGACTCAGTCGTTAAACAATATTGACAAATTGACAATTCCAACAAGACCATATAGAACTGAATCAGGTATGGAAGTCCTAGTGATGACTTCTTATTTCTTGGACTTCCTTAAAGAAAATGACTTACTGGATTAATTCTTTCCTTAGGGAGTGAAGTACTCCTACTATTACCCAAATATAAATGGCTATATCGGGTGCATAGATTAGGTCGTTAGTAAAGTTTTGTAAAATCAAAAAACACATCAGTGTTACAAGTAAATTGCTTTCATCTGATTTACTTGTAATGCCAATTCGTATTGAATAAATGAAGAAAGCAAATAACAATAATGATAAAACTAAGCCATACTCTACGGCAAAAGTTAAGAAACCATTATGTGCTGTAGTTAGCTGACTTAAATGTGCAGAGTCCACTGTTGGTGCATCACCTGAGGAAAAGTATGAATCATCAGCATACAGTAAACCACTTCTAAGACTCCTGTCTCCAATTAGGTTCTTGAATTCTCCTGAGCTGTTTGACCAGCTAAAAAATAGTCGTCCGTCATCAGCAATCCATTTCCATGAAGCAGTCTGTCCATTAAAACCTGAGGTTAATGAAACTAAAACTGCTTCTTCCCAAATTATTTCTGGGACTTTTAGGTATAGGCTAATCTCAAAATCGTCATTAAAATTATAATCCTCATTCTCGACACTAACCCAATACTTTGTTGGATTGTACATGACTATACCAAAGTCACTAAAGCTTATATTTGAGTTATATTCTTCTTTGCTAGCAACTTTATACACCTTATATGATTTATTAAGATTTTCTTCTATAAATTTGATTTTTCTTATATTTTCTTTTGTATTGATAATAACTTCTGAAACTTCTGCGCCAAGCCATGTATTTCCGAAAGATTGGCCATCAACCCATCCCCCAATCTCTATAACTCCACTATTATTATTAAAGTCAACTACAAAACCTGGTGTGTGGTCATAGCCCAATTGTTCCCAATCTTCTCCATTCTTTGAAGTGTAGAATCTGAATACCGACCTTGGAAGTATCCTATCGTATTTATCAAACTCTACCTTCAACCAACCCTTAACTTCCCTCAAGTCACACCCTTCACAGTATTTGGTAAACTCCTCAAAAGTTACTTTTTCATATCTCAAGGTTAAATCCTCCGTTAGTGCTGCTAGTTCCCCTATAGCTAACTTTCTTGAAGGGCACCCAAAAGTAACATCGAATAAATTAACTTTTTCAAAGTCCTTCTCCTCACATTGTTTAAACAAGGAATCGTTAATCAAGCTTGCAAAATGACTATTCTCTTCTTTTGAAGAGTCAATAAAACGGGTAAACAAATTTGATGATATTCCAAGATGTTCATTATTGATAAAGTGATTTAGACATGCATATTCACCTCTAGATACTAAGTACTCCGGACCCTGCTGAGGTATACATTTTGACTCAAGAAACAAACCATCTAGATTATTGTGTTCAATATCCTTAACAATGGAGAAAAATTTTATGAGAGATTCCACTGTAACTCTTGAGTTTTGACATGTCTTTCTGTTTCCAGTACATTTATCAGCTATATTTGCTGCTTGTAATACTTCATATCCTCCTCCCGAAGAAGCTATAATAAAATTTCCCTTTCCTTCGTATCCCTCAGGAATTATCCCAGAAGAGATTTGATTAACAGAAATATTGTATTGCTCTTCAAGAAGCTCGGGATCTAATGCTAGTAAATAACTTCCATAAATATCAGTTAAATATCTACCTCCCCCTACTCCTTGAAATATATCTAAGTTAATTAATGCTATGTCTGATAGTAATGCTCTGTCTGAATCTTTTAATATTATCTGAGAGTCTCCGAAATATAGAAAAAGACCACCTAAAGTTAAGCAGATTGAACTTGAAATTAAAACAATCTTTAAATTCTTACTTTCTAGATAGAGAAATATAATTAATGATAGAAGAATTGCAACATAAGAACCCCTAGAAAATGTTAGAAACAAACAAAAAATTGAAATAAATAATATTGTGATGTAGATTATTTTTAGCTTTAGTTCATTAGTTTTTATATAGTAATAAATAAATACCAGGGTAGACAATCCAAGAAGAGCTCCCAATACATTTGGTCCCCCACCTTGTATTCCTGCAAGACGTCCTGAATTTAATAAATTACTAGGCCAAATATTTGAAGGTATCCATCCATTATTATTGTCCACCGAGGTATATTCTGTAATATAAACAATAAAATTAGCAACGGAGACTACGGATATTGGTAAGAAGAGAAATCTTACTAGTTTATCCTTATTCGTAATGAAACTTGAGTATGTGTATATAAGATATCCAAAAAATATATATACTAAGAATCTTAAATTTATAGGATTAAAAAAACTACTTGTTGAGGAAATGAGTCCAAAAAGTATAAAAACTGTAATTAAACCTAACCAAATTCTGCTATCAGATAAAGCTATTGGAGATTTATTTATTAATGAATGGGACATTAAAAAAAATATAATTAATAAAAATGGAAGATCTTCAAAATTAATTCCAAATATACCTAAACCAAAATTAGGAAGTATCAAGGTAGAGAAAGCAATTAGAAAACCTAAAATAAATATAAATTTGTCAGAATTTAATATTTTTTTTGCCAAGTGGGCCCGGCAGGACTCGAACCTGCGACCGACGGATTATGAGTCCGTTGCTCTAACCAACTGAGCTACAGGCCCTAGTTCTAGGAAAGAATTGTCCCCACCTTAAGTGCAACCCCCATATCTCCTGCAACTTTTAACTTACCTGTCATAAATGCTGCTTGAGAACTAGTACTTCCGTTTAGGATTTCTTCCATGGTCTCTCCGTCAACTGTAACAGTACAAGATGCATCATTATCATCTGAAGTAATCGTTCCAGCTTCAGGATCAATAAGGACAACCTCTTCGTCAACAACAAACTTAATGCTGCTACCCAAAGCAGAGAGGTCTTTCCCTTCCGCTATTCCTTGAATCTTACTCAATAGTTCTGACATAACTTTTCCTCCTATATCTAATTAATTATAAACGAAATTTTATATATCTAATTACAATTTGCTCCGAGGGTGGGACTCGAACCCACAACCAATGGATTAACAGTCCACTGCTCTGCCAATTGAGCTACCTCGGATAGCAAAACTATACTAATAAAGATTATTTATTAGTATTATACAATGCTTCTTTTTTCTTTTTTAATTCTGCAAGCTCACTCAAAATTTCTATAGATTCTTCTTTTTCTGTAGTTACCTCGAGCTTATTTGAGAGTTCTGATATGTTAGAGTCTAGAATCTTTTCATATAATCTCAACTTGGCTTCCTCAAACTCAGACTGATCATAAGAGATAGTAAAATATTTAGCTAAATACTCTGGTAAATTTTCAGAAGCCATGGACTGCCTGTGTTCCTTTAAGTCATGCAGTTTTGTCCTCAAAGAAAGGCCCATGTCATCAAGTATAAAATTAGACTCTTCATCTAAAACTTTATCATCCTTCCTTAACATCTCTGATAAAAAGATTGTCTCAAATTCGTTTGTATAAGATACTACTTCAGTAGTCTCTCTAGGATTAAGTTCTGGCTTATCAATTTCTGCTTCTAACACCCCAATGTCGATATCTAACTTGTCAGATATCAGTTTTTTTACTTCTTCTACCTCAATAGGTGATAACATATTCATTAAGTCATTTAACTTATAGACGATTTCATTTTTTCTTATGTCTTGCTTTAGTTTTGTTTCTATCTCCTCGGTAAATAAAAACTCTACTAAATCCTTTTTATCATCAACAAACTTCTGGAAATTGTTCAATTGATCCTTTTCTAACATATCTCCAATATCTTTATACCCGTTAAATTCAACAACTTTAATGTTCAATGCTTTCTCTTTTCTTATATTTAGGTTCAATACTCTCTTTGTTGCTTCAAGTCCTGCCATATCATTATCAAAACAAAGGACAATAGTAGAATTGAAATTTGCTATATAACTTAAATGATCATTTGTCAATGAAGTTCCGCAAGGAGCAACTGCTGTTTTGATTCCATACATAGATGCAGCAACAACATCTATGTATCCTTCAAAGACAAAAATCATATCATTATTTTTTGCAGACTCAGAAAAGTTAGGAACCGTATATAAGCTCCTGCTTTTTTGGTACAACAATGTTTCAGGACCATTTAAATACTTAGGTCCTTTAGAGCTGATTGTTCTTCCCCCAAAACCAATAACATTATCTCTTTTATCGAAAATAGGGAAAAGTATCCTATTTATAAAGAACTGGTTTCCGTTTGTATTGAAAATTCCAATTTGCTCTAAATCTTTACTCGTTAGATCATTCGATTTACAGAATTCTACAAAATTTTTTTCATTAGTCCCAATCCAGCCTAATTTAAACTCCTCTATTGCTATTTTATTTAAACCTCTGCTACGAAGAAATGATCTTGCTTTGTTAGCACTATCTGATGACATCAGCTCTTCATGGAAATGTTTTGTGAGTAAATTTGACTTTTCTATTAACTCCTTTTTAGGGATGAACTTTGATGACTTCTCGTATATAAGATTAAAGCTATACTTAGTAGCTATCTCTTCTACAGCATCAGCAAACTCTAGTCCTCTAATCTCCTGAACAAATTTATATAAATCCCCGCCCTCTTTGCATCCAAAGCAATGGAAAAGATTTTCTGAATCTGTAAAACTCATGCTAGGTGTCTTTTCTCCGTGAAAAGGACAAATGGCCATACCTTTTTCTCCACGAAGTTTTCCTGTGGTAGACTCCAAGATAAAATCACTAATCTTAGCAACTTTTTTTAGCTCTTCAATGGATTGTCTAGATATAGACATTATGAATTATATTTTTTCTTTAATACTTCTAAAACGTCGGATATTGCTACCCTCTCTTGGTCCATAGTATCTCTATCTCGTATAGTTACCATTTGATCCTCAAGAGAATCAAAATCTATTGTTATACAATAAGGAGTCCCTATTTCATCTTGCCTCCTGTATCTCTTTCCAATTGATTGAGTTACATCAATCTCTGTAGAATAATCTGAAATTAAATAAGAATTTATTTCCTCAGCAATTTTGACTAAAGGCTCCTTTTTGCTTAATGGAAGTATTGCAACTTGAATGGGTGAAAGATGCTTGTTTAACTTAAGTACAGTTCTTGTCTCACCATTGACTTCTTCTTGGCTGTAAGCATCAAGCAAAATAGCAAAGAATGTTCTAGTTAATCCTCCCGCAGGCTCTATTACAGATGGAATAATTTTCTCATTATTTTCTTCATTAAAATATGTTAAATCCTCTCCACTTGCTTTCATATGTGCATCTAAATCGAAGGTCCCCCTATTTGAAATTCCTTCTAACTCTCCCCAACCCCAGGGGTATTTGTATTCAATATCTGTAGTGGATTTTGCATAATGAGCAAGTTCTTCATTCTCATGCTTCCTTAGTCTTAAATTATCTTTATTGATCCCTATAATTGAATACCAATCTAATCTTTCCTTAACCCAAAAATCAAACCATTGTTGTTCGTCAGATTGGTAACAGAAAAATTCAAGCTCCATCTGCTCAAACTCTCTAGTTCTAAAGATAAATTGTCCTGGAGTAATTTCATTTCTAAATGATTTACCAATATTAGCAATTCCAAAAGGGATCTTAGTTCTAGTAGACCTTAGAACATTTGAAAAATTAATATATATTCCTTGTGCTGTTTCTGGTCTTAAGTAAACCTCGTTCCCCTTTTCCTTAACAGGACCCATATAAGTCTCAAACATAAGGTTGAATTCTTTTGGTTCTGAAAAACTCTTATCCTTTTTTTTGCACTCTGGATTATCACATATAATCTCTACCATTGAATCTTTTCTATATCTTTTATTACAATGGTTACATTCAACCAAAGGATCGGAAAATTCTCTAAGATGCCCTGATGCTTCCCATACTTCGGAGCTCTGAATAACTGCTGTATCTATTGGGTATATATTATTGTGTTTAATAACTATAGAGCTCCACCACATGTCTGCTATATTCCTTTTTAATAATGTTCCTAAAGGGCCATAATCATAACTACTTCTTAACCCACCATATATTGAAGAAGCATTGAAGACGAATCCTCTTTTCGTTGCTAATTGAACTACTTCATCAAAAGTGTTCACTATACGCCTCCGTATTTTCTATTCCGATTATTAAATTCGTTTACCGCTTCTTCCATATTGTCTTCATTAAAATCAGGCCACAGAGTTTCTATAAACATAAGTTCAGTGTAGCTGAGTTGTAATAGAAGAAAATTGCTCAACCTTTTTTCTCCAGCTGTTCTAATTAGTAAGTCTGGATTTGGCATTTTTGGTAAGTACAAATAATCATTAAAGTGTTGCTCAAAATACTTTCTAGTTAAGAACCATGCGCTCAGTTTAAATGGATTGTATAAAATTCTCTTCCAAGCGATATTAAAGGCTGCATTGTGGATTTCTTTTTCGGATCCATAATTAAAAGCAAATACTAGATTCAACTTTTCATTTTCTCTTGTCAGGGATTCTGTATCCTTCATCAATTTTTTATTTTCATCAGGAATCATCTGATCTTTTAAATCTCCAATGAAAAAGAATCTAACTCCCTTTTTATTAAACTCTTCTCTTCTTCTTGTTAAAAGATCTCTATTGAAAAACATCAAGTAATCTACTTCATGATTAGACCTGCTCCAATTTTCGGTCGAAAAAGCATACACAGTTAACCATTTAAGATTATTATCTAATGCCCAATCTATAACTTTTGACAATGAATGTTCCCCGGCAGCATGTCCTGCTGTTCTATCAAGACCCTGCTGTTCTGCCCATCTCCCATTACCATCCATAATTATCGCAATATGATTCAAATTGTAATTTTCAAGATTCATTTAATACCTTTTTCATGATATTGTTTTGATGATAATTAAGTAGTTTTTCATTATTATGTGTAAAACCAAACAAATGAAGCATCCCATGAACAATTACTAATTCCAACTCATCTATGATACTTTTACCGTACATTAAAGCATTTTTCCTTATTTCAGGTCTATGTATTAATATATCACCAACAAACCCATCAGTATTGTTTTCCGAGCATATATCATTTAAGTTAGAATATACAGGTAGAGTAATAACATCTGTTACAGAAAATTGATTAAACGCTTTCTTGTACTCTTTTGAAATCTCTTCTTTTCCTAAAGAAACTAGGTTTAAAGTAAGATCTTTTTTGATATCAAAATATTCGAGAAAAGTATTTTCAACTATTTCAAATCTATATTTTTCATTTTTATAAAAATAACCATTATATTTGATGGGCACTTCTTACTCTTCTTCTGAAGATGTAGAATCTGTTATCTCTGGATATAGAACTCTTTGATGGTAAAGCCCTTCGATACTTTCTTGAAATGAATCTTTGATTATTTGAATTTCCTGCAAAGTAAGAGGGGAACTAGTTAATTGATTATCATTAATTTTTTCATTGAATATTTCTTCAATTAACTCTGATATTTTGGTTGGTGTAGCATCCTCTTTTGTAAACCTTGCTCTCGAAGAGCCTTCTATGGAATCTGCAAGCATTACAACTGCTGACTCCTTTGTCGTGGGTTTCCTACCTAGATGTCTAAATAATTTTTTATCAACATTGTCATTATACTGTTTCTCTTTTTCGTAAAAAAATCTCATAACCGCATTCCCATGGTGTTCTAAAATTCCATTAGAAACCACTTCGGGAATTCTATATTTCTTAGCTATCTCAATACCTTCTGGTACATGATCTCGAATGATATTAACTGAATCTAATGGACTTAATTTATCGTGTGGATTCTGAAAGCTAAACTGATTCTCCACAAACATAGATGGATTGACAGTTTTCCCCAAGTCATGAAAATAAGCCATAGCTCTAGCAAGCTGACTATTTGCTTCAATCTTGGTACATGCTCTATCAGCAAGAGTACCCACAACAAGAGAGTGGTTAAATGTCCCTAGTGCTTTTTCTTCCAGATATCTCAATGCTGGGTGATTCCTGTCTGCAAGCTCAGAGAGGCGAAAGTTAGTAGTAAGTCTAAAACCAGTTTCTATGTAGGTAATGCTGGAGAATGCTGCTAAATTTGCCATTATGCCACCTACTAGTGCATATAAGGCTAAACGTAGTAATGATCCATCTTCTTTTAAGAAGTATGCAACACCATAAGCAATAACTGGTTGAAGTAAGGAAATATAAATAATTTTCTGTTTTAATTCTCTTCTGTCAACATTTTCTGATAGGAAAATTGCTGGCTGAATACAGCCAAGCCCTCCCATTGCCACTAGTCCTAAATTACCTCCTCCGGCTAAAGCGAGGAAGGAGCTTGCAAAAGCTATAACCAATGTTGCTCTCAAACTAAGCAGAGCACTACTAACTACTCCCACAAAAGAAATAGGAACTGCATAAATTAAAAATTCTATTTCATATTGTTGGGAAAAATATGAAGTTCCTCTTAAAACAACTGATGAAAAAAGTATTAAGGTTAGCAAGAGTAAATATTCATTATTAAACTTCCATATCGAATCATTAAATCTCCAAAAGATTCCATAAATCATCAGGAATACTGCAATAAAAATAGGAACTGCAGCATTTTGAATAGTTCTAGAAGCTCCAGATAAGTATCCAAAATTAGCTAAAGCTTGATACTCTACATTAGAAACTTTCTCTCCTTGATTAACAACAATTTCATCCTCAAAAAATTTAACAAAAACTGAATCGACCATAGAACTTGCCTGAGCTTTTGCTTGATCCCATGCAGTTTGGTCCAATTTCTTAT
>Ga0066862_10000445_pt1 | contig 16597 bp, 11 predicted proteins | sample ETN02SmetaG_FD_66431 | JGI IMG/M metagenome (GOLD analysis project Ga0066862, IMG submission 66431) | Marine microbial and viral communities from oxygen minimum zone, Eastern Pacific Ocean - ETNP2014F10-02SV255 | ecosystem: Environmental > Aquatic > Marine > Oceanic ... | reverse complement strand
AAGATACTTCAAGTGCGCCCATCCTCGAGGAGTGACGACGATGTACGACGAACCGGACAATGAAAAATCATTTTTTGACAAAATAAGATATTGGCTTAGAGAAGAAAGTGATATGCAATGGTTATCAATTGGTGTTTTCTTTATGATAATCATCGCTGGTGCATTCTTTTTTGATCATGCAAATGTACTTTCAGGGTGGGTGCAATCGGATGTTTCTGAACAAGGTACACTAATTGACATTGATTGGAATGATGATGGTTCAAAGGCATTGGCAATTTTTTCTGATTCTGGGGATAAGCAATTAAAAAGTTGGAATAATGAGGATGGTTGGAAATCTATCACTTACGACTCTGAACCTAATGCTGTTGATTGGGCACCTACTTTGCAACATTGGTATATTGGAACAAATGATGGAATAGAAGTTTGGACTGGTAGTGGAACCTCATCAAATCAAATGGCAATGAATTGGCCAGATAATTCTACAAATAATCGTGTTATTGATATAAGCAGCAGTGGTGTTTCAGGTTTCATCATTACACAATCTACAGATGGTTCTATGATTCATTATTTTAATGGTCCAGAAGTTTCTCAAGGCACTTACCCACCATCTACTGGAAGTGATGGTTCAAGTTCAGAAAACAATAATGCTAACGATGACACAAATTCAACAGATGATGATCTTCAACAAATTGGAAGTAATTCGGCAACACATCAAAGTCATGTTCAGCTAACACATGTTGAAATGATTGATTCAGAGAGAGCACTAGTAATCGGTTCTTCATCTGTATTTGGCATAAATCCAACAAATGCACTGACAATTGGGTCTCTTTACGATGTATGGGCATCAGGTACAGAAAACCCTAACATCCAATTAATTCATTCTAAAGCAGGTGTTGAATTATCTCAAATAATTAATTTAGAAAATACATGGGGAGAAAATAATGAAGCTGTGGTAATTGGCCCTACTGATTGTTTAATCATCAACAGGGATGGTATAGTTTCAGAATTGTGTGATGGCGGGGGTTCCTCTGGGGCAATGGATTTAGATGGGAATTTATGGATTACTTCAGCAACAAATTCTTTGGAAATAAGAAAAATAAGTTGTACAGGAGAACATAATTCCCATGTAACTAAAAACTTACTCTTGCCTGAAAAATATGAAATTAATGCCAGATTAGCAACAATAAGTGGAAATGAAGTACAATTCGAAGTACAATTCTATGGCACAGATGATAGTGGAAACGAAGTTAAAGCAACATTGGATACTTCTGCAAGTCAATCTGTATTAAGAAGTATGGATATGCTTGGTCAATTAATTGTTTTCATAATCGCAATATCTGTATTTGGTGCAACAATATGGCAATTTTACGAGAATAGAGGAAAAGGCGCTTGGTAACTTCTTTTTATTATCGGCAATCTCATGTACCCTCTGTAGGCTGTGAGAACCCTACGAGAGGGGTTGTGCAGGTTGAGCCGTAATATGATGGACCAATATTTCGAGATTAAACAGGCTAATCCCGATACAATCTTGTTTTTTCGTATGGGTGATTTTTATGAGATGTTTTATGAAGATGCTGAGACTGTATCCAAAGAGATCGGGTTAACACTAACCAGTAGAGATAAAAATTCTGAAAATCCAACACCCATGGCTGGTTTTCCTTGGCACGCTCTTGAAGAAAATCTAAGGACAATGGTAACAAAAGGTTACAAAATAACATTATGTGAACAAGAAAAAGAATTGAGACCGGGTGCCAAACTACTAGAAAGAATAGTTACTAGAGTTTACACGCCAGGAAGCTTATATGAAGAAAACTTGCTTGAGCAAGATAAAGCATCAAGACTTGCTTCAATAGTAATAAAAAAAGGAAATATTGGCATTGCAATTATCGATGTTTCAACTAGTGAAGTTTGGTCCATGGAATTCAAAGGAATTGATAATGTAAACCAATGTTCCAATGAATTAATGCGTTGGGAATTAAGTGAACTAGTGATGAGGGGAAATACCGCAAATACTGAACAAATTAACAACATTATTTCATTAGTAGAAATCAATAGTACTTCTCAACATGAAATTTCAACAAAAAAATCAATAGAATTTGTCAAGGGAAATTTCAAATTAAAGGATCTTGGTTCACTTGGACTAGATGATTCTGAAATATGTATAGATGCATTAGGTTTAGCTGCATCTTATCTTGCAAAGTTATACAAAGATGATACCCTTCAACTTAGAGACCCTAAATTACAACAAGAAGAGGATGTAGTTACTCTAGACAATACAACATTGAAAAATTTAGAATTAATAAAGACATTATCTAATGAGAAGGATGGTTCATTATTTCATTCTATAGATAATACGCGTACTTGGATGGGAAGAAGAAGGATGAAAAATTGGATAATGCGACCCTTGAAAAATATATCTCTAATAAACAAAAGACAATCTGCAATTTCTGATCTAATTAAATCAAATAGAAAATTGCATGGAATTAGAGATTCACTAAAAGGAATGAGGGATTTAGAACGATTAGCAACAAAATTATCTTATGGACGAATTACAAGCAGAGATCTTGTTGCTATTTCAATATCACTAGGGAAAATGCCAGCAATAAAAAATATACTTTTGGAATCAAAAAATATATTTTTACAGGAAATTGCAAATGATTTAGACCTATTAAATGAAATGAAATTGAAAATAGATGATGCCTTATTAGAAGAACAGCCTATTGGAATACGTGACGGCAATATGTTCAAAGATAATTTTTCAACTCAGCTTGACACTTTTAGAAAAAATGTATCTGAGGGTATGAATTGGTTGCAAGATTTAGAAAAGAATGAACGAGAAAGATTGGATATCCCTTCTTTAAAAGTTAGACACAATAGGCAATTTGGTTGGTTTATTGAAGTAACTAAAACACACCTAAGTAAAGTTCCTGAAAATTATAGAAGAAAACAAACTATGACTAATGCTGAACGTTTTATCACTGAAGAACTCAAACAAAAAGAAGACATATTATTCAATGCTGATGAAAAAGGCAAAAAATTAGAATATGATCTATTTTGTTCATTAAGAGAAGAATGTAGAAATGATTCAACAATACTAATTCAAATTGCAGATTCAATATCAACTCTAGATGTAATCTCAAGTCTTGCTGAAACGGCAAGAAATAGAAATTGGTGTAGACCAGAGTTAATTGAAAGCAATAATATTCAGATTAGCAAAGGAAGGCATCCCGTACTTGAAAAAATGCCAGAATATGTGAGTAATGACATTAAAATGAATGATAAAAGACGTTTATTATTGATAACAGGACCAAACATGGGCGGTAAATCCACATATTTAAGACAAAATGCATTAATCGTTATTCTTGCTCAAATGGGTTCTTTTGTGCCTGCAGATAAAGCAAAAATAGGAATTGTAGATAGAATTTTTACAAGGGTAGGAGCAAGTGATGATTTGAAAAGAGGGCGTTCCACATTTATGTTAGAAATGATTGAAGTAGCCCACATTTTGAGAAGAGCCACATCTAAAAGTTTAATCTTACTAGATGAAGTGGGGAGAGGAACATCCACATTTGATGGTTTATCAATAGCATGGGCTGTTTGTGAAGATATTGATACTAGATTGAAAGCAAGAACGTTATTTGCAACCCATTATCACCAATTAGTTGGCCTTGAAGAACAACTTGAAGGTTTTACAAATGTACACGTTAAAATTGCTGAATTAGAGAGTGGGTTAAAATTCCTTTACAATGTTTCTGATGGCGCATGTGATGAATCTTATGGTATTCAAGTTGCTGCATTAGCTGGGCTTCCTGCTGAAATTGTTGAAAGGGCCGCAGAATTATTATCATTCTTAGAAATGCAGGCTTCAGGAGCAAAGGCAGGATTAGGTCAACCTGTGAAAAGAGATGTAGGTCAATCAAGCCTCTTGAGATATGTAATTGGTACTAATGACATGAAGGAAATCTCTCTTGAATCGATACCTCAAACTGAACAATTAATTCAAAATCCCTGTGAAATTGCCACAATTAAACATTTAGAAACGATTGACCCTGATCTATTGTCTCCCAGAGATGCTTTAGAAAGTATTTACAAATTAAAAAGAATCTTAGAAGGAAAACATGAACTAATGGAGGAATGAAATGGATAATGAAATTCGCAAATTAGATGAAAAAACCATTTCAAAAATTGCCGCTGGTGAAGTGGTAGAAAGACCTGCACAAGTCGTCAAAGAATTGATTGAAAATAGTATAGATGCAGAATCAACAAACATCAAAATTGAAATTGAAAACGGAGGATTTGATTCTATTACCATTACAGATGATGGAAATGGAATAAATGAAACTGATTTGTTGTTATCTATAGAAAGGCATGCTACGAGTAAATTATCTAGAATTGAAGATCTTAATGAAATTTATAGTCTTGGTTTTAGGGGTGAAGCACTTTCATCAATTGCCGCTATTTCAAAATTACAAATTTCTAGTAGGAAGGAAGATTGTGATGGATATCAATTAAAGGTAACTGGAGGAGATGTAGAAAAAATCGAACCATGTGCTATGAATAAAGGAACTATAGTAAAAATAAATGATATTTTCTTTAATGTACCCGCAAGGCTTGCTTTTCAAAGAAGGTCTGCTACTGAATCTGCTAAAATTGTTGAAATTGTAGTACAACATGCTATGGCTCATCCAAACATCTCTTTTAATCTGAAAAATGAAGGGAGATTAATGCTAAATGTTCCTTCTGTCGCTAATTTACAAGATCGGTTGTTCGACTTACTAGGATTATCTGCAACTAAATTAATACAATTACAATCCCCGCCTGCAGACGAAAATGCACCCGGAGATGAAGTTTGGTCTGGTTGGATTTCTCCTCCTGAAGTAACAAGAGGTAGGAATGATGATGTACATGTATTGGTAAATAATAGAGTAGTTACTAATCAGCCTTTTTCTGAAGCAATTCGTAGAGGATACCACACAAGATTAATGGTTGGCAGGCACCCAGTTGCAGTATTAAATCTTAATTTACCTGCAAATGATTTAGATGTCAATGTTCATCCAACAAAAAGAGAAATTAGATTAAAACATTCATGGAGAGTACTTCAAAGATTAGAAAGATGCATACAATTTACTCTTTCGAAAATACCAACTCAACCTGAAAATAAAAGTAAACTTACAGGAATTACGTCTAATAATGAAATTACAACTGATTCTTTTCCTGAATCGAAAAAACCCTCATGGGTTGAGTCTGCAGGTAAACAATTATCACTAAACAATGAGATCATTGAAGAAGTTATTGAAGAAAAAGAGCACCAAATACAAATTAGTAAATCTCCATCTACTCAAAAAACTTTACCCGAATTAGACAATGAGCCTATTGCACCAGCACTTTCAATTGAAGAACGTGAATTACACAGGCATTCTGGGAAAATTGATGCCATTAGCCCAATTGATGAACCTGAATTAAATTCCTTAATAAATGGACAATTAGCTGATATGGAACCATTGTGTCAATTTGCCAACTCCTACATTGTTGTACAAACGGGAGGAGAATTACTTTTAGTTGATCAACATGCATTGCATGAAAGAATAAGATTTGAGAGATTAAGATATTCAAAACAATCTTGGGCACCACAATCAAGACTTGAACCACTAAAGTTATCATTAAATGCAATAGAATCAGAACGATTAAGGTCACAAAAAGAAAGAGTAGAAGAATTAGGTTTTAGAGTAAATGAAGTAAATGGAGAATGGGAATTAATTGCTCAACCTGAAGCTGTACCTTCTGAAAAAATTATTAGTTTTTTTTCTGACATAATACAAGACATAGGAGATGAACGAAGAAGATTGGATACTGCGGATAAATTGAAAGATCATGTTGCATTCATGCAATCATGTCGTGGCGCTGTAAAAGCAAATCAAATACTTAGTTTGGCTGAAATGAGGCGTTTGTTATCTGACATGAAAAATATTCCAAACCCCTGGGCTTGTGTTCATGGAAGACCAACAGCATTAAAAATTTCAATTGATGAATTAGATAGACATTTTGGAAGGCATGGTTAGGAAATACTTACTTGTTGACAATATAATCGTTTAATGAAATCTGGATCACTATTTGCATACCATTCAAAAGACTCTACTAAACCTCCTAAATGTGTAATCAATACTATTGCTGACATTTGTAATCTATGATCTCCATTAGCTAATATTCTGTTTTTAGGAATTGATAATTCTGATTTTGAAATAAATAAATCTGAATTATGATCTAAATCAATACCAAATTCATTGCATAAATGAATAGTAGATTTTATTCTATTTGTTTCTTTATTTACTGCATTTTCAATTCCCGTGATTATACCACCTTCAGAAATAGCCATAATGATACTTAAGGGAGTAATCATATCAATATTGTTTCTTATATCGATAGAGAAGAATTTACTTTTATAATCACTAAAATCAATAATGATACTTTCTCCGTCATTAATCCAAATTAATCCTATATCTGAAAGAAAATCCTTGATACTATCGAATCCTAATGCATCTTCCTTTTTTGGCCAATTTTTAACTAAAACCCTACATTTATGTAATTTAGAAAATAACATAGGAAATAAAATCAATGAACCTTCCCCCGGGATAATTATCTCTTCATTTATTTGGGGTTCCCATGGTAAAATTACAATTGAGTCCTCGCTAATAACTAAATTTGAACCCGTTTTTTCACATAAATCAACTGTAAGTTCAAAATAAGGTTTCGACACTATTGTATCAACAAATTTAATTGTGTTTTTTTCTATAGAACTTGGCATAGTTATTAATAATGCAGAAATTAATTGTGAAGTTTTTTTTGTAAATACCTCTATTATATTTGGTTTGAAAACTCCATTTATGGTAAATGGTAAAAAATCCCCATTTTCTTTTTTTATTGAAACGCCTCCGTGTTCTAAAACTTGAAATAATTCTGAAAAATTTCGAGAGGATAAGGATTCGTCACCGATAATTTTGGCAGTGATGCCATTTCTAGCTAATAATAACGATAGAAATCTCAAGGTTGTAGCGCTGTTACCACAATCCAACATACCTGGATTTCTGTTGAATTCTGAAGGATTACAACCATTTACACTCCAATAATCTCTCTTTTTTATTGTGACGCCTAGTTTTTCTAAAACTTTTACACAAGATAATATGTCATTTCCAATACTTCCAGGAGCCTTAATGATTGATTTTTTTTGTGTTTGTGCGGCAAGAAATAACCACCTAATAAAATGGCTTTTTGAACTTGGTAATTCCCAATTAAATGGATCTGGTGTATTTTTAAGCTTTTTAATCATGAAAGATTCTTTTTGATTTGAAATAAAGGACTCATATTCATCTGCCATTTTGGTTTCAAAATTCGAGTTTTGTTCCATGTTCAAATAGGGGCAGGACAAAACTTGATTATAGTCCTTTAAGCGTAATTACAATCTATATCCTAAGGTCTGCACTCAAAATGAGATGGTATCATAGTCAAAGACAAATTGGGAAGAACTCTACAAGATTTGAGGATTTCAATCACTGACAAGTGCAATTTTAGATGCGGATATTGTATGCCAAGGGATGTTTTTGACAATAATTGGGAGTTTTTACACCGCAATGAATTATTAACATATGAAGAAATAATTGAAATTATTGGTTCCTTTGTAAAATTAGGGCTAAAAAAAGTTAGATTAACTGGGGGTGAGCCATTAATTAGAAAAGATATTCATAAATTAATTAGCCTAATAAAATCCTCTTTCCCAGAACTAGAGTTAGCACTTACAACAAATGGGTCACTACTAAATTATCATTCAAACAAACTTAAAAATGCAGGATTAGATAGAATCACAATTTCTCTAGACTCCCTTGATCCTGAATTATTTAAGATAATGAATGATACCAATATTCCTATCAATCAAGTCTTAAATGGCATTGAATCAGCAATAAATTCAAAGATAAAGTGTATTAAAATTAATTGTGTAATTAGAAAAGGTATGAATGAAAATCAGATTATTCCATTAATTGATTATTTCAGAGAGAAAAATGTAATTCTAAGGTTTATTGAATTTATGGATGTTGGAAATTCTAACCAATGGAACTTAAATGAAGTAATCACAAAAAATGAAATTCTTAAGATAATTAATTCAAAAAATGAATTTGTCCCAATAGGTCGAAAGAAAGTATCTGATGTAGCGGAACAATGGATTGATATTAACACAAATCAAAAAATAGAAATTATTTCCTCTATCTCTCAACCATTTTGTTCGCATTGCACTAGAGCAAGACTTTCTTCTGACGGGAAATTATACACTTGTCTTTTCGGCTTCAATGGCTTTGACATAAAGAAGATCTTGCGTGAAAAGGGAGATTTAATAACGGAAATTGAAAACATTTGGAAAAATAGAGACGATAGGTTTTCAGAACTTAGAACTGAATTTATGAAAATACCAAAAAAGATTGAGATGTCATATATTGGTGGTTAATTAAAGCGCAGGCAATCTAATCTCTGATAATTCTGAATTTGATCTTTGATAATATAAACGCATAATCCACATACCATCATCTGTTCCAGCGGCTGTAGAATTAATGATGAAATAATCACCCTCATTCACTGTATACATTGCATCCTTATCATGAAATGCAACTACTGAACCTATTCTTCCATATACATCCGCATCTCCTGCAAATCCTTTAATTCCTGTTTGATTCGAATCTTCAGAATGATATATGTTAAATTGAACCATATCTGGATCTAAATGTTTATTTAATTCTGTAAATTTAACAATTTGAAAACCGTTATCCAAGCCAGTAACGCTAACTTCTGCAAGTGGAGGTGCTTTTTCTGCAGTATTGATACTACCTGAAATCATTATAACAATAATTGAGGTTAATAATACAGTAATAGCCAATAATAGAACAGTTGCAATCACTGGGCTAACAGCAGATTCATCAGTCTCAAAACTTCTCCTCAAACGCATATTTTGAGTCTCTCCGTTAATCCCAGAGTCACAAACCATACTAAACCCTCCGCTCATGCAATTCTTTGTACAGTTTCAGGAGTAATTCCTTCTTCTGGCGTTACTCTATAACTCATTACAGACAAGTTTTCAGGAGCATTTCTAAATTTTCTTACAATCATTCTTGTTTCAAATTCACTCCCAATCATATGTACTCCAAATGTAAGCACCATGTCAGCAAGCGAAGACATCTCTTGTTCTATAGAAGAATCTAATGAATCTGTGCTCACGCATAATAATAATATCCCTTTAGCCATTTGAGTATGTGCTTGCATCATCCTCAACATTGAAATTACTCTGCTTTTTTCATATCTTTGGAAAAAGAAATCTAAATTTTCTACAGCGCAACGAAAGAATGGTCCTCTATCAATGATATTGTTGGCCATTTCTGTTAAGAAATCCTCTGTTTCATCATCCACAAATCTTGTTTGAGATAATCTTTGAATGTCGTTCATATTGAATCCTTCGAGGCGATATTTACTAGCTTGCAGTTCTTTTCCTAATACCCGATCGTTATATTCAGACCCGATACTAATTATTTGTAATTCATTTAACCAATTATATTTGTCATAAACCTGCATAATCTCATCAGATGTTTCATTTGTGGATATATACACAGTATTTTCTGGTTCTTCGCAAGGAGATAAGAATTGTTTTGCAAATAATTCAGCACCTGCTCCTGGATCTGTAAGGGCTAAAATTGTAAAACCTCTAGGAACTCCTCCGTTCATAATTTTATCAAATTTCGGTATTCCAAAACTACCCATTTTTCCAAAAAATTGTTCATCCTCTGCAGTAATCTCAAATTGACGTGCTGTATCCATAAAATCAAACTCCTTAATTTATTACAATTTGTCCTCTGTCTATTAAATCAGTACAATATAAATCTAAATTTGCTAAAACTCCAGGGGGTGTTTGATCTGGAACATTAATTATTACTGAAAGAACCTCTCTCTGTCTAAATGTATTTACAAAGGTATGTAAATATTCAGCTAACATTCTCTCTTCGTTATATATTGCCAATGCATTAACACTATCCAAGATTACAAAATTTCTTTCGCTTAAAGTTCTCCTCATCTGATACATAGTTCTCAATAATGCGCTTTCAAGCATAATTGGAGAATCAATATACGAGATGTTGTTATGTTCTGTATTTGTTCCTCCTAATATCCCTGAAGAAACCATGTCTAAAAATTGGATATTGCCTGTTGGAATGCCTACTGCTTCTAAACCTTCTATAATTTCATTTGCTCCTCTAGATGCTGAAATGTATACGCCTCCCATTTCAAAAACATTAATCAAAGGATGTATTACACTTGCCGTAACCGTAAATGAATTTGAAGTACCACAGCGAACTTGGATTGAACTATTCAATCCAACATCACTTAATTGCTCTGCTATTTTTTGATCTAATTCTATCATATTTTTTCACCTCTAGCCCGAAGATCCCCATTTCAACATTGGTGTAAGCATTACACCGATTGAAGTTAATTCGACTGCATATTTTGCACGACTGTGAGAAGTTCCTCTCATTTTTACAACTTGTAAAAACCTTAGCAAATGCCCCATTCTTTCAACATCCCCTAATACTATGATTCCATCACTAATAGCTTCTTCTACACCAAAAGAAGACCACATATTTACTCCTGATTTTTCAGATGTTATTTCTGAAATCAATAATGTAGTACATCCTAATGTAGATAATTTCTTTCCTAAAGTGAATAGGAAATCACGGATTAATTGTTCGCTTTGAATCTTATAACAAAGAGTTGTAACTGAATCAATAACTAATCTAGTAACCCCAATAGTATTTACTATGTCTGTAATTGCTTTAATTAATGCATGAATATCGCCTAAATCAAATGTTGCTTTAGTCAGACCAAGCCAAGAATATAATACATCCATATCAAATACATTAATCAAACCTTTATCTACCATTTGCATGTCAAAAAAGTCATATTGACGGACATTATCAAGCAACTTCACTGATGGTTCTGTAGCTGTAAAATGTGCACACGCCTCTCCATTTTCGGCACCTCTAACTAAAAATTCTAAACCTAATGTTGTTTTGCCGCAACCACAAGATCCTGCTGCCAAAACTGTAGAACCATAGGGAATGCCTCCACGTAATATTTCATCAAGCCCATGAATACCAGTTACACAGCGGTCACGGACATACCCAGCAGCAGATTCCATGTGATTCATTACCTCGTGTACTGATTGGGTTCATGAAATCATGGGTTATATTGAACCCGGGGTGCCTTCTTCTAAAGGAATCCAATTAGACGAATTAGAAAAATCATTATTATTCCATACTAATGAAAAGCCATTATTGATATTCCACGTACTATCCCACTTAAAATCAATCAGATTATATGTTAATGCTGAATTATATTCTGCATATTGAAATAATATTTGACCACCGCTAGATTCAAGTGAATTTATTTGACCGCTCCCTAGAACTCCAGAGATTCCTAAATCAATTATTAATCCATTTCCTAAATTCTCCTGAATTGATGGATTTCCTGAAAGTAAAAGGAAACTTTCTCCGGGAACTACTCCAGAAGTAATTAATTCGTGCGCAGACACTACTCCATTTGTAATCCTGGAAACACTCCATCCAGACAAATTAACTGCAAATTGGTCTTTATTTTGTAATTCAATCCATTCTGGCCCTCCAGCTGAAGGATCTATCATAATTTCTGTCATGAATAACCTGTCAGTGAACCCTGCTCCAAGATGAACCTCTAAACTTACCAAAACGACCTCGTCCACCATATGCATTGTTCTGCTAATTGAGACACTTGAAAATGAACTGTTCCTATGAGTTCCGTCATCAAATAATAATTCTCCAACTCTTGATGCATTAGGTGAACTCTCTACCCTAACTAATAATCTAACATCATATTCTTCATTTAATCCTAATCCTTTACTAAATGTATCTTCAGTTAATGATTTTAAAGAAGTTACTTTCAAAACTGATAGCCTCCCTCTTTCACTCAATAAACCTGGAATTAATGCACCTGAATTTAATTCCTCAGGTGTTAATAAATGCCAATCAACAGTCGCATTATCTGCATCCTTAATTCCATTTTCAAATGGAATGTGGTATCCTTCACTACCTGTAAGTTTGTCCATCGCTTCCACTGCTGAACGTTCCAAACGATCAATGTCTGGAGTATTAGGGCCTAATTGTAATTGTGCAAGTGATAAAAATGCAGTGACAAGCATGAGAAATAAGATGAATGCTGATAGAAATTCTATTACTGCAGTCATGGCATTTTCATCGCGGCATAACTCGTCTTGGGCTCTCTTCACGAAACTAAGAGATTAGGCAAAGGAAATAAGACTGATGTTTCTAAATAAGAAATAGTCTCTTAATTTTAATAATTTTTTTAATCTCAGAAATAAATTAAATCCCTAAAATCATACACTTTTACCATCATGTGACCGTTTGATATTTACGATATAGATGAGTCCTATTAAATCGTGGGTTATACTAATAAGCACTCGGGAGATTTTTCTGTGGACAGAAAAATGACTAGAATTAGTATGAGTTTGGTATTTCTTTTTGTGATTTCTACAATTCCAATAGCAACTGTTTCCGCCAATACTAATATTGATTTAGGGTTTGAGGAAACCGCCATACTACAAAATGGAGTTAGTTACCCTATTGAAGATTTAGTGACGTTAGAAATCTATACGAAAAATTTTGATCAAAATGATGCTTTCAATAATGCAATAAGATATCTTGAATGGGCTTTTTGTGAAGGTGATATGTCTGCATCTGGTTGTGATACAAATAATTCAATCGATAGTGGAGTCACATTTACAGCAAATATTGCTCCAAACGCAAAAAAATTAATTTCTTTTGGGACATTTCAACCATCGAACAGTGGAGATTATACTCTAGAAGTAAAATATCAAGATAATGATGTTAATGCTTTGAATGATGAAATATATGTTGTAATCTCAATCGTTGATGCATTTACAGATTTTGTAATAGATACAAATTATGAGATTCTTCCTGATGTTCCTAATTTAAACATACATAATGGATATGCAATATATAATTCTAACAAAAATTATGCTTTGACACTCAATGGCTCAGTAGAAAATTGGCAACAAAATAGTCCTGCCCAAATTGGATGGCAACTACTTGAAGGCGAGGTTGTTTTTGCTGAAGAAATGACAAATACTGCAAACTTCCCAACTGACTCACAAGAATTAATAGAATTAAGTGTCGAGTTACCATTTCTTAATTCACCTAGAGAAGGTTTGTTTACGCTAAAATATGGGTTATTTAGTGTGGCAGAAGATATGAATCATCTAAATAATATCCACTTTTCACAGATAGTTTTTGATAATTCTATGGACATTACAATAAATGCACCTGAATCACTAATTGACTCTGGAGGAGAAATATGGTATGCAGGATTAAATTCAATGAAAATCGTTGTAGAAAACAATGGAAATGTTTCAACACACAATTATAATCTTAAATTGGAACAAATTTACGATGGTAGTTACACAGACATAATACAAATTTGTGGAGATATAGATTTACATCCTGGTGAATCAAAAACATGTTTCTTTGATTTGCTTAATCCTGGATTAACTAACCTAACAATCACGATAGATGAATCTTATCAATCATATTTTGATGAAAACACCTCGGATAACAATTTATTAATTCCTGTTGAGATTATTGCTGGAGATTTAAATGCTAGTGTTATTCTTGAAAGGGCCGATGGTGTTTTTACTTTTGATGATACTATTCACCTAGTCGCCTCTGTTAGTTCTAATGCTCCAACACCACTTACTTTTGATTGGTCACGCAATGGTTGGGTAATGGCTACAGGTGAAGAAGCAAACATCACTGCAAGGCATATGGGTACTGGGACCCATGACATGACATTAACTGTAACTGACTCATTAAATCGCGTGATGTTTATTGATTTTGAATTAATCATTGTCAACACCACATTCTTTTCATATGGTGGAGATATGATTTATGGGGTTGCTCCAACTAGATCTGCCGCATATGTTGATGTTAATTTAGAACTAGTTCCCGAGCTTTTTACGTATGCAATTGATGAAACATTAACTCCATTATTCACACTAGACGTAAACACCGTAAATAGTTTGAATGTTGGTCAAGATCCAGAATTAGAACGTTTAGAAATGACTTTTAATTTAGACAAATTATTACCAGATGAAGTAAAAGACAATAGTTCAATTCAAATTTATTGGATACAAAATACCACTGATTCTTCACCAATACAAATAGATGCAAATTTCTTAATTTTAGAACAAGAATTAGGACTATACCATGTTAATACGCCAACAGATGGCATGTTTTTAATCACAGCAGTAATCGACTCAATTAATGTGTCCGTAAATAATTTAGAAGTAATTCCATACAAAGCGGGAGGAATGGTACTAACATGGAATGTTATTGGAGAAACTGATAACCCACTAATCATTGATTGGGAAATTTATAGAAAAACAGGCACTGATGGACTTTTAATTCCATTTGGAGAATTAAATGGGACTTCAGCAGAAGATTGGGAACAATTAACACAAAACAAATTATCTGATTCATTTAGTGTTAAAACACCAATTACATTCACTAGTGATGAAACCGCTCAAGCAATTCAGTGTGTTGATGGATTAGACTCTAACAGCCCTAATTATAGTACAGACATCAATAATTGTTACAAATTAGACTTTGATCAAAGATGGTATGATCCAAATCCATTAGATGCCGACATTTGTGCTTCTTATGTAGTTGTAGCTACAAACAGACAAGGTGAAACATTATGGGAAAATGGTGGAGTTACTGGAATAGATGAAAATGGTCAAGGAACTGGTGTTTGTGGAGATAATAATGCACCATTGATAATTTTAAGTAATTTAAATCAAGAAGTGATATATGATAATTCTACTACTTGCGTAGAAGAAAACCTGGACTATTCTCGTTGTTATTCAGTTAAATTAAAATGGAATTGGCCAATGAGTATTTCTGAGTCTGTAGATTTCAAACTATATCGGACAGAGCAATATGTAACTGACTTGCAATTTGCAATACCATTAGAATCGTATGAAAACATAAATCCTGGGGCTTCTATGGAATTTATTGACAATGGCACAAATGTATTAACCACATATACAGATGGTGAATTTGAAAATATAGAAATAGATATTGGAATTCGTCCTGATCGTGTTTATTATTACTATCTCGCACCAATTGATGCTCTTGGAAATGAACGTACAATTCCAATACAAGGGAATTGGATTGAAGTAAATGTTGAAGAAGTTGATATTTCAATATATCATCCTGAGTGGATTCCTGCTCCTCCTCCTGAACCAGAAACTATTACTGGCACTGATTTTGAAGCAGAATTATTAGAATATATGGATAAATCCACATTCCAAATTGCAGGATTAATCACAATCATTGTATTGTGTTTAAATTTTGTTTTAATTCCATTTTCAATTCAAGAAAGGAAAAAGGCAAGTCGAAGAATCGATCACATGATTAAAACAGGTGCATGGGGCAACTTAGAAGATGATGAAGACTATTAATGACTATACTTTCGCAAATACATGCAAAGTAAGCCATTAATTCTCTCATTGATGATTTTGTTATCATTAATGGCAGGTTGTGTAGAAGATTTTCGTGAGGGACAATCTGTCGAAAAAACAGATGATTTAAGGTTAATAGACGATTCAATAATTACTACAACTAATGATACTTTATCACAAATTTCAGATGTTGACTCGTTGATTGAAAATAACGTAGTAAGAGATAATGATACATCAGAACATATGACTCAAGAAGAATGTGAAAGAGAAGGTGGGGTATGGATTGAAGTCGTTGAAGAACGCAGTGGAAATGGATCTCTTAACGATATGGCTATGAGTACTATTAGAAAACTAGGAGGAATTACAGATAATAATTCAATGGATGATTACGACAATGATGGTTCAGGCGGACTTGATTGGGATGAATTTGTAGAAATTTGGAATTCTGTAGAAGATGACAATTTAACTAATGATTCTCAAACTTATAGAGATTTATTCGCCTCATTTCAGGATTTAGATTTTGATTCAGATGGTGAATTAAGCATATCAGAATTATTAAGATCTCAAGAAGAAGTAACTACGAATGAAAGGCCTTCTTGGTGTAGTTTTACAAATGGTGATAATTTTGAAATCACACAGGAACTATGTGAAGAAAGGGGTGGAACTTGGACTGAAGCACCAGATCGTGATAGAGAATCATATTGTGAATATGAAGAAGAAGAACGTGAAGAATCTGAATCAAATATAACTCAAGAAGATTGTGAAAGACGTGGAGGAACTTGGACTGAAGCACCAGATCGTGATGGAGAATACTACTGTGATTTTGAAGAAGAAGAAGAACGAGATGATGAGGAGGAAGTATCTGAAGAGGACCCACAGAAAGAGTGTGAAGATAACGGTGGAACTTGGATAGATGATAGACGAGAATGTCATGAAGAGTAGTAATCAAATTAATTTACAAAATTATTTGTTTCTTATCAATAA
>Ga0066862_10000444_pt1 | contig 16603 bp, 13 predicted proteins | sample ETN02SmetaG_FD_66431 | JGI IMG/M metagenome (GOLD analysis project Ga0066862, IMG submission 66431) | Marine microbial and viral communities from oxygen minimum zone, Eastern Pacific Ocean - ETNP2014F10-02SV255 | ecosystem: Environmental > Aquatic > Marine > Oceanic ... | reverse complement strand
TAAATGCAACTTTGACTGGAAGTGGAAATATCACTTCATGGGAAATCAATGCAACTTTGCCGGCTGGTCTAAACTTTGGAACCGATAATGGTACAATTTGGGGAATTCCTACAGTTCTGCAAACCAGTCCAATCGCCTACACAATTTGGGCGAATAATTCTGGAGGTTCTTCTTCAGCAACCATCAACATCACGATTGTCGATGAAGTGCCGACGTTATCGTATTCCCCAGAGAATCTAACTCTAACCAATAACACTGCAAGTCTTGACTTGCCACTAAATGCAACCTTGACTGGAAATGGCAATATCACTTCATGGGAAATCAATGCAACTTTGCCGGCTGGTCTCAACTTCGGAACAGACAATGGTACAATTTGGGGAATTCCTACAGTTCTGCAAACCAGTCCAATTGCCTACACAATTTGGGCCAACAACTCAGGCGGTTCGAGTTCAGCGACCATCAACATCACAATTGTCGATGAGGTCCCAACGCTTTCATATTCGCCTGAGAATCTAACCCTAACCAATAACACTGCAAGTGGAAAATTGCCACTAAATGCAACCTTGACTGGAAATGGCAATATCACTTCATGGGAAATCAATGCAACTTTGCCGGCTGGTCTCAACTTTGGAACCGATAATGGTACAATTTGGGGAATTCCTACAGTTCTGCAAACCAGTCCAATCGCCTACACAATTTGGGCCAACAACTCAGGAGGCTCGTCTTCAGCAACCATCAATATCACCATCAACGACCAGGTTCCAAACTTGTCCTATTCGCCAAACCCGTTGACCTTGACTAGAGGTGTTGCCAGTAGTGATTTACCACTTCTGCCAACACTGAATGGTTCGGGTGACATTACCTCATGGGAGATCAATGCAACTTTGCCGGCCGGTCTCAACTTTGGCACAGATAACGGAACCATATGGGGAACTCCGATTGTGAACATGACGGTTTCCAAATACACTGTTTGGGCCAACAACTCAGGCGGTTCGACCAATACTACATTATTTATTATAATCAATGAACCGATTGCAAACATTACATACGCTCCAAGTGACATTGTGTTAACCCGGAACACAACCATGGTTGAACTCGCTCCAACTTTGTTCGGGGGCACCATTGAGTCGTGGGAAATACAACCTGCAGTGCCTGCTGGTTTGTTGTTTGTAGATGGGGTGCTTACGGGAACACCAACGGTTATTCAAGACCAAATCCAATACAGCGTTTGGGCTAACAACAGTGGCGGCTCACTACTCGCTTACCTCAATATTACCATTCTCGACATTCTTCCTGAAATCTCATATGTGCCCTCCGAAATGGTTCTTACTAACAATACCAGTATGAGTGATTGGGGCCCCAATAATACGGGTGGTCCGGTTCTATCCTGGGATATTACTCCTGGACTGTCGCCGGGGTTAATCTTCAATCCATCGACCGGTGTAATTTCTGGAACGCCAACTCAAATAGTTCCCATCCTCAACTACACCGTTTCCGCAACCAACAGTGGCGGAACAGTTACTGTTGAAATCAACATCACCGTTCTCGACCAATTGCCAATGATAGAATATGTTCCTAATGATATACAACTTCTCAATAATTCGAGTTTCTTACTGATGGAACCTCTTTCAACCGGCGGGGCTACCAACCAATGGTCAATTGCTCCCCCTCTGTCATCCGGACTTGTCTTTAATTTGAGCACGGGTGTTTTGAGCGGCATGCCAATCGAAATCCTGCCTAGAACTGTTTATGCGATTACTGTTTCAAATGATGTTGGTTCGGATACATTTTACGTCAATATTACTGTGGAAGATCTCCGTTATGACCTTCTGTATCCTTCGGTTTACTTGCTTAACAATTCTTTGATGGATTCATTAACTCTTGATTCTAACATAACTGGAGCATTCTATGAAATTGAGCCGAGTTTGCCCGCAGGTATGTTCTTCGGTTCAAATAACGCCACAATTTGGGGCACTCCAACTGAAGTGTTAGCACTGGCCAACTTCACGGTTTTTGCTAACAGCAGTCTTTTCCACGACACTGTTGAAATTCAAATAGCAGTTCTTGAAGATACAGATCTTGATAAAAAGCCAAATACGCTGCCTGCTGGGCCTTACATCCCATTCATTGAAGATTTCGATGATGATGCTGACGGCTTTTCTGATTTGCGTGAAATTGAATGTGACTCTGACCCACTAAATACAGACTCTGTGCCTGGAGATATTGATGGGGATACTGTCTGCAACTTCATCGATGAGGACATCGATGGTGATGGGTTGGTCAATGTTATTGAAACAGATTCCGGCACCTACAACTCAATCGTTGACCCTGGCACTTCACCCCACCTTGCTGACACAGATGGTGATGGCGTGTGTGATGGGCCTAACTCTCCAGTAACAAGCAATTGTACCGCTGGACCTGATGCATTCCCGCACGACCCATCGGCTCATACTGATACAGACGGTGATGGCATGCCTGACGATATGTTTGGAAACTCAACCAGTGCTCCGCCACTTGTTCTTGATTTGGATGATGACAACGATTTGTGGAGTGACATGGACGAAGTGGCTTGTGGAACTGAGCCTCTCAACTATTCCAGCACACCTATTGATACAGATGGTGATGGAATCTGCGATGCACTTGATGACTTGCTTGACCTCCCGTTCACCCTGACCTATCCGAGTGAAAATTTGACGCTCATTCTCTACAAAGAGATGGTGGCTTTCATGCCAAACATCACTGGACTTGGAGAAGTCGCAACTTGGGAAATCAGTGCAGAATTGCCTGATGGTTTGACCTTTGGATGGAGTCCTGCCCGTGATGCACTACTTGACGGTAGCATTCGAGGAATGCCAACCGAAGTATTGGAGATGACTAATTTCACCATCTGGGCGAACAATTCCGCCCACAGTCAATCGTTTGACGTCACTTTGACTGTCAATGAAGAAGTAGTTCCAGAAGGTGGAGAGGATGATGAGTTCAGTTGGATGTGGTGTTTCCCATGTCTGCTCATCCTCTTGATTCTGCTACTTATTCCACTCATCTTTGGTAGGGACCAAATCCTGCTGTTGTTAGCAGATGGTCCAGAACCGGAGAATACAACCTCTACTCCTGAATTCATTTCTGGAGCAGGCACTCATGAAGACCCATTTGTTCTTCAACCAATCACCGGTATTGATCCCGGTGATTCAGCAAGCAGTATCGAAGTCATAACCATTGACAAGATGTCCGATATTAGGGTCGAAATGACCGATTTGAACGAACTTTCGAATGGTAATAAATTCTGCATGTTTGAAGTAGGATTCGGCGAGGTGGGTACACGTATCGTCGACATTGGTAAGGATGGAGAAATTGTCATCAACATGATGTTCGATGATGGCATTGATACTCCGACCTTTGGAGGTGGCGAATACAACGGCCTTTTGAAACTCGGAAGAGCAAGTGTCTACATCTCTTGGTCTGTGAAGGTTAAGAAAAACCTCAGCAAGAAAAAGAAGTATGAAAGAGACTTGAAGAGGGAAGAGGAATGAACCTCGTCATCTAATCCTTCCCTTGATGAGTAGATGTAGTCAATGGACGAAACTGGTTAAGGAACTGTATTGGTATGGTTTCTGCTTAGGCGGGCGCCCCTCGAAAGATTAACGCGACCCAAAGCAGTGAAAGTAATACGCCACATATCTTGAAGAGGCGGGGGCCATGCTTTTCGTCGGCGAATAGCCCTGAAAGAAATGCTCCAAAAAAAGTCCATGCAATCATATCAAATAAACAAATAACTACAGTAATTGTCATAATCACTCCAATACCAATCATTCCCCCTCCTAATGGTTCCATGAATTGACTCATCATGATAATAACAAAAGCCCATACTTTGCCGTTAACATACTGCATGGCAATACCTACTTTGACACCGAGTTTGCCTTCGACGGTATTGGCTTCAATCTTGGTGGGGTCGAATCTGAACATGGCAATTACCATCAAGCCAAGAAATACCATGCCAATCCAGTGTAAAATTTCTAAAGCAGTGGTATTTTCTTTCAATGAATCGACTAAGATTCCAATAATCAACTCAATTGAAATAAAACCAATAACCATTCCCGTAATTAATGGGACGTTTGATTTTTTACCAAACAAACCGCTGTGAGCAAATGCAGTCAAGGCATTGGGGCCTGGAGTCAATAACGCAACGCCTAGTAAAAGCAGCAACTCCACCAAAGCAGTTGTTGCATCCATGCTAAACGCTTACCGCCCATTATAGATAATGGTTGAGTACCAATTATGCCGTAAGGTATGAGTGGCGTGACGCTTTGGGACAACCATGCAGGCAGATGTGATGTGGGGCAGCCGATGGAGTGAAAACTCACTTGCAATGGCTCGCGTCTACATGGAGGCTGTTTGCAGAAAGCAGAGTCTCGTTTGCCTTGCGGCAGACCGCTCTACAATGGCCGAACTGGAACAATTGATCGATGAGGTCGGGCCATATATTGCAGCGCTCAAAACGCATGTCGATTTGGTCGATGATTGGTCGCCAGATGCGTGGTCTGCCTTCTGCTCAAAGGCCGCAGATGCCGACTTATTGATATTTGAAGACCGAAAATTTGCAGATATTGGAGGAATTAGTCGGAAACAAATGTCGGGCATTTACGATATCCGCTCATGGGCTGATTTGGTTACGGCGCACCTCATTTCTGGACCTGACATTGTTGATGGTTTGCAAGCCGGATGGAGCGATGTTGGGCGCCGGGGGGGTGTACTCCTCCTAGCACAAATGTCAAGCAGGGGCAATTTGCTCGTTCCCGATTATACTGGTAATGTTGTTTCTGTTGGAAAAAATCACGCTGGTGTTTTTGGATTCATTGGCAACGGTTCAAGGCCTGAGGAATTAGAATTACTACGTAAAGCGGTAGGAGATGGAAAATTAATTTGGACTCCAGGGGTAAATCTTGCAGTTGGAGATGGTGAAATGGGCCAGCGCTATGGCGACCCGCGTGAAGCGGTTTTGGCTGGTTCGGATTGCATTATTGTGGGCTCAGGAATTCACAAAGCAGCAGACCCCGCCGGCCAAGCAAAAGCATATGCGGATGCTTCTTGGAATGCCTTTGTGGAACGGTGCGAATAGGTGAATGGAATATGATGGTGCGAACTCTCCTGTGGTTTTTTGCCATTGGGTTGTCTCTTGTGCCCCTTTGGATTCTTTGGAGGGCGGGCCAAAAAGCTGCAACTCTTGATTTTAGATTGTCACAAAACGATGCCTCATTACTCGACGATGGCGGAGTAATCGTGACGCAAATAACTGGCTTACCTCCAGATGCTCGCATTATTCCAAATGCGAATGTAGTAATTGTTCCAAGTCCGAGCCCTCAAGCAAATGGGGCTAATCCTGAAAGTTTGGCATATGTCAAGTAACCAAGTCCAGAGATTACTAAGGTCATCACCAATAATCTGAGTGCTCGGCGTTTTGGTTTGACTGCCACTACTGCTTGAATTGGGGGTAATCCGGGGAGGGGTTCAAGAATTGCCCCTGGTAGAGGTAAAGCAGGCATCCCAGGTAAAGCAGGAAGAGGCATGAGCCCTTCATCAGCCTCTGGTTTCACTCGGTCTTCAGGATAGAGTTGGTCGAGGTCTTCGAGCCCGGGGGCGTCTGGAATAGGGCCAAGGATTTGGTCCCAATGATGTTCAACTGCAGTAGAAGAAATTGGCTTTTCAAGCCACACCACGGCTCCTGCTGAATGACTTGCATCTTCAGCTAATTGTGCCAATCTTCGCGATGCGATGAAAACAATACGGCTCTCTCCGCCGTGTTCTCTCATTTCCAAAGCGGCAAGGTGGCCATCTAAAGATGGAAGGTCCAAAGCAATAACCACGAGTTCGGGGTCAAGGCGAATGTATTCATCAACTGCTTGGTCACCATCTTCACAGACTTCAACGTTAAATTCGCGGATTTTGAATATTTCACGAAGCCGCATCAATGACATTGGATTGTTGTCCACAATAAGAACCGTGGGTGCGGTTTCTTCTGCAGTCGGCGTGACATAAGCCATGTGAATCATCTCGCTGAAATCGCCATTACACATCAAATAACCGCACAGGATTGGTCATTCCTCGCTGTCTTTGATGTTAGAGAGGTCTTCGACTGGGCCGCTTTGGGGGTTTGCGAACGCCTCCCGTATTGTTTCAGATTGTGCGGCATCGCTTTGCATTTCTCGGCGTCTCGACGGGGCTTTTAGAAATTGTAATTGCAGTTCGCTGACAATTCCTTTCAACATTCGCTCTTCTTGTTCACTCAAATTTCCTTTAGTTTTTCCTTGAAGCATTCTCAACAAATCAATCGCGGCTTTTGCTTCACCAAGGTTGAACATCATATTTCCTTCTTGGTCGGGTAATAGCCCCATGTGGAGTAACGCCGAGCGTTGAAACATGTGAACCAATTGAAAAAATTGTTCTGTTTCTTCGTCTTTGAAAGTGCCCGCCATATTATTCGGAGGGGTTTGGGGTCTAAGTCCTCATCGCTTCCCTTCAATCGAACATTTGTTCAAGAAGCCAGTCTGGATCGAATTGTTTCAGGTCGTGGTATCCTTGGCCAACACCAGCGAATACAATCGGGCGTCCTGTGGAGAAGGCGATGGAAAGGCCTGCGCCGCCTTTGGCGTCGGTGTCAATTTTCGTCAACACCGCACCGTCAAATTTCATAATTTCTTGGAACATTCTTGCTTGCTCTACAGCATCGTTCCCTGCAAGCGAGTCGCCAACAAATAATGTCAAATGTGGGTTTGCAACGCGGCGAACTTTGTTGAGTTCATTCATCAGATTGACTTTATTTTGCATGCGCCCGGCGGTATCAACAAGTACTACATCGATGTTTTTTGCTTTGGCAGAATCAATTGCGTCGCGGGCGATTGCTGCTGTATCGCCTCCTCGTTGGCTAGATATGCAGCGAATTCCTAAATTCTCACAGTGTGTTTCGAGTTGTTGAATTGCACCTGCTCTAAATGTATCACCGGCGGCGGCAACAACACTGAGGTTTTGGTCGAGAAGTCTGCGGGCTATTTTCGCCGCTGTCGTAGTTTTTCCTGTACCATTCACACCAACCAACATGATGACGACTGGGGTGTCGCCTGAATCGACAAATGACTTTACTGTGGCATCAAAATCCCAATATCCTGCTGCTAAAATATTCCGCAATGCCCGTTTGAGGGCGGCTTCAAGCACCTTTGCCAAATCTGCCCCTCTTCTAAGACGAGCACCTACAAGGTTTGCACGCAATGCTGCGGTTACAGCAGTGACTGCGTCACTGGAAATATCGGATTCAAGAAGAACCCATTCGAGTTCTTCGATAAGGTTGTCAAGTGCTCCACCGGCTTTGATGACTCTGCCGCCTTCTGAAACAACACCTCCTCCAAGGTCGACATTGATTTTGGTTCCAGCCTCGGTTTCAATTTCGGCCGCTTTTACCGACCCTTTAGGAGCGGATTGGACGCTAACAAGTTGGCGTCCGGTGGTTGTTCTCATCACTGAAAGGTCGACGTGTGACCCTTTTGGTCGGGCCAATTCAACTGCCCCCCGCTTCGCCATTTCCTTGCGTTTTTTGGCGAGGCGCTTTTCTTCTGTGCGGCGACGAGTTTGTTGTCGTTTCTTCTCTTTACGGGTTAATTCAACTGGGAGGGCGACTTCTTCCTCTTCATCAAAATCATCCCAATCTTCACTCGCAGATTCTAAGGATTCAGATTCATCCAATGCCTCAAGGTCTTCCCACTCCTCTTCAACTTCTGGTTCAATAACTTGGTTTTGTTCAATTGGCGCCTGAGGTTTGGGAGATGGTTTTTGGGCCGATTCCAGTGCCTCTTGGGCTTCTTTGGTATCGGCTTCAGCGGAAAGTGCATCTGTATCAACTTCGGAGGCGACTTCTGTCACCCTTTTCCGAAATCTATCAAAAAGCCCCATTCAATTCCCTCAATCATCTAATGTTAGTTCATTACCAAAACGGCTACCACGGCGTTGTTGGCGGCGAGGTTGTTTCTCGTCTGTCGCAGGCGCGGGTGGGTTGTCTTGGGTGGGGGCGGCTTGGGGTTGAGTGGGTTGAAGTTGTTCGGCTGCTGAATTGAATTCTTGGGCTAAAAGGGTGATTTTCTCCTCCAATTTTTTCACTTGTTCGGCCAAATCTTTGTGTAATAATGTGATGCCTTCTTTTCGTTCAAGTGTTAATGCATGCGCTTCTGACCAAGGCCTTTCTCCGAATACACCGCTTCCAATATCGACGAGGGCTGTGCCCTCCTCTTTACCTTCGTGCGTGTAATTCAAAGTCACCCCAGAACCAATAGAAAGACGAGCGCTTGTGTGGCCGGTTTTGTTGGATTTTTGAAGTTCAGCGAGAATCCCGGTTGTCAGGGCGTGCTCTTCGATAATCGCAGAAATTTGTTCAGTTTGTGCATTAAGTGCATCAAGATGTTTTCTGTGCGCGTCAATTGTGCGCGCCATTTTTTGTAACTCGCTTCGTTCAACCATGCGGCTCACGTAGTCCGAGATGGTTGTCCTTGAAGAATCCCGCGAGGGTATTACTCTTCTTCCGGGGTAGGGGCAATTGATCCGCCAGCTGCTGCAATTTCTTCTCGGAAATGGTCAGTAATGCGTGGCTCAGTAGAGGTGCGTGGGTCGATTTCTTCGACCGAGTTGATGTCGATGGTGCGGCGTTTTGCCTTGTGCCGGGAACCCATGATTGAGTATGTTTGGTGTTCTGCATCACCAGCGTTTAATGCTGGTAGATCTAAAGAAAATGCTTGGCGCATGCTACCAAACGGGGCGACTCCTGTTACGCGAAAGGCCTTCATCGAACTGGGCGACTCGCAAACCCGACTTAAACGCGCCGTCGCGCATAATCTGGTAAAAACAACCGCGAGATTGACAAAGTTAGACGATTCAACGAGGTTTATGCGACCAGCGTTCTTTGTCATGATGCTGTTGCTGTTGCCTTTAGTCCAAGGCTTTGCGCCACCGGCACCTCTAGGCGATTATGCGGGGGAAGAGCAGGTTCTCGTATTGGACAAAGGGGTGTGGTCTCAAGAACAGTGGATGGCGTTGTATGATGTAGGCTACACGCCTCTTCGGATGGTGCATCCATCGGAGGTATTGGTTTGGCGCTCTCCTGGGGCTGAAGAAATCATGGGAGTTTCAGTGAAAAAGGCCCCGGGCGTTCAATTCAAAGGTGAAATATTTCACTTTACTGAATACGAGTCCTACCGGTTCGTGTTTGAGCCAAACCTTCCTTTAGATGCGGTACAACAGATACATGGGGTGTTCGCCCAATACGGATTCAGTATTATGCAGAAGCCTGAATATTATTCTAATGCAATTCCTCATGTTGAAGTGCTGGAGTGGAATGGTGGTTTTTCAACACTCTCCTCACTTGATGGTTTGCTCTGGGTCGAGCCAGTATTGCCAACTCTCGCTCGAAACGAACAGGTTGGCTCATTATTACAACACGGCGATTTATTGGAAAATCCTGCTTGGGATTTGGGATTAAATGGACAAGGGGTCGTAGTTGCTGTAGCAGACACTGGGCTTGATGCGGACCACGCGTGTTTCCGCAATGCGACAATGGCGGGAGAAATTGGCTCTAATGGTGAAAATTTAACTGATGGTGTTGGAGTTCCTGGGCCGGAGCATCGCAAAGTATTGTTCCTCAATCATTCGATTGATTCCGGCGATAACCCCGGCCAGTCTGACTATCGGCACGGCACCCATGTTGCTGGAACATTATCGTGTTACAATGTCTATGATATGCGTTCAGGGACTTTGCCTCAAAACGGTTCTTCGCTTTCATATGCCTCTCAACTCCTGTTTCAGGACATTGTTTCTGAAGATGGGTGGGTGCCGCCAGACGTAGATGCCCTACTTGTTGAGGCGGGTTTGTACGGTGCCACGTTGCATTCAAATTCGTGGGGTGACGCAACTACTGCTTACACTGCGAGAACGGGGGATTTTGATGCGTGGGCCTTAGAAATGCCTTGGTCACTTGCATTTATTGCTCCGGGAAATAATGGTGGCCAGTTACTTGAGCCTGCGAATGGAAGAAATGTGGTTGCTGTTGGGGCTTCTGTAAAATCCGAGGCGACTGACCGCTGGAGTTCCTCCTCAATTGGCCCAACAGAGTCGGGAACAAATGGAATATTTGCATTGGCCCCGGGGTCTTCGGTTCAATCGGCGCGGGCTGATGGGATTGATGATTCATATAACGATGCTTTGCGCTCTTCAAGTGGCACGAGTATGGCAACTCCTGCTGCGGCAAGTGCTGCTGCCATCATTCAACAATTAGTGGAACAAGGGTGGATTTCTGGGAGTGAAGGCCGAACTTTGCAATCGGTGAGTGCTTTGCGCCCTGACTGGGTTGGTAGCGAGAAAAATGCTACAAATAACTTGAGTCTTGCGAATGGATTTTCGCCATCTGGTTCTTTGATACGGGCATTACTCTCTTTGGCAACTACGCCACTTCCACAAGATGTTCGTGACGGGGAAAATGGGGGATTTGAATTACAAAATCATTACGACGGGTGGGGTCAATTAAATCTCTCAGAATTGATTGATTTTGGCCAAATAGAAGCGGAGTTGCACCAAGGGGATGTTGCTCCAGCAGAGAATGTATGGGTTCACGATTCATACCGTTTGCTCAATCAAACGCCTCAGTCTTGGTTACAAGAAAGACAGGGCGCTCATGAGCCTTTAGAGAACTTGGTTGCTGCGGCTTGGAATGGTTCTGGGGCCGCTGGCCCGTTCTTGAGAAGTGGTGATGAATGGGTTGAACGTTTTGATTTGGTCGGTGGTGATTTCGATGCTCGCCTAGCTTGGGCTGCCGCTCCTGAGCCTCATCTCGTTGACGACTTACAACTCATCGTTCGGCTTTCGGACGGGAGAGTGTCAATCGCAAACGAGTACCAAAACGATGGTTATTCGACGCTCTATGCTTCACAGGTGGTTGATTTCTCAAACAATACTAGTTTCCCTATGTCCAATGAAACAACATTGGCTGTATCTCTATCAGAAACTGACCTTGGGGGGGTTGAATGGATTGAAGTTGAAGTTCGCGCTCGTTATATTTCACCTGGTGCCCAAGATGGTGGTGTTGGAATCGATGGTAATCGTGTTGGTTTTGCATTGGCAATCCAAGGAGTTCAGCGTGATTCCGACTCGTGGAATGATGGAGATGGGGATGGCGTTGCTAACGGAATCGACGCGTGTCTAAATCAAGACGCTAGTGGTTGGGATTCGAATGGTGATGGGTGTATTGATGACCTTGATGGCGACTCTATTGGAGATGATCACGATGGGTGTCCGAGTGAAAATGCTAGCCAATATGATATGGATTCAAACGGATGTATTGATGATTCGGATGGAGATGGGGTCTTCGATGATGTTGATGCATGCTATACTGCCGTAATTTCTGCTTTTTGGCCCGTAGATGTGGTGGGTTGTAGGCCTGTTGATTTACTACCTTTGATTGATTTTGTTTTATCGCCAGAAGAGGGGGGAGAGTGGTATGACGCCCTACTCGTTCAATGGAGTGTTGAGGATGGTGACGGTGATGCTTTTGACACTGGGGCGGAGGTTCACGTGCTAAATGCCTCAAGTTCTGGCGGCTCATACCCCATCACATCTTGCATTGAGTATAATGTGATGAATGGGACTTTTTCCTGTACCTGGTATGTCCCAAAAGACTTGCCTGTCTGGGATATTCGCGGGGAGTCGCTTCAAATCGAAATTTATGCCCAAAGTCGAAACAATTCACCAGAAGGGAAAAACGATATGATTATTCTTCGAGATGATGCTATTTTTACAAGTAATTGGATGAATCCGTTACTCGATAATGATGCCCCTCCTTCTTCGCCGGACGATGGCGCCGCTTCGCAAAAACGTGCTTTGGCTTGGGGCGTTATTGGAATCGTTTCTGGATTTGTATTAATGTATCAATTAAGTTGGAATGTTCGGCGGGAAAATGCGCTAAAAAAGGTCCCGCCGGCTTTTGATGATGCGGGGGGCTATCGCGCGGGCCAAGCAAGCAATGAAAACGAGTGACGGCGTAGCGGAACCGTGGATAATTTTGTTTTACGGGGCTATTGAACCAAAGGTGAACCTTGAAGGGTGGTGGCATCCTCGCCAACATATCCGCAAAGCGGAAGGTGAAGAAAAATGAGTGACCGTCTATATGTTGGAATCGACCTGGGTACCTACCAATCTACTATTGCATCAAGTGCTGGCGCTAGCCACACAATCGAAACTGTTGTCGGGCGTCCGAAAGACCCTGTTGCACGAAATTTCCTTGGACGAGATGTCTTATTTGGAAACGATGCTCTCAAGAATAAACTCGCATGTAACCTCTACCGCCCTATGGCAGCAGGTGTTGCACAAGATGATGAAGCAAATTTGGCAGCTGCCAAGGCTTTTGTTTCTCACCTTATAGAAACGGTTGACCCTGAAGAATTCGATGAAGTGTTCGGCGTTATCTGTTCTCCAAGCCACGTTTCATTTACAGACAAGTCAAATCTCGTCGCAACCCTCCGTGGCCAAGTAAACGCCATCATGGTAGTTACAGAACCATTTGCTACTGCTTTTGGTATTGGTGAAATCGCAAGTTCAATTGTCGTTGATATCGGCGCTGGAACAACTGATATCGCTCGAATCTATGGTACATTCCCTACTGATGAAGACCAAGTCACCATCGAAGAAGCGGGAGATTGGCTAGACAACGAACTCATGGAACTTATTCGTAAGAAATACACTGGCGCTCAAGTCACTAAAGACATGGTTCGCAAGTGGAAGGAAGAAGTATCCTATGTTGGCGGCGATGACCGTGAAGCAATGGTTGAATTGTCTGTTGAAGGAAAGAAGCAAGTTGTCGATATTGGCGACCTGGTCAACCAAGCATGTGAATTAATTATCCCTAAAATCGGAAATGCAATCAAGAAAATTGTTGCTGGTGCAGACCCTGAATACCAACCGATTCTTCGAAACAACATCATCCTCTCTGGTGGCGGCTCCTTGATTGAAGGTATTGCTGCTCGTATGGCAGATGAAATTTCCGACATCGGTGATGTCAATGTTTGGTGTGTTGATGAGCCAATTAATGCTGTTGCTACTGGCGCTCTTCAACTCGCTGGCGAAATGCCAGATGACATGTTTACTGCAATCAATTGATTGTGGCGCTGTTGTAAAGGGTGGAAAACCAGCCCCCAAAGCCCTCTTTTGATGGCGAAAGTTCAAGTGTAGTTGGGCGGCGATAGCCGCCTGTATGACGCTCGACTCTTCCGGAACAACTGGTATCAACCGAATTGGTGACGCAACTGGCGATGAGCGAGCAGCGCTTGAGGGGATGCTCAAGGGCTACCCTGTAGAACAATTAGTCGAGGAGGTTCTCATCGCATGGAAAGAATTGGCTGCGCGAAATGAAGAAATGGTTTCTGTTAAACAACGCCTTCGGGTTCTTGAACTCGATTTGGCTGAACGAGAAGACATGGTGGCCCCTGAAGTCGCCCGTCTTGCTGAAACTGATGCTGCTTTACAAGACAGTGAAGCAAAAGTGATTCACTTAGAACGTCTATTGAGTGACGCTCGAGAAGAATTGTCTTCACAGCAATCTTCGCTCTCACACGAAGAACGTGAATCAATGGCGACTGAAGTCGATCAATTGCGTACTTTGACAACTCAACAAGACGAGGTCATTGGAGAAATGGAAGGGCGGATTAGTCAGATGGTTGAAGCACTCGAAAGGGCTGCTGATGCTGGATTGACTTCGGTTACTGCTGAAGAAGTTCGAAGTTTGAAAGCACAACTCGATACTGCGCTTGCTCAAAACGATGCAGAACAAGCCGCAAACAAAGCCCTTGAAGAAGAACGGCAAAGGCTCCGCGACATTGCTGACCGCTTGAGGGGTCTTCTCGATGCCAGAGATGGTCGTTTAGGGGAATTAGAAGAGCAGTTGGAGCGGGTAATGCAAGGTCCTCGTTCTGTTTCGGCAGAGCACGATTATTTGGTTGAGCAAATCGACGAACTCAAACGAAGATTGCTCGAACGAAACCGGGAATATGATTCGCTCCGTCGTCGAGAACGAAGATTACACAATGATGTGTTTGAACGTGACGAGCGTATTCAACAAATCACCCTCACCCTTACCGACATGGAATCTGCATTACAAGACCGAACTGCAGAACTCCGAGAAATTGAGGGGCAGCGAGAGACAATGGTGCATGAACTCGATTCGGTTCGTCGCGGTGAGCGAACCCGTGAAGTTGTTGGACGTGTCTTTGCTGATTCTCTTTCTTTGGTTCGGACGCATGACGCTCGCGAAGCGAAGCGGGATGCTTACAGCAACGCCCCGGATGTGAAGAGAACTCTTTCAACACCAGATACTGATGACATGGCGACATTGGCAGAAGGTGGCCGAATTAATCTGGATGTCGATGAGAGTGAAATCGAATCTGGAATTGATGTTGATGGGGCACGACCTCCGTCCCCGGGTGGTTCTGGCGACCCTGTTGTCTTTGAAGACGAAGATTGAATCTGAAGTGCTTGGCAATCTCAGTGATTTGCAAATTAGGCAGTTAGGGCTGAAATAATCTCGTTAATTCGATTGCGGAGTTCTTGCAAATCTGCTGCGTCTTCTGTAAGTGTCCCTGTCACAATCCAATCTGCTCCGGCTTTAGCAGCCAAAGTTGCCTGCTCTGGTGTCCGAATACCGCCACCAACCACAAGTGTAAGGTCTTCAACAGTGCGAGCACTTTCAATCAATTGTGGATGAACTTGGGTCTCCGCGCCACTTCCCGCTTCAAGATAGAGAATACGGAAGCCAAACATACGTGCTGTGAGTGCATAATCGTGGACTAAATCAACATCATCTGGTTGTATCAGTTCTGCCTCTCCAACTTCACCTACCTTGCCGCCAGGGGCGCACACAAGATATCCCGTGGGTAGGGCTTCAACGCCGAATTTTTCGAGATATGGGGCGCCACGGATTTGTTCACCGACCAAAAATCGGCGAATTGTAGAATTCATCAGCATCATGAATGTGATTGCATCAGCCGCCGGGGAAAGGGCGTGCGCTCCGCCCGGGAACAGAACTACAGGGATTTGCCATTGTGATTCATCTGATTCTGGGTCTTGGCTTGCAGCAAAAGCTCGTAATTCGAAAGCCTCTTGGATTGCTTTGCATGTTGCATGAACAACTTCGTCGGGAGTGTCTGTAGAGCCGCCGACAAAAATCATGCTGCTGCCGCATTCGATAGCAACCATTGCCCTATTGGCGGCCGTATTCGGGTCCTGCTTTGCCGGGTCGATTAGCGTGATGTGGCGCGTGTTGTGGCTGCTTGCAGTCACATATTCCAGTGTGGTAGCATCGGCCCGCCTCATGTCATCCCCGCCTCTCCGTTTCACGGACACAGCATAGGCGTTGCGCACAGAAACAACCCACGGGTGCTAGACATAGGGTTCTCATACTTCTTCGCAGTAGTCGGGTTATGTCGGAAGTGGGGCCGTTCAAGCGACTTCTCTCCCACATGCGCTCCCATAGAGGTACAATTCGTCTCGCCTCTATGTGTTCAATCACCAATAAAATTTGGGATCTGGCTCCGCCCCTACTCATTGGATTGGCGGTTGATGTTGTCGTTTTGAAAGAAGATTCAATGCTGGCGTCGTTTGGTTTAATTGACCCTTGGCATCAATTAATTTTCTTATCTATACTCACTTTTGCTATTTGGGGTTTGGAATCTTTGTTTGAATACTTTTATGGAATTCTGTGGAGAAATTTAGCCCAAACAGTGCAACATGAATTGCGCCTCGATACATTCAACCATGTGCAAAAACAAGGCATGGGGTGGTTTGATGAGAGGCAAAAGGGAGATATCTTGGCAATTTTAAACGACGATGTAAATCAACTAGAGCGTTTTCTCGATAAGGGGGCAAACGACCTATTACAAGTGAGTACAACAGTATTAGTCGTAGGTGCGGTGTTCTTACTCATTTCATGGAAAGTTGCCTTATTTGCCGTTCTGCCAATTCCAATCATCGTCTGGGGGTCGTTTCGATATCAGCGAAGTCTTGAGCCGCGTTATGCTGAAGTTCGTAAATCAGCAGGTGCCATGAATGCACTTCTTGAAAATGATTTGTCTGGAATGTCAACCATTCAATCGTTTACCGCCGAAGAACAGGAGATGAAGAGAGTTGAGGTTTTGAGCAATCAATACCGCGAAGCAAACCGTGAAGCAATCCGCCTCTCTGCTGCCTTTACACCCCTCATTCGAATGGCTATTTTGTGCGGGTTTACTGCTACGCTCTTGCTGGGTGGGTGGATGACTTTAGAAGGAACTTTGGCGGTGGGCGCCTATTCGGTTTTAGTCTTCATGACACAACGTCTACTTTGGCCGCTTACACGACTTGGTGAAACTTTTGATTTGTATCAAAGGGCAATGGCTTCTTCTACGCGCGTTCTCAATGTTCTTTCTTCGCCGACTGAAGTGGTCCAAGGGGATTTTGCCCCTGAGATAGAAGTTATCTCAAATTCAGATATCGTATTTGATTCACTGGATTTTGCCTATGCTGGGCGTGAAAATGTATTTTCGAATCTTTC
>Ga0066862_10000437_pt1 | contig 16661 bp, 13 predicted proteins | sample ETN02SmetaG_FD_66431 | JGI IMG/M metagenome (GOLD analysis project Ga0066862, IMG submission 66431) | Marine microbial and viral communities from oxygen minimum zone, Eastern Pacific Ocean - ETNP2014F10-02SV255 | ecosystem: Environmental > Aquatic > Marine > Oceanic ... | reverse complement strand
AAAATGAGCATTGTCCATGAGCTGAAGGGAACTAAACGCTCAAATCCAATTGAATGATGATCTCTGACTTCAAAATCATCTCGAAACAATGGGGCCATGTTACCAGGTACAGGATTTCGAATCATCCAAAATACAGCACTATGGAACACTAGATATGCACAAGCAAACCGAAAAAGGGAGAGTGACAGGGTAATGATGCCCCCTTCACCGTGCATCAAAGTAGAATCAAATTCCCCACTTTTATCGTAGAATTTTACATAGGCCACCAATGAAAGAACCAATATCGAAATCGTCAAGAAAAAGGAGATTCCTGAACGATCCCAAGAAGACAATTCCTTCTTCCGAGGTACAGCCATAATTTCCCCGAACGATGTTCAGGAGATGATACTAACCCTTGGAAAATCCATTATCTGGTTGGACTTCCGATCTAGCACAATGAGGGCAACGCTTGGGACGAGAAACAGTACTCCTTTTCCATTTAGAATTACAATTCATACATACCCATCCTTGGACATCTTGCCCATCGATTACTGCAGCACGTAGTCGCTGTAAAACTGGAGATTCAGACAATGAGGGAGAGGGTGCAAGACTTTCAGTCAAATCAGCATGTCTACCATCATGTTCAGTCAAACCAGCAGCATGCAATAATTCGTGAACAAAAGTGTGGTCAAGGAGAGCTTGATCCTCCACTAGAATAGGATTTAATTCGATTTTTACGGGGCCAGATGGGGCGCCCATCCTCCTTCTACGCATGAGTTCATTGGGATTTAATTCAAATCGAGTAAGACCAAGAAATTCCGATTTTAAATCGGACCAGGTAACCTCAAGCAAACGAGGCAAACCAACCAAAAAGGGAGTCTCGGAAGGATCAACTACCTCTTTGATGCGATCTAACCATGGCAGAAAATCAGGAACCGGTGTGTCCGTACTTTCTACCTCCACACGAACTGGCCGAATTGTAGGATTCTCCCGGCCCGGGTCGCCGCTCATGACTGCCTGTCAGGTTGAGCAGCCTTAAATCGAGTTGGCCAGTCGACTATTCATTGGGCGTGTGGCGCAGCTTGGAAGCGCGCTTCCTTGGCATGGAAGAGGCCCCGAGTTCAAATCTCGGCACGTCCACTTTACTGATACGATTCTTTGGTAGTGGTAATCACTACCGCTCCAATCTTGTAGGGGTCACCGTTTGAAGAAGGTCTCCGATCTTCTAAACGGCCCTTCCATCCATCTTCAATCGTACCAATAGGGATTCGAATCGAGGCACCTCGATCAGAGACGCCATACGAAAACTCATGAATTGACTGAGTTTCATGGAGACCAGTTAATCGTTGATCATTATAGGCACCATATACATCGATATGCTTCTTGATGTTCTTGCCAAACTCCTCACAAATTTGGCTCATTAATTTCTCTCCACCTTCATCTCGCATCCTGCCATCACTGAAGTTAACATGCATTCCAGATCCATTCCAATCAGTTTGACCCAATGGCTTTGGATGCCATTCAATGGATAGACCATAGGCCTCAGCATTTCTTTCAGCTAAATATCGAGATACCCAAATCTGATCTCCTGCATCTTTTGCACCTTTCGCGAAAATCTGGTATTCCCACTGCCCCGCAGCAACTTCTGCATTGATTCCTTCAACGTTCAGTCCTGCTTCAAGGCACATGTCCAAATGTGTTTCAATAATATTTCTTCCATGGGCATTCTTCGCCCCTACAGAACAATAGAATTGCCCCTGAGGAGTTTGATCCTTGGGGAAACCGAAAGGCAAATTTGTCTCCGGATCCCAAAGGAAATACTCTTGCTCATAGCCAAACCAAAAATCATCATCATCGCCTTCAATTGTTGCTCTACCATTGCTATCATGTGGAGTTCCATCTGCATTGAGAACTTCACACATTACCAGGAATCCATTCACACGGTCAGGATCAGGATAAATTGCAACTGGTTTCAACAAACAGTCAGAATCTCCTCCTACAGCTTGTTGGGTAGATGAACCATCGAATGACCACATAGGACAATCCCCTACTTCCCCGGAAAAATCCTTCCGGATCATCGTCTTACTTCTCATGCTCTGTGTCGGCTCGTATCCATCTAGCCAGATGTACTCAAGTTTGCTATGTTGGCTCATAGAGACTGTTGGGGGAAAATAAGTTAATCAACCATTCGGAGTAGGAATTCGATAATTTGCAAAAAGTAGAGAGTTTGTTGCTAATTATTTCAACATAATGACAATTTATTGCGCATTTGAACAATATTGGAGAAGCGTGTTTTGACATGTTTGGGAACAGAAGGAAGAAGGTCTTCCTAACAGTGCAAAGAATGCCGCAATGATGAGTGTCCATAGCCTGATGGATTGATGGGCGTACTGAGCGGCACCCGGTGAACTTCATGCAGAGCATAATTGGCCCAGATGGGCGGACATATCAGGCCATGCCACAAACCAAGGTCAGTCGGCCAGATGAATACCTACCAATCGGGAGGATTTCATCACCATGGAAGGTTTATGGTCGGACGCTAGGAATTGTCCTACTCTCCTTCATGATGGTGCAATTTCTACTGGTTGGAGTAATAGGGATCTTAGATGGAGAACCTTGGTTAGCACTTTGCGGAGTCGTATTTGGAATTCCTTTCGTTGGAGCCATAGTTTTCATTCGACGTCCACAGATAATGGATGTTAGAATAGCTACTCCACATTCTCAAGGAAGTCAATATCATGTTATCTCTGAAAATCAAACCCTATGGACTCCAGTTCCGACTACTTTCAAAAGACACTTGATTAGAGACTCGTCCGCCCTTGATATTCCCTCTTCAAGGCGCTTGTGGGCTATTTTCTTCGGTTTAATTTCAATATCAATTTTGATTTCAATTGGCCTTTGGTCCGGATTCGGGGGGGCGGCTATGATGGTAATAGCAGTCATAATCGGAATTCCATTCTTCCTTCTAGGATTCTCAATCCCAGTAATGGCATGGTGGGCCATCTCACGTGAACGTCTGGGATTACTGACTAAAGAACGGGATGCTGAAACATGGTTGTTCCTAGGGATGTTATCGGCATTTCCTGCGATTCTAATCAACTCATTTCTTTTTCCAAGTATTGTTGGTTTATTCGGAATAGAAATGAGTGAAGAGGCTTTGATGAATTTGACGGCAATAATCAGTGCACCTATCGGCGAAGAAATCTGTAAAGGATTGGCAGTAGCGGCATTCATGAGGACAATGAATGGAAGTAAAAGAGGGTTCCAAATCGGATTTACTGTAGGTCTAGGCTTTGCACTGATTGAAAATTTACAATATGTCCTAATTTCGTTTGGGGGTGGTTTTACTGGTTTCGCTCTTACATCATTGATTCGAGGAATCGGATCTATCCCGGGTCACGCCTTCTGGACAGGGATGACTGGATTTGCAATCGGGATAATGGCATCAAAGAATGAAGAATTATTGAAGGAGGATCTGAAAGATACAACAAAACAAGTTTGGAAGTTATTCGATCCAGATACGGGTCAAGAAATCCAAAACGGAAATACCTCTGCAACAAACACATTACTCCCCTCAATAGATGAACAACCACATGATTGGTACACATTACCCCCATCAATTGTAGTACCTAAGATGGAAAAAATAGGGAAAGGAATTCGGCCACCATCTAATGTTGGTACTGCTTTGATTGCTGCAATGGCGGGGCACGCACTATGGAATTGCACAGCCGTTGCTACACCTTGGTTTACATTAACAACAACAGGAAGTGAAGGTTTGGCAATTTTGGCGTCACTTCTTTCTACAATAATATTAGTCATAGGCGTGCTCACCCTAGGAAATTCCCTATTGGATGGTGTTCACGACGAAGAAGAGAAATCAAGATTCTAGGCAATTGCGACACAACATAGGCGATGCCTTCATGCATCGTAAGCGTCCGAACATGCATGAACGAGATGATTGAATCCCTCACAGAGATAAACGGAGTCATAACGATTGGCTTAGTTTTAGCATTAGGAATAATTGCTACGGTCAAACGTTTTCTAGACACAAGTGGCATTCTCGCGGCAGGGGTAATTGGAACAGTTGTAGGCATAGGAGGTCATTGGACATGGCTAGCAACATTACTTCTTTTCCTAGTAACTGGTTCTTTTGCAACTCGATGGTCCTACGAGGAAAAGGATGCCATGGGACTTGCTGAAGCTAGTGAAGGATCAAGAAATTGGACAAATGTAATTGCAAACGGAGGAGCGCCTGCAATTATTGCAATGTTAGCATGGTTTTCAGAAGACCCCTCTGTTTGGTCTGCACCATTCCTTGCTGCTGTTGCAGTAGCATCTGCAGACACATTAGCATCAGAATTTGGAGTTCTGGACCCAAGAGTTAGAATGATAATTAGTGGCAACCATGTAGCTGCTGGAACAAATGGTGGGACATCTCCAACCGGCCAAATTGCTGCAGCATCAGGTTCGCTTCTTATCGCCTTCTTTGGGTGCTTCTTATTCGCTTCATTCAACAATGGATTTGATGCAGACATCATACGTGTTTTCTGCGTAATCACACTAATGGGATGGACTGGGTGTCAAGTGGATTCAATTCTCGGCGCATTATTAGAAAATAGGGGATTGATGACTAAAGGACAAGTGAACCTTGCATCTATTGCATTTGGAGCCGGCGCAACTTACCTATTACTAGGCCTAGTTTGACCCTATACTGCGACGGTTTGAACAACCCATGACGGTACATCAGAGTATGAACCGGGGCCAGAGGCATGTCAAGTCTCGATTCTTGGGTTGTTTGATTTTCCTAATACTGTGTGCAAGTATTGCCGTAGGAGAACCATCTTCTAAAGAGATTCCAGAGAGTGAAGGAACCTCTATTTTCTATCCAGAATCACATAATCTATTTCTGAATAATCAAACTTCATTGGATCTCATTTATCCTCTCGATTCAGGTGAGCCTCCACAAATCGATTTTAACAGATTGAGTAGTCAATTACTCACTGTAAATTCTCCACCAGTTGAACACGCAACCCGTTTTGAAGGAAATATGACTGTTCGAATCTTTGCAGGTTTAGATGTTGAAGGGAGCACATGTAGATTGACTAACCCCCTCCCAGGATCTCCTGCAGATGCTCAGACTCAATTTACTGTGAGAGTTCTTGCAGGAGGGGCAGAGGTATTCCAAAATCAAACAAATCGAGAAGCACTAGAATTCGATTGGACTGCGCCGTTTGAATTCACTACATCAGCTTGGAACCTCAACTTCACACTAAGCCAAGGGGATTCGATAACAATGGAAATTACAGTGGAGCATAATTGTATAGTCTCAGGGGGATTATATTTCGACAGATATGATACCGCATCTCGAATTGAACTTGATGGAATTCTATTCACTCCATCTCTAGAATCACGAGTAGATCAAAATGGGGCTGCAAGAGTAGAATTCATTCCTGGTTCTGTTTGGGGTGATGAAACGATTATTTCAACTGTCGTTGAAGTGGCGGGAACATACAACACATGGGCTGAAACCGTTCATGGAAATTGGCAGGAAGAACAACGACTGAGTCACTTTGAGACTCCGCATAGTACTCGAATAGGTGAAGGCAATCAGACTGTTTGGGTTTGGTCAGTTAACGGCACGCTAGAACCTGGGATACATATGATTGACATTTGCATGTCTTTATCTGATTTAGATCCTAACGAAGATTGTCATTTAATTATCGTGCACCGATTCATAGTCGAAGAACCCCCTACATCACTAGGCAGAGTTGGATACCTGATTGCACTCGTTCCATTAACTACTCTAGTTTGGCTGGGATCATCGCTGCGAATTGGAACATTACCACTTCCGGCTTATTTGATTCTACTATTGATGGGATTGGCAGTAATGATTCCCGCAGCATCAATGCCCTCAATCGATGTAGGAGAAATAAGAGATGAAACAGCTGCCCCTTCGTTCAATTTACTCAGCCACTCAGGTGATTCATATGGCATAAATGACATTCTGAACGGAAACGACGCACTTGTTCTAGGAGTCTTTGAAACAGATTCTCCTAATGCTGAGCAACAACGAAAAGATTTTCTTAACGCTATGGAACGTACAGATTCCATTGCATTTGCACAACTTGCCACTGGAGAAGATGTACGAGCGATTGACATAGATGCACATGCTGCAATGGTGAATGGTTCATGGCCAATATTATTGGATGAAAATAATGCTGGAATCGCTTCCCAATTCCCATCCGGTGCAACTGATTCAGTATTAATAATCGATAAAGCAGGATTTGTTTCAGGATGGACTTCTGGTTCAATTGGTAGTGACGCCATTGTTGAATTGGTTAATTCAGCTACAACTGGTTCTGATAGAAGCGCCCTAGATCTATTGTTTGGAGTACTAATCGGAGCAGGTGCTATACTGCCTCTTCTTTTTCTTTCTCTACCTAGAAACAGAGTTGAACCACCTGAAACCGTAATGATCCCAGCCGCTGGAATTCTCGGCACAATTGGAGCGAATGCCATGGGTTTCGCTCTTATTGCAATACCCATGGCAATACTTGCAATTGTTCTAAGGGGAGGATTGTGGCCATTCATCGAAATATTATTTGCATGCTGGATGATTTCTAGTGCGACCCAAATGCTACGGAATGGAAAGGTGTTTGAAGTAGACTGGGTAGCGAAAAAAATTCATCAGAAGTTTCCAGATAATTACCAAGAGTGGAGAGATTTGGGAACATTCACTGAAGATGCGACAATAGGATTCTGGTTCGGATGGATTTCATGGATAGTGTACCCTCTGTTGATCCCTCAAACCGTTGCAGCACCAGCATGGACAGGGATTATAGGAGTGTTAATTGGAATTGGTTCTCTATTACTCCATCTAACAATTGCTGGATTGATTGGATTGATATTGCGTGGAATTGCAGGTATTGGAGGCGGAATTTCAGTTAGCCTTGGTCGCTTTAGTGCAGGTGCTCGTCCAAGACTGTGGGGGGCCACATCATTGTTACTTGGAATCTGGATTCTGTTTTACCTCATTCTTGGGCCACTAATGGCTCGATTTGGATAGAAACATTCCAATGGAATCCATTTGGATTCTGAACCTACATCAAAGAGAAGAAGTAAGATCATGTAAAACAGCAGTGGGATCCTGTGCCTTAGTTACGCCACTAGCCAACAATACTCCATGCGCCCCTAATTCGAGCGCCACTGCAACATCTTCACCAGTCTTGACTCCAGCACCACACAGAACTCTAACTTCTGGATTTGCTGCATGAACTGCAGCTACAGTTCCAGAAACTATTCCTGGATCCGCTGTTGTGACACTAATGTCTCCTCCAATCAATTCAGGAGGCTCAATTGCAATGAAATCGGGATTTAGAGCGGCAAGAGCCGCTGCCTCATCTACTGTGGCAGCACAAACACATGTTGTGAAATCATTTGGGAGCATTTCTAACACCGCACGAACATGTTCGAACGAAACCCTACACTCAGAATGATTGAGAATTGTACCTGAAGCGCCATTGGATATTGCTGTTGATGGTGAAAGATGACCAGTATTGGATCCGAAACCAACTGGATCCAGATGTTGGGTCCAAACACTAAGCTCAGATACATTCTCGACAACTGAACTAAGATCAAATGCAGAAACTACTGATACCATTTGGATACCAGAACGTTGTGCTGCAAAAATCGCCTTTGCTAGGGATACTGCAGCATCTCCTTGCGCTGTCTCGTAGGTCTTGTGGTTGACCACTACTAGGGGCTCCATGACCACTCTACCACATGACTCTGTTTTGAGAACACCGGCGTTTGCGATTAATCCATGTGGCCTCTAGTCAAAGGAGAACTATGGGGGCAGGGCCACAATGGACCGAGGAAGCGCTGAAAGAGCATGCTGCAAACAATCCTCCCGATTTAGAGTGGCTAGGAAAACCTGGACGGCATCAATTTAGATGGAGGACGCTAAAGGGGCGTTGGATAACTGCAAAAAGAAGGGTCAAGAACCATGACTCGTTTCTTAAGGCACTCAGAAAAGATGCCCCACTCGACATTTATGTATCTACATCTGAATGGTTAGACCCAATCGATCTACCGAGATTAAGCGATAAAGAAAGGCCAAGCCCCATTCTACTCGATCATCTGGTCGTTTTCGACATAGATATGGAGCCTTTCTCTAAACAACGATTAGAAGCGGCCAGAAATGCAGCAGTTAATCTGGTGGATTGGATCGACAAAAATGAGGAGAAACTTCACTTTAGCCATGCTACATTCTCAGGTAGTAAAGGATTCCACTTATTCTATAGAGACGAAGACAGAGAGAAATTTTCAATTGGAAATCCAAAAGAAAGAGAAGAATTAGTCAAGGCAGAGCGGAAAAAGTTGCTACAGAGAGTGATACGCGCAGGACATCCTGTAGATCCGTTGGTTACAGCAGATACCAGGAGAATTATACGTCTTCCAGGAACCATCCATGGAGGAACAGGATGGATATGTACAAGAATCGAAATGGAAAAACTGAGGACCCCACTCAAAGAATGGATTGATTCCATTCCAAGACACAATCTATCTATTCGGATGCCTCGTTGGAGCATTTCTATTCCAAAAATTAAATTCAAAACTAGAAAGAAAGAAGTGAAAAAAGTGGAAACTGTTTCCTCCATACACTTAGAAATCAGCACACAAGTACCTGGTACTGCTGATAGGAATTCGATAATGACTAGAATAAGATGTTCACCAGATAAAATCGCATTTATAATCGAAAAACTAGTTGATTCCATGGAAAAGACCGATATTGGACCTTGTGCTATTTGGACGGATTCGGAAAGTGCGTTTTTGTTGATCCCTCGTGCAATCCCGCGTAGTGCCATACCAAAATTAGCGAAGAAAATAGGAATCAACAGGCTCGGTTACTCCATCAAGAAAAGGGGGCACTCATGGGTTAGAATGACTCCTGAAAATTCCGAATTGATGGATTCAAGCCTACTACCTAGAGGAATATTTTGCCAAGAAGCAGGAGAGAGGTGTAAACACCCTTGGTCAACTGCTCATCTGCTACTATCAGAACAAATGGGGCTTCCTTTTGCTGTAAAGGGTGAATTAGCTGGAACACCACAAGTAAGTGCACGGATTGTCCAGATTCGGTGAAATGTTCATAGACATTTGAACGAATGTGAATTTGACCTCGACGGAGCCTTCGGGCAATGACGGCAGAGCGGTGCTCGAACGAGACACCAAACGCATCGGCGCGTGAGGTCCGCGCCGATGCAAACCATTGATGTGAAAAAATGTCTGAAGACGAAGCACCACTTTTTATTTCCTGGTTGAGCACACTTATTGCAGCCCCAGTTGGGCTTGTTTTTGTAATCATCATATTCGGAAATACTGCGGCTCAATTATCCACATCCAATTGGGATACAACAATCGGCACCATTGGGGACTATGATTCGTTTTGTAATTACGACAGTGAAGGAGGTTGCATGTGGGAGGAAGATGTCGAATATTTGTACACCGTAGGAGATGAAAATTATACAAATAATCAGGTCAGCCTTGGATGGACTGAAGTTATTTATGAGAATTTTTACGAAGATTTTCCCGAAGAAGGTGACGAAATAGTTGTGTTCTATAACCCTGATTGGCCTCAAGAAGCCGTTCTAATCGCCGGTTGGGAGGGTATAGATCCAACCGATATGATTGTCTTTACATTAGGAATTATTATTCCATTAATTGCCTTCATAAGTGCTAGACGTAAAGGAACAATCTCAGAGGCATATTATGAATTGAGAGGGTTTGTAGGAATGGCGAGAGACTTTCAACAACATGCACGCATTACATACGACAATCAACAATGGAATGGTGAACAATGGGTACCAATTCAAGGACATAATGTGCAAGCCTCTTCAAATGTTGGAAAAGGAGGGCTCTCTCCCTCTAGAACTAAAGGATACAATTCAGTAATTGCAAAACTATCACTTGACGGGGGACACTTGACTGAAGAAAGGGTGAAACTGAAATTGCAAACAGAATTAGACCTAAGTCAAAACGATGCTCAAAAGTTCGTTGAATCACCATACGTGAGATCTGTAATTTTCCCACAGAATTCGTCATTCGATGCTGCGGCTCCAGAAACTGACCTTCAAAATCAATTAATTTCTAATTTCCAAGCTGCAATGGAGAGTGCTATGGATGAACAATCAAATTCGAATATCTCGACAGAACCTCTAGATCCTAATGTAGAAACATGCTCACATACAGGATGTAATAGCCCTATGTCATTCTACTCGTTCCAATGCTTTAGTTGCAGGAAGAAGTTCTGTGACGAACATAAGGGATCATCAATCCATTGTTCGGATTGCGATTGAAATTTATCAAATGAATACATTCTTCTCGTTTTTCGACCAACTAGGAGCCATTCCCGATAGTTTTGCATCCTCAATCATTTCCTTTCCAGCCTTACTATGACCATACATCAATTCTCCAGGACTTACATGAATGTTCCAATATATCTCAAAAATCTCTGCATTTATTCGTGGGCGGCAGAAAATCTTTGGAACAGCATGCAACATTACAGGTTGTATTCTTTCGTTAATTCCTTCCTTCGGATCAAACCACCAAGGGAAATACCTCGACAGAAATGTTTGAACCAATATTGGATCCAAGAATTTTGCAGAGCGTGGAATTACGTATCTTGGCTTGTTTTCAAGTGGACCCAATACATCACTTAATGCATTACAGAACATCTCAGATTGTTCTTCAGAACAACCTTCTAGATGCACCCTCATCCAACCACCTCCTCTTTCTCCTCCTTCCAAGGAAGTTTCTTCAGGAAGCATTTTGATCCTAATCATGGTATTGAGAATAACCTCAGATATTGCCTCAATCAATGAACCATCTGTCCATTTCGTGTCACCCGTTAAAGGCCATTCATCGTCGCCTCCAACAGAGGATTTTAGTTCTAAAGCCGACCTTGGGACTGCCTCAAATGGTTCTCCTATCTTCCAAAGTTCTCTTGTCTTTTGACGTTCTCTAGATCTATCCAGCATCTCTCTATTGAATACTGCCATACCCTCACTAATCGCCTCATCGCATACTTCTCTGAAGGCAGGATGTACGTGCCCTACTCCTTTCTCTATTGCACTATCATCACAAACGCCATACAGGTGTTTATGTTTCTTCTTGAAACGGTCATAATCATCAAATCCTTTAGCAAATTCTTCAGCGATACAGATGATGTCCCAATTATTTGCAACCTTCTCAGGCCACTCACTATCAAGTCGAAACGAACGACCTCTCAACTGATTAATGCTCATGTCTGTTGATACCGAGGTCAAATCTACCAAGACGTTGATTCTAGAAGCATCCCAACCCTCTCCTAGAAGGCCCCGGGTTCCAACAATACAATTTGTCACTCCTCTCTGGAAAAGTTCAGTAATCATCTCAATGTAATTTCGAGGAACCCAATCTTTACCAGAACCTTGTATATCGTGATAAGGGCCCTCAATTACGTCTACAAGTTCAATCTTTAATCCCCTTTCTGATATCCAAGAACGAGCCTCTTCCATGAATTTTTCAACTAGATCGTCGTCTACCAAAACTGTGCTTCCAGTCATCATAATTGGATTTAGATAATCTGTCCCTTCATCTTGAACGATAGTTCGGAATGCAGCGACCGCCCCACCAGCCTCTGCATCTAGTACACCATCTACCACTGCCATAGATGATGTCTTTTCGAAATCAGTAACGACTACTGCTCGGATCATCGGTCCCAAAGCTTGCATCTCACTACGTAGGATTTCTATCAAAGCATCCAATTTTGCCTGAGAGTAAGCCATGATTCGACCTACAGGGGAAGCAGAAGGACGTACGCCTGTTTCTGTAATCTGCCTTCCTAGAAGTCTAAATCTAGATATGGCTTCTTCTGCGAGTTCGTGGTCTTTGGTACTTTTTGAGAGACGCAATCCCTTTCGGACATATCGATCAACCATGTAAGTATACATTTCCAACTCTGGAATTATTTCAGCCTGAATCGATTCTGTGGTTTTTGGCACACCTACGGGCAATGAAAAATCTGATTCTTCGATATGCCTCCTTGCAGTATTGAGAAATTTATTTCCCGATGATTCATCTGGGACTGTGGGCCAACCATTGAAATCAACTCCTGCGACTTCCTTTGGGTTCGCTAATGCACCCAACAACCATTCGTTCATTGGTGCTATTCTATCTTCATCGCTAGGATCTCGTTCAGCTTGAAGTAATTCTACCAGTTCTTTGAACTCCTGATCCACCTGAGCGATGTATTTCATTTCCTTAGCATTCGGGCGTACAAATTGGACTAAATCCTGATACGGGGCAAGATTCGAATCGCGAACTAGCGCTGGAATTGGGACTTGGTAATCTACTTCACCCAACAAAGAGTTGTAGTTGTCCAATGATTTTTGGGTCTTGGCCTCATTTGGAGGTGTGGCAGTTAAACCAAGAATAACTGGGTCGCCAAACATTTCCTTCACGGAATTCAATATATTCCCCCAGTGATGCAATAAGTGATGGCATTCATCAAGAATAATGAATCCTACTCCAACTTCTTGCAATCTTTTGATATGGCCTCTAGATGAAGAATGTAGTTCCCATAAAGGATCGTTATATGATTCATTTTCTTCTCTAGCCTTTTTTCTATAGACCGACATCCTGTTAGCAAAATAATCAGGATTTCGTTCGCATAAATCATTCTGCCAATTCTCTGCAGAATAAAAGTCACTAGCCTCACCTTCTTCAATCAACTTCTCTGCCCATATCTCTCTTGCAGCGACATCTATCTCCTGGTTTCCACGAATCGGTAGAGTGATTGATTGGTAGGTAAGAGATGTAAGTAAACCCGGAGCATGTGGTGAAGTGCTGATGAGATCATCCTTTCCATCAAGGTCGAAAAGAGATGTTCTAGCGGCCCATTGGGCCTGAATGGCAGAATTCGGAGACAATACCAAAGTTGGTTTCCGAATAATATCGGACCATACGTACAACCCAAGTACAGTCTTTCCAGAACCAGGAGGGGCAACGATGTGTAGCCTCTTGTTTCCATTGTCCAATTGATTTTGAATTATAGAGGAAGCCGCTACTTGAGATGGACGAAGTGTTCCTGCGAAGTGGATGTCTCCGAAGGGGTGCTCTCCCATGAACAGAGCACATCAAACAACCATAAGTGACTGTCGACCGAACTATTGCGGGAAAGTCCCACCTTTCTGAACATGTCCAGTAGGAATCTTTGCATCAAAATCAACTACTACGTCAATCAGCTCTACATCTGAACCAATCATAGTATTCGCACCAATCATACATCCTTGGAGAATTGAACGAGCATCTACACTACAGCCTCCCAAGATTGCAGTATTGGATACAATCGAACTAGAATCAATTGAAACTCCTTCACTAATTGATGATTTTTCAACATTTGAATCAATGTCTGATAATGTCCAATTAGTACCATCGATTTTTCCTGAAATAAATTTTCCATTCGCAATAGATGTCTGAACTGCCTCAATGTAAGACTGAGGGGTACCTGCATCAACAAACCATCCATCAAAGGGAAATCCACTCAACAATCCATCTTCCGCAACATGTGGGTACACGTCCCTTTCGATACTAAATGCACCAGAAGGCATTCGATCAAACAATTCTGGTTCAATTAGATATGTTCCGGCATTGATGAGATTTGAGAATGCTTCCTCTCGAGGTGGTTTCTCTTGGAACCTACGGATTAGGCAACTATTCGCATCGTAATCCGCTACTCCGAAACGAGAAGGATCTTCGACTTCCCATAGTGAAATAGTCGCTAATGAACCACTCTCAACATGTTGATTCAACATTTTTTCAACTGAAAGACTGGTTAGAAGATCCCCATTTATGACACAAAAAGTACCGCCGCTAAGATAAGGTCTGCAATTTGCAATCGCCCCTCCAGTACCTAGAGGTTCAGTTTCCTCCACAATCAACACTTCATATGGTAAATCTAGAGCCGCAAAATGAGTTCTCATCTGATCGATTCCATAACCGGCAGCAATCAGTACTCGGTCAACTAAATTCTCTGGAAGAACATCTACCACATGTTGAATCATAGCTCTGTCCAATATTGGGACCAATGGTTTGGGCATATGGAGGGTCCAAGGACGTAAGCGTGTGCCGAAACCACCTGCAAGTACGACTACATCCATAGTGTTCCGAAACGGCCATCTCTCAAGTGTATTATGTTTGAAACGGCTTCAATTGTGCGCGGTCATGGTTAAGGACGGGTTTCATCAGGGAGGGGCGGGGATAAGGATGAACATCCACGAGTACCAAGGAAAGAAACTGTTCAGAGAAGCCGGTGTTGCAGTACTAGATGGCACGCATTGTACAACTGTAGAACAGGCACTAGAGGCCTATGACGCGTTGGGGACAAAGGTAGTCGCCGTCAAGAGTCAAATCCATGCTGGTGGAAGAGGAAAAGGCAACCTGTATTGTCCGAATAGTGGTGATTTAATCATGGAAGGTGGTGTGAAAATCGCTTTTTCAAGAAAGGAAGTAGAGACCTACGCGGACAATATCCTTGGACATATCCTAGTTACGAAACAAACTGGAAAAGAAGGTAAAATGGTGAGGAACCTGTATGTCGAATCTGGATGCGATATTGCACATGAATACTATCTCGCCATGTTGGTTGATAGAGAAGAAAAATCGGTTCTAATTATGGCGTCCACTGAAGGTGGAATGGATATTGAAGAAGTTGCCGAACACAATCCGGATGCAATTCATAAGGTTTGGATTGACCCGAATGCAGGGCTATTACCATTCCAAACGAGAAACTTAGGTGCCTCCTTGGGTCTTACAGGATCATCGTTGAAATCTTTTGCAAAAATGATGCCAAAATTGTACAATGTATTCATGAAAAACGACTGTGCAATGGTCGAAATAAACCCACTAGTCAAGACATCTGGTGATGAAATGGTAGCCCTAGATGCCAAGGTAGGTTTCGACTCAAATGCAGAATTTAGGCATAATTCATCCTGGGATGAAATGAGAGACATGTCCGAAGAAGAAGAAACAGAGATTCGAGCCAGTGAAGCCGGATTATCGTATGTTAAACTCGATGGAAACATAGGATGCCTAGTCAATGGGGCAGGTTTAGCTATGGCTACAATGGACGTCATCAAACTATACGGTGGAGAACCAGCAAACTTCCTAGATGTAGGAGGAGGAGCTAATGAAGAACAAGTCACCACTGCTTTCAGCATCATCCTAGAAGATCCTAACGTCAAGGGAATTCTAGTCAATATTTTTGGAGGCATTATGAGATGTGACATAATTGCACGTGGAGTAATTGCAGCAGTTGAAAATCTAGGACTTGAAGTACCGCTTGTAGTTAGATTAGCCGGAACAAATGTAGAAGAAGGTAAAGAAATTCTTGCTCAAAGTACACTAAACATCCATCCAGCCGATGATTTAGCAAACGGGGCTCAACGGATAGTAGAACTCATTGGAGGTGGCAACTGATGTCTGTATGGATTAAAGAGGATGCAAAGGTCATCGTTCAAGGGATTACTGGACGACAAGGACAATTCCATTCAATGAAAATGGCAGAATATGGCACAGATATCGTTGGAGGATGTACTCCTGGAAAAGGAGGGCAGATGGTCGATCTGGGCGTTCGAGAAGTTCCTGTTTGGGATTCAGTTGAAGAAGCCGTCAATGAAACCGATGCTGATGCCACAATCGTCTATGTCCCCCCTCCGTTTGCTGCTGGAGCAATTATGGAGGCAGCAGAAGCCTTCGATCGAATCAAAGGTGAAGGAATCATCGTTTGCATCACAGAAGGAATTCCCACCTTAGACATGGTGAAAGCAGTAGCATATGTTTCGGACAGACCAGGTGTACGTCTAATTGGACCTAATTGCCCTGGGATAATCACTCCAGGTGAAACTGGAGGAGCAAAACTTGGGATTATGCCGGGTCATATTCATGCTAAAGGAAGAATTGGAATTGTCTCTAAATCTGGCACTCTCACGTACGAAGCTGTTGCCCAGACAATGAGTATAGGGGAAGGGCAGTCGACATGTATAGGAATAGGTGGAGATCCAGTAAATGGAACTGGATTCATTGATTGTTTAGCGGCATTCGAATCGGACCCGCAAACAGAAGCAATAGTTATGATTGGTGAAATAGGTGGTTCCGCAGAAGAAGAAGCCGCTGCTTGGGCTAAGGAAAATGTGACTAAACCAATAGTTGGATTCGTAGCTGGAGCAACAGCACCTCCAGGAAAGAGAATGGGGCATGCAGGAGCAATCATTAGCGGAGGAAAGGGGACCGCAGCAGAGAAATTTGCTGCATTCGAGGCAGCCGGAATTCATGTGGCACGAGATCCTTCAGTCATTGGTTCAGTCCTAAAAGTAGCTCTAGAAAAGGCTGGTCTACTCTGAAACTATTGGCGTAAACTTCTCTTGAATTTCAAATCTATCGCATTAAGCGATGGTAACGGAGTTAGTACCAGATAGTACCTGTCCGTTGTACTTGATTGTGATACTCAAGTCACAGGAAGACGTACATACGTCAGCTCCGTTTTCCTTGATGTATACAATCTCGTCTGATTCCCACTGGGTATCAGAGTCGCCGGTCTGAGAAATCAGACAGTCAGCGCCGTCAGCGTTGGTTGCAATCTC
>Ga0066862_10000436_pt1 | contig 16668 bp, 14 predicted proteins | sample ETN02SmetaG_FD_66431 | JGI IMG/M metagenome (GOLD analysis project Ga0066862, IMG submission 66431) | Marine microbial and viral communities from oxygen minimum zone, Eastern Pacific Ocean - ETNP2014F10-02SV255 | ecosystem: Environmental > Aquatic > Marine > Oceanic ... | reverse complement strand
AAGTGTGGAAAAATGAAATCGAATTAGATGGAGCACTTCCTGTCCCTCTAGGTGTTGGATGGGATAGAAGGGCACCGCTTGATAAGATTCTCCGAGCACCTTGATTGATGAAATGCTGCATTCATTTGACTCTTCATTCGCCCAACGCTTAAGGGCGGCTGAACGGTGGCAAGGGCACCCAACACCAAAGGCAAGAGGGGGTTCAGAGTTCAATGGAAGAAGATACTGGATTTGGCCTGCTTGATTACATGCGTTCCGATGAGGAACCTGGACTTGGAAGAATGGCAACAGCCATGGGTTTCATCGCCCTACTGATTTTCCTTGTTTTGTATGATATTTTGTATCCTGGACACGGATTTCCCGTAGTCAGTGATGTGGTGCCACTACTTGCAGGAGTGATGGATAATGGCATCTGGTTCTTCATCTTAGGAATCATGGTTGGTTTCTTCTCATTAGTTGCTAGTGTTCTAGTCAAGGCAGTGGAGGAGTGATTGAAATGAATACAATTGTACTCATGATGATAATTTTCTGGGGTATCCTAGCGGTTTTCGCTTGGAGACTTAGAGCGGGACTCGGTTTCCTAGGAGATGTTATTGCTGGAATGACTGGTTTCATGCTCGGCAAAGCATTAGGCCCGGGAGCAACAGCCCTTGAAGGACGTTCTGGAACAGGTGCAGCGGCTTGGATTAATCATGGATTAATCTGGCTCTTCATTGGTGCTAGCATTACCTTCGTGGATCTTTGGTTGGGTCACTCCCCAAATTCACTTCATAGCCTCCAATCTTGGAGTTGGGACTTGACTGGAGATACAGCCTATACCCCTAGCATAATGGCTACCTTTGGAGGAATGAGCATGCTACTTTTCGGGAGTGCTTTGCATATTGTTCCAAGAATGTCCGACAAAACTCTTGCCAACGAAACTAACGCCGGCCTCATGGCCATGCTATCCACTGTAGGTATTCTTCTATTCATCATCGGAAGTCAAGTTACTCACAATATTGGCAATATTATTGCGTTTGCTGGCTATATTCTATGTGTATTGGCCTCAATAGCAATCATCGCTAACCTTCTACTCACGATAAGAGAACAGATTACTGGATTAGCAGCACCTCAATGGTTCATCATTATCGGATTAGTTGGATACTATGTGAGCAATATAACATTCGTACTTTCAGGTAAAGATGCAGCACCACATACACTTTGGATTACTGGACAATTGCATATTGGAATGTTCCTTTGCATTATATTTGGAGTAGTATACTATGCAATCCCATCAACAACTGGAATCCCCATACCTAGTCGTTCTCTTGTTGCACTTACTTTGGTTGGATGTGTTTTCACAGTTTCACCAATGGTATACGATCCTGCAACTCTACATTTCATGGATTTGACTATGTTACCACTAAATCATGGAGTTACAACTGGAGCTTCTTTCCCTCCATGCGGGGGTGAAACAAATTGTACCTCATCATTGATTATCACTACCCTGATGGCACTATCTATCCCGGTAACGTTCATGTTCTCTACAAATGTACTTACTGCGATTAGACGCTCAGGAGCTATCTTTGAAGATACGGCTCTTACATTGATTGCCTTCGGTGCATTCATGCTTCCAATCATGGCTATTGCGTCACTTTTCACTACTCTTGATGCAATGAGTGGTAGCAACGAATTGGCAGCAGCCATCAGTTCAATCAGACTAGGTGCAGTATGGACTGCAATCATCCCTCTAGCTTTGGGTGGAACTTTAGCAATCATTCCCGATGTCACTGGAAATGAATTGGAGAGTCAATCGTCTGGAGTAAAGGCTGTGTGGTTCCTTGGTTTGGGCGCTGTTGGGGCTTTCATAGTCAATATGATGTCTGATTTCGCAGAGATTTCCTTTGCAGAGGCTGGGCTAGAAGAAGGGTTTAGTTCAACTGCAGCGGAATTGGAGCCTATCGCTTCAATTCTATTCTATGGGGTTGTACTTGGAGTTCTTTTCCTAGCACAGAATGTTGTAAGGGGAACTCGTACTCATGATTCAGATCCAGAATTCAGCATTCTTGGGCCCTCTAGGTATGTTATCTCTAGAACTACTACTGTCCGAGACCTTCTGACTGCTGGAGTAACATTAGACACTGTTCTAACTACTGAAGATGGTGATGACGACATGGTTGGACCAACCGTACTCTCTGAAGAGGAGTAAGGTCACCCATGCGAATCGGGCTTGTAGGCAAACCGAATGTCGGAAAGTCAACCACATTTGCTGCCTTAACCGAAACAGTAGTGGAGATAGCCAACTATCCATTTACCACCATCGATGCGAATATCGGAATCGCATGGTTGCCCCTAAGATCCACTTGTGCCTGTGCAGATCTCGTCAAAAAAATGCAAGAAAATGGGCGCGATATCGAATCCGATTCAGAAAGAAGTGGCAGTATTTGCACCCCTCGTTCAGGGTCATGTATCGGACATCGAAGGATTGTCCCAGTCACATTGGTTGATGTCGCCGGCCTTGTTCCTGATGCCCATCAAGGACGTGGTCGTGGAAACCAATTCCTCTCTGATTTAGCCAATTGCGATGCTCTGATTCAAGTCGTTGACGCGTCAGGTACTACCGATATAGAAGGAAATCCAATTGGAGAAAATGCATGTAATCCTGAAGATGAATACGACTTCTTGATCAATGAACTCAATGCTTGGATTTCTGGTATTCTAAACGACTCATGGTCAAGAGGAGCGAGAAGGGCTCAAGCAGAAGGACAGGCTGCACTTGTTCGTTTTATTCATTCACAACTCAGTGGACTAGGGGCAACTGAAGCCATGATTTCCACTAAATTATCTTCATTCATTACGGCCAATCCTGACCTAGATGTTCCATGGTCTTGGAAAGAAGAAACTGTGAAAGAACTTGCTTGTGATTTACGTGAAAGATTGTTTCCAGTTTATGTCGCCGCTAACAAAGCAGATCAGGCTGACGTATCAAAATGGATTAATCTGAAGAAACGTATCGAAGAAAACGGTGGACTGATCGAAGCAACTTCTGCTGAAACTGAGTTGGGACTTAGAAGAGCTGCTAAAGCAGGTGCAATCAATTACAGGCCAGGGGATTTGGATTTTACAATATCTGAAGACGCTGAGTTAACTGAAGCACAAAAAAAAGGACTTGCTGCACTATCAAATCGAATCGAAGAAATGGGTGGAACCGGTTTGATTTCTCTACTTTCATCAGTCCTTTTCGATCGTCTAGATCGAATTGTTGCATATCCTGTTCAAGATGAATCAAAATGGGTGGATGGGGATGGAAGAGTTCTACCTGATGCTTTGCTTATTCCTCAAGGATCAACCGCAAAGGACCTTGCTTATGCAGTACATACTGACCTAGGAGATGGATTCATTCGAGCGACTGATGGACGAAGTGGGAGAGTGATTGGAGCAGATTATGAATTAGCGAACAATGATGTTGTGAAGATTCACGCAAAAACATGAATCAAGCAGTTGTTGGATCTTCAATATCTACAACTGGTTCCATTGAGATGGAAAATAGAACTGCTGTCCAAGTGATGTCATATGTTTGATCATCCGATTGTACAATACCAAGCAATCCTCCAACATCATCCTGAACATCTGCTGTCAAATCAACAAGCCATTCTCCACGGCCACTATCTGATTCCATCCAAGACGCTCGAATTTCAGATTCAGTTCCAGTGGCTTCGTAATCCGCTCCATCATAACCATCGATTAAGGTCCAACTCATTGAAGCTGCAATACCATTTCCACAATTTCCGCCATCATTCTGATCGGTAAGTTCTCCACTCACACCAGCTAAATCAGATGCTGCATCTACACCATTATTCGTACCTGGTGCAGCTCCACCTTGATCTTGACATTCAATTGTAATCATAACAGATGCCAAATTTTTGCCATCTCCAATCATTTCTTCAGTTATCAAAAACATTGATTCATCAGTATCACCATCAGATAAGGCATCTGTGGTTTCAGACTGAGTCAGCATTTCTTCAGTGAACGAAACTGTCCACTTTCCGGATGGCCCTGATGATGATGATGCGTCATCTAGACCAACTAATCCTGGCACCATAGCGAAGTAAATTGGGAAAATTAGCATGAACAGAATAGATATCCCCAACATCACCTGACTGCGGCGATCCTGGAACATCTCAGCTAGGTCCATGGGAAGTTATGGACGGCCTATGTTTTTCAATGTCCCGTTATCTTCATTCGGACTCATTGGCATTATTTGGGGGCCAATTAAACTGAATCTGCTCCATATTCTTCCATTTAGGATTCAATCCCCATTTTGCCAATCTACGTTTTGATCTACCATATTCTGGCAATAAATATCCAATTCTGCTACGTTCCCAAAATGTCCAACGGTTGGGGAGTCTTGGTAAATCAGCTGACCATGCACAAATGAAATGTTGCCAAATTTCCTGTTCAATTGTCTCAGGAATAACCCATTCAGTTGTGGTTATCTCTCCTGCAGAACCTGGCGTATGAGACCATGCTTGCATTGCTGCTCCCTCAAGTGGTCCATTGTCGATAACGATTCCAAATGTTCGAACCGACTGTTGAAGAGGCATAATTATCGCCATACGATGAACTGGTCTTTTCCCCTCATGACGAGTAACTTTCCAGCCAGCACTTTCAGCAATTATTCGAAATGAGCGTACAGCATCCACTGAACCAACACTAACCGGAATCTCATACACTGTAGCGTAGTCCACAAGAGGGGGGAGTTGGTCATCCATCATCATCGCTTCGGATTGTTATGGTTCTGAACACTGAGGGGGTGAACCGCCCAGTGGCGTCCGTCCGTCTTGCCGCACGGCCAGTAATCCACATTAATCCCGTACAAGTACGGGGTTCCAATCTGTAATTACAACTTCTGAGATCAGCCGAAAAGGTCGCCGAGGCCGCCGAATCCGCCGCCCTCTTCTTCCTCTTCTTCTGCAGCAGGTGCTTCTTCAACTGCTGCTGAGGCATCTCCACCACCAGAAGCAGCTGCAGGTGCAGCCGCCGCAACTGGTGCAGCAGCAGCAGTTGCCATTGCCTCACCAATGTCGACATCAGACAAAGATGCCACGAGAGCCTTTACTCTCGCTTTATCTGCGTCTACGCCAGCAGCAGTTAGAACTGCTGTGACGGTCTTATCATCAATCTTGTTCTCAGCCGAATGCAGTAACATAGCAGCGTATACGTATTCCATTTTTTTTCACCTTCTTTTTTTTGTTTAACCAAAGAGATCTCCGAGACCGCCGAAGCCGCCTTCTTCCTCCTCTTCTACCTCTTCCGTGGTCTCCTCAGCTGCTTCTGCAGCTTCCTCGCTTGGAGTTTCGGCAACCACAACAGCCGAGGCTGCTGCACCGAGCATTCCTGCGAGTTCGTCGTCCAGGGCAGAGGAATCGAGATGGCCTGCAAGGGCCAGAGCACGCCCTTGGGCGCGCGAGATGAAGACAGGGATCGTCTTCTCATTGGAAATACCAGCTTCAATAGCGACATTGAACGCCTCGGAACTGGCCTTGGAAAGTAATGTAGGCATTGTCTCGGATGCAAACCAAGAAACATTGCAAGCAAGATTGAATGCTCCAGACATTGCTGTGATTATGTTGTTTCTTAATCCGTCTAAATCGAGATTTAGGGAATCTGCAGGAAGTACGGTTCCTTCTTCAATTACTCCAGAAAGAATTAGCCCAATCTCAATTGGATTGATTCCCAATTTGGAAAGCATCATACCAAGTTCTCCTTCAATTGGATTACCTGCTTCAACAATGGTTACAGACTTCTGAATAACGACCTTTCCTTTGTCGATCTTAGCAGGAATTCCTACTGCACCTAATTCACCAACAATAGGTCCAGGTGCGAATTCAGTCTCTCCTTCTTCTACAACAATATCTGCTGGAGCAATCTCTCCATCTTTAGCAGCACGGCCTTGACGAGTCTTGTCTAATTCAGCATACAATTGGAATGCATTGTACTTGTCGGAATGAACCAACATAGGCTGTACTACGCCATCAAGTAGAGTATCCAAATGGTTTGAATCCAAGCCCGCATTCTCCCATGCACGACGAATAAGTGTCTTCTTGGCCATCGTTGCTGTCATTCCATCACGTAGATTGGCACGCATGTCCAACATGTTAGTAGCAGGAACGCCAGAAATATCCACGATACCGATAACGCCCTCTGACTTGATAATCTCCTCAAGTTGACCGACTCGGTCCTTTTTCCACTGAGCTGCCTTAGGAATCAATTGATCACCTCAATCTTGATTGAAGGGCCCATTGATGTCTTAACATAACACGAGCGGATGTTATTGTGACCTCGTTCGAGTCTGCTCATGACTCGAGTCCATACTGCCATTGCGTTTTCGGTTAATTCATCGATAGTCTGAGAACGAGACCCGACTGGACCATGGAATGTGATTTTATCACGAGAACGGATAAGAGATGTACTTCGTAGCCCATTACTTAGAGCAGCGACATCCATAACTGGAGGGACTGGGCGAGGCATCTTTCCTCGTGGACCCAATACCTGACCGAGGAATCTACCGATACTTCCCATGTGTGGAACTTCAGAAAGGAAGAAGTCGTACTTCTTGGCGATCTTGCGAGCTCTTTGACGATTTCCGCCCAAATCCTCGATTGTAGCAGGATCCAATATATCTACACCAGCATTCTTTGCCTTAGTGGCCATTTCACCAGATGCGAACATTGCAATCGAAATATCCTTTCCGCGACCATTCGGCAACCTAATCTCTTCCTGGATTCTGTTGGATGGGTTCTTCAAATCTACATCTTTGATGGTAAAAGAAAACTCAACTGATTCGACGAATTTACGTTCAGGTGCCCCGTCAAGAGCCTGTTGAATCGCTTCTTGGATTTTTTCTCTCATTTTCCATCACCTCCGCGGTCGACGAGGTTTCCCTCTCCCGCGCTGCGTGACAAATTCAGGCAAAGTGCGCTTCGAACGCCCCCTCCTTCATTTGTTTTAATGCCTCTTTAGGCTCAAGTCCTTCTACTCTGACGCGCATAGCTACGCATGTACCCATCACCTCTCGGCAACGCGCAAAAAAAGTTGCGCCAGTTAGACGGTCCTCTTGTTTCTGAGCAATTTGCTTAATCTGATCCATCGTCAGGTTCTCCGTAGCAGAATCCCAGTCACCATTGCACTTTGGAACACCCAATGTCTGATTGACGACATGGGGGGTTTCGTTGCGTGCTGACATCTGATTCCACTCCTCTAGCATCGCGGCGACTTGCTTCCTCTATTTAATCGGTCCTAACACTACTCTACTCTCTGAGTTACCCTAATCTGGTCCGCTCGGACAGTTAGTGGGATTGGAACAGGGGCATCAAATAATTCAACTGTAATCTCTTCTTTGCTATCTGCAATGTTGGTTACACGGGCACGTTGACCTTTGAACGCACCAAGACGAACTTCAACAATATCTCCTTCGGAAATACCGGCTGTTGCTGCCTTCGGTTCAAGATGAGGGAATATATCACGGAAAGGTGCCTCCCCATCCAGACACTTACGACAATTCTTCAGAGGTGTGGTGCGATTACCTGCTCGTCCAATGAGCTTCTCAACATGATGTTGGGCCGATGCTTCAACGAAAATATAGCCTCTCATGTGATCTGATTGGAGCACAGCATAAATCTCATCCACTACGTCAGCAAGTGAACCTGAACCTGAAAGGCGGGCACGAATCTCATTGGCTACATTGGCTTCTTGACCAATTGATGTCTTCAAAATGTAGAGATAACTCCCTACATCTCCATACATCTCGACAAGAGAAGGAATTGAGTGATCCTTGCTTCTCATATCTCCCGCATCTATCCATTCACACTCAGAATAGAGTGCTGCCGGAACAACATGGGTTTCACCTGTAGCAACCAAGACTGGGGTGACTTCATTCAATCGATTTCCGAAAGCGAGACCTCTCGGTTGTCCTGTTCGCACATGAGTGAGTTTGTCGGCTTCAATGCCTGTTGCTTCTGTTATTCTCTGAAAAACAACATCTAGATCGAGCGCATCTCCAACACCAAAGATGCCATCCCAGGCTAACGGAAATTCACTGACACTTTCATCACGCTTCAATAGAAGTACCTTCTCTTCATTGCGCAGATAGATTACGAATGCATTTGACATATTGATTCACCTATGGACTATTGAACTGAACATCGGTTGGTGTGGTCAACCAAGAAAAGAATGAAGGAAGGAGATTATCCATTAACCAAAGAACTCCGAAACCAATTGCGCCAAGAACAAACATTCCAATGCCACAGACAATCATTGTCTGACGGAACTCTGCCTTGGACGGTTTTCGAGCCATTCTAAGAATTCTAGCCCAATCACCTCTCTGGCGGCGTCGGACCCATCGCTCAATATCGTCCTGCATGGCTTGCGCTCGCTGTTCGACAGAGCCTTTGCTGTCTCCTTCATCAGCCATGGTGCACCCTCAGCCTTCGATGCGACTTCCGTGCCCCACTTAAGCACAACGGAATGGTAGACATCAACGAATGAAGGTAGTTGAACGAGACCTGATGCTTCTAGAACGGTTCTGTAATGATGTTCCATGAATTTGTTCGCTTCGTACTCCAGTTAACACAATCAACACACGGAGTTCCTCTCCTAATGATTCATCAACAGTTGCGCCCCAAATGATTCTTGCATTAGGATTGATGCTCTCTCGGATTATCTGTCCGCACATTTCTGCTTCGCCCAAAGTCAGACTCTTTCCAGCAACAACATTGACCAAGGCACCGCGTGCATCAGAGACATCAATGTCCAATAATGGAGATTCTAAAGCTTGACGAGTTGCATACTCTGATCGATCCGGCCCTCTTCCTTCCCCATAACCAATCATTGCAGTACCTCCTCCATTTACCATAACTGAACGAAGATCTTCAAAGTCAAGATTTACCAAACCTTCCTTGGCAATTAATTCAGTAACTCCTGCAATAGATCGCATCAACAACTCATCTGCAACTCGGAAGGCAGCAGCAATGGGAAGGTCTCGAACTCCTTCAACTTCCAAAAGGCGATCATTCGGTAATACTACTACTGTATCGCATACTTCTCTCAATCGCTCAAGACCCCAATCTGCATTCTGACGTCTTTGAGTACCCTCTGAATTGAATGGATAAGTTACAACACCAATTGTTAGTGCTCCTGCTGCTTTTGCTAGTCTGGCAATAACATGAGCGCTACCTGTTCCAGTTCCACCACCCAAACCTGCTGTAACAAATGCAAGATCACAATCATCGATTGATTCTGTCAACTGCCTTTCAGATTCATATGCTGCTCGTTCACCCATTTCTGGATCTCCTCCTGCTCCTCTTCCCCGGGCAGTTCTACCGATGAGCATCTTATGTCCACTCTGAATACGAAGAAGGTGTTGAGCATCAGTATTGATTGCCCATCCAACAACATATTCGTCATCTAGAAGTCCTTCTTCGGTAAGACGAGAGACTGTATTATTTCCACAACCACCGCATCCAAAAACCCGTATTCTAGGCTGTAAAGTCTTCAATAATTCTGCTAAATCTCCGTCTTGTGGAGCAGGGGCAATAGGTAGTTCAGGATCTGAATCCTGCAATTCCAAAACACGATCGATAATATGTCGCATGAGGGCAGCGTATTCGTAGCCATCATAACCATATCGACAATAAAAGGGTACATTTTGACGATTAGAGTGTATTTGTTTGATTGCGGAAGCCAAACAGTCAAGCGAAGGAGGGGGTTTGGAGGAACATGGGCAGGCTACAGTTGAGGGTTTGTTCATTTTTGGTAATTTTTCTATTATTGACCTCAACAATGATTGGAACTTTCAGCCCTACGACTACACAATTGGATGAAGATTCAAAGAAGGAGGTTCAGAGTCTACAATGGAATCAAACGATTGAACCCCCAAGTGGAGGGGGGTTCCAAGCAGACTTTTGGAGACCTGATACAACGGGTGCTCTTTGGGGGATTGATTTCTCACCTGATGGATCAATGATTGCAGGAGTAGATATCAATGAAAAAAGGGTACTAGTATGGAATATAACAGATGGACGAGTTGTTTTCTACTCGCCACATCCTGACCCTTTAGTTGACGTAATGTGGCTTGATTCAGAACATCTTTTGATTGCAGATTCTGATGATGATTTGGTAGTATTCGAGATTATTGACACAGGAAGTAATTGGCCGATTAACTCCACCACCGGGTATCAAATGACTTGGGCAAAGGGATTTACTGGTACTGAAAATGGATTTCTATGGGGAATGGATATCTCCGAAGATCGTAGTAGAGTTGTGATATGTGGGGGAATAGATAATCCCAATATCCCTGGGGAAATTGTAACCGTAGAAACGAGTTACCTCATGGGAGGAAGTGGGAATCCAAATAGTATCTATACCTCATCAATGCCAACAGATTGTTCACTCTCACCAAATGGTAGTGTTGTTGCTAGTACCCTCCGATATTTTTCACAAAATCAGAATCAGGATCGTGTCGTTGGATATTCAGTACCTGAAATGGAACTATTATGGGACAGGGCAATTGCAGGTTCAGGGAATGAAGTAACTGCTTGGGCAATTGATTGGGATTCAACGGGTGAAAGTTACACTGTTGGCTGGAATCGGCCAAATGAAGGTGTAGTAACTAATTTCCACCATATTGACGGGCAAATAGAATGGTACTCACCGATTCCTCAAAATATTTCATCGATAGCATGGTCAAATAGCGGCAACGAATTATTGGTTGGACTCCATGATCCTGGTAGAATGATGTTCATTGATCAAATGGGTTCAATTCTGAATGATGTTGGGTGGCACAGTTTCGTAAATGGTGGAGAAGGAGTTCCAGCAGATGTATTGGATGTATCTTCAAGCAGTTCAGGGTTAAGTGCATCTTCAGGAAGAGATGGGACTATCGAAATCTGGGGGGAAGATGCTTCCGGGTTAACATTTCATAGCAGAGTTGGGACTAGATTGACTCGTGAAATTGCAATATCCTCTAACAGGGATTTGGTAGCAATGGCGAACTCAGGTGGAGTGGTTACAGTATGGGATTTAGATTTAGGATTGAGAAATCGACAATGCCATCATCCTAATTTCGGAGAACCCATTGATACTATTCCATTTGCTAAGAGTGTTGAATGGTTAGAAGAGGAAGTAATTATTGGATTTAGTGATGGTAAAATAGTTGCTTGTGATGAACAAAATAAGAATGTCTGGACTATTGATTTGGCGGCCACTAATACTGTCTCAGTGTTTGGAAGAGCTCGTGTAAATATGCATAACCAGATTATTGCAACGTTTGGAGAAAACCCCAACAACACTAGTGCTGATGGAGTTATTGCAGTTATTTCCCAAGCAGGACAGATTCTTCGAGAATGGAGATACCCAGAAGTTCACTGGACTATTGCATTTGATTCAACTGGAGAACGGATGAGTTCAATCAGCCAAGAGGGAGGGGTGAGATTGTGGACAACAAGTGGTCCAGATCCTTTGACTTGGACTGATGAAGGAATTGTATATTCTCATGAGAATTATTCCGGAGTAAACAAGTGGTTTGAAGGGATACTAATTACTGCTGGATGGGATTCAATGGTGAAGATGTATGATCCTGTTCAAGATCAGGTTTTTCGAAATATACCTGTTGATGGGGAAGTTTTCTCGATTGCAATTGATATTAATGGGGAAGGAGTGATTGTAGGTTCGGGAGATGTTTCTACATCAACAACAGGAAAAATCGAATTCATCGACCCATTCAATGAGACAATCGTCACTTCCCTAACTATCTCTGGAATCCCTAGAGGAATGGGCATTAGTCAAAATGGAGCTCTGATAATTGTAAATCATACAGGCAGTATTACTAGATACATCTCAGACTTAGATCTTGATGGTGTGCCCGATGAAATCGATGCATTTCCAAATGACCAAACTCAATGGACAGATTCGGATAATGATGGATTCGGAGATAATTCAGATGGAAATGAGGGGGATTACTGTCCTCTCGCACCTGGTGAATCCAATATCGACCGTTTCGGTTGTCTTGATTCAGATGGTGATGGGGTCTCAGATCCTGATCTAGAATGGCTTGCACATCCTCTAGGGGTTGCGGATGCATTTGTTGATGACCCATTCCAATCAAGAGATTCTGATGGAGATGGAGTTGGTGATTCACATACTTTCATCATTGGAAGCAATGGATTGAGAATAGATTCAGGTGATGCTTTTCCAGCAGATTATAGACAAAGTACAGATAGAGATGGTGACGGTTGTGGAGACAATTATACCTATGAAACAGACAATGATGGTTACAGAACTCCTGCATTTGGTGATGCCTTTCCTAACGATAATACTCAATGTATAGATCTTGATGGTGATGGCAATGGTGACAATTACTCCTTTACAATTGATCCAAATACGGGACTAAGAATTGAATCTGGTGACCTCTTTCCCTTCGATTTCTTAGCACATGGAGACCCCGATAATGATGGATGTGTTCCCGAAAGTAGTTCTGGTTTACCTTTTGATTATGATTCCAGTGACCCATTAATTTGTCAGCCTCCAGAAGAAGAAATTGGGAACAACAATTCCAATAATAGTAATGATGCTGAGAATGAGGTTGTTTGTCCTCAAGTCATTTGTTGGGATGGTTCAAACCCCAATTCATTGGATTGCTCTTGTCCACCTGAAGTGATTGTTGATGGCCCTTCTGAAAATTCCCCTAATGGTGAAGATGTATCTGATTCAAGTAATCAAAATTCGACATTATTGATATTATTGATTATTGGGACAATTGCACTTCTCGGTTCAATTGGATATCTCATGATGAATCGATTAAATGACGATTCAACAGAAAATATGACCACAGAGGAAAATTGCCCTCATTGCAATGGGCCAATACAAGAAGCAGTAGCAAATGGAGGGAAGTGGACTTGGTGCCATTCTTGTAGGAAATGGTTGGAATACAAAGGACCCGTTGATTAACTCGACGAATATTTGTGATAATCTAACGATGGTGTTAACGAATCTATGGCAGCAGCAAGCCTAGCATTAGATTCCCTTTCTCCTGATTGAATTTGATTGATTTCAGAAAGTATTCTTTCTTTCAATATCTGTGATCGTTCAACAACTATGGTCGAAAGCCCAAGAGATGAATCACAACATCCTTCAATTATCTCAAGAATTCTATCTGTTGAAACCAAAGATGATTCTGAAATTCTCATCCCTAAAACTCCTCCAATCCTTTCTACACCTGCGCTTCTATCAAGTGTTTTTAGTAAATCTTTCACATCACTATTCCCTCCTTTGAGGGACCCCCTAATTCTCCATCGAGAACCGATTCTAGAAAGACGTGCTTCAATGTGATTTGGATCCCTTTTTATTGCTGTAGAAAACCACTTTCTAGATGCTCTAAAGCGTCCTCTAGATGATTCAATTCTTCCATGAAGTACCAAATCTTCAATCTCTAATTGTAAACCACTGGAAAGTGCATCAACATCCCCCAATGAACGAAGTCTACGGATCTCAATCCTTCGAGCCTTAGACAATCTCAATGATGCGGCACGTGCCTCTTTCCATTGTTCTTTGATGAAAAGAACAAGGGTCCATTCTCTAAGAACCAACACAAGGGTACGATCCAAGTCATTGTTTCTCTTAGAGTTAAGGAGATGGGTAGAAAGTTCCTGAGCCATTACTTCCGCTAATTCCAAACGCCCTTCAGCAATGTAATTTCTAATCTGTTCAACAACCTTTGAAGGGTCGTCCATTCCAAACATGGAAAACCGCCTAGGAGGAACGACGGCGAACACTTCGGCGACGTACACGCGGGCGAGAACTTTCTTCATCGTCATCGTCATCCTCATCATCGTCATCCGAATCGGATTTCTTCTTGGTTCGACGCTTTGGTCGAGATACCTTCTCTCGGAAAATATCATCTTCTTCCTCTACCTGTTTTTCTTCCTTCTCCTCACTCTTGGTATTCAAGGAAGCCATGTCGGAACGAACATCATCTGGAGAACCTTGAGCACTTCCTCCACTCATGAAGTCAGCCATCCAATCATCTTCATCGTGCATATCTTCTTCATCACCACGACGTTTCTTGGTAGGATTGGCATTAGCCATTGAGGCAGCTAATATTGCTGCGATCAACAAAACAAGATTTAGCCCACCCATTGCATAAACAAGGATGTATGTACCAGAAAATAATCCCGGAGAAGCACAACCAGTTGAAGCATCTACTTCTTCGCCAAGAGTCGGTTCTATACACATATCCATATCGTCTCTAACACCATCAGCATCTACATCTGGAGGATTGAGGTCATCAATTGAAGAAGCACATACGGTAAATCCACTAACAGTTCGTTGACATAGATCTACTGTGAATATTATCGAAATCTCTCGGATATTGCCTGCTGCATCTCCTGCTTGAACTATCAGTTTCTGTGCCCCCTTATCAGGCCATGATGCTGCAGGATCTACATATTCAAAGACGAAGATTTTGCCATCATCATCTAATGCAGTGATATCAGTAACATTGAACCATTCAGTACGAACAATAGTTGATTCAGCAAGACCTTTCTCAAACTTGATTCGAACAAAATCAACCCCTACATCGTCACTAACACTACCATGAACTCGAACATATTCTCCATACAGGTAGGTACTGGATGTGCCAGGAGAATACATCTGAATGTTTGGATCTTGTACATCTATAGGCCAACCCTCTACTATGTTTGTCTCAGTGTTTCCTGCTTGATCTACCAATGTATACTCAACATGAAGATCTGCATTAGACAAGCCATTAGGCAATGTCATCCTCAATCGATAAGTCAGTTCTCTACCCGGGACTGGTTCTGCACGAACCATCCCTCCTTGTTCGGTAAATGCATAACCAGTACCTGCAACCTCATCATAATCTGTGGTGGTCACGTTGATTACTGGATCTTCAGATAACATCTCATTTACTTTGAAAAGAAGTTCGTAATCACCGAGAGTTAATGCCTTCGCAATGAAGTCATCGCCATCATCATCCTCGCCCTCGATGGTGATTTCTGCTGAAGGCGCAGTTGTATCTTCATGAACACGCCAAACGTTTCCAGGTGATGAAATTGCTAAGTTTTCATTGCCCCACATATCTGTAGTTGTAATTGCATACCATCGATATTGATCTATTCCCAAATCAAGATTGATATTTCGATAAATGGTTGTTGTTCCTTCGCCTGGTTCTTCGATGTTGTCCATTAGAAGGACCCACTCTTCGGCTCCACTGACATTCGATGTTAGAACATCTTCTTGTTCCCACTCTTCAATACCCCATGGATTACCAGAATGGGCCCAAATGGAGTAAGTCTCATCTGTTTCATCGATATTATTTATCCAACTAACTAGAATGTACTTTTGAGAAGACAATACTGATAATTGCGGTTCTGAAACAAAAGCAGGATTTGGCATTCGTGTATCCTCCAAAGTAGGTTCAGAACAATTCTGAACGAAACGTGTGTCCTCATATGTACCATTTACATATCCGTAACGCGCTTCAGTAGTTACACAATAGTAAGAAGTCTGGACAACTCCAGATGTTACAGATGTTGATGTTGTTTGGACACCATCTGGAACAGTAGCTATCAATTCAGCCTCCAAAGTAAGATTAGAAGCAGATGTCAGGCGGGTTCCTACTGAGCGATAAACATGGTAAACTTCACCTTCTGCCCCCATCTGATCATTCCAATTAACTGTTGTAACTCCATTCATGTATGTTGCAGAAACACTGGTTGGCTCAGCAATCCAAGGATTGAATGTATCTTCAAAAATCAAAGTAGAAGTTGATCCTGAAGACACCAACCCATCATGATTGTCGACCCAATCTGAAATTGTTACAGCATAATACGATTCGCCTAGGGTTCCTTGATCTATGACAACGTCGAACAACTCTACACCTGCTGAAGATGATCCCACGAGTGTTGCTCCGGAAACATTCTGTCCAAATGGTGTTGAGCTTCTCCATATTTTGTATGTCTCATTTCCATCCTCGTAAGGATCGTCTGTCCAAACTACTCTAGTTGTTCCAAAACCTGAGGAGGCATCAGGAGAGAATGAGGCTGCAACCTCAATGGCAGGAGATGGGGCGCGATTATCCTCTCGTAAAGGCTCACTTAGTGAATTAGAAGTTAACATACGATAATCTTCGTAGCCCATATCTACTAACGTTGCAGTATAGTATACATCTCTGTCTATTCCATCGGGGACTGCAAGACGATAGCTATTGGTGCCAGCAGGTAAATCTGTAGCAACAAGAGAAGGATTGATATTTGCCCAATTCTCCCTAGTTGCTGGAATTATATGCTCATAAATGCGAATCGTATAGGCATTTAATCCAGTTTCAGTCAACTGGCCAGGGAAGAAAACTGGGACAGTATTATCCCATTCTAAGACCGTCTCAGAAGTATCTCCATCGTATGTTGCTCGGAGATTAAACGGAGTGGAAATAGGATTTGAGTCCTCAATAACAGGTACATAGTTTTGTGAAACGTTCATTTCAACTAAACCAAATTCAGTACCATTTGAAAACACAGTCGTAATTGCATAATGATATGATCCATTTGAACTGTGAGACGTAAAGAAAATTGCACTCCTTTCTTGATCGAGACATTCGAAAGCATCTTGCTCAGC
>Ga0066862_10000434_pt1 | contig 16729 bp, 9 predicted proteins | sample ETN02SmetaG_FD_66431 | JGI IMG/M metagenome (GOLD analysis project Ga0066862, IMG submission 66431) | Marine microbial and viral communities from oxygen minimum zone, Eastern Pacific Ocean - ETNP2014F10-02SV255 | ecosystem: Environmental > Aquatic > Marine > Oceanic ... | reverse complement strand
ACAAGCAGCATCATAATCGCCAGAAGCGTTTGCTGAGAACCAAATGAGTTCTGCAGAATCATAGGTTTGGGTGGAAAGTGGCGTATCGATAACTGAACGCGGAAGTGAGTTTTCAACGTCAACAAGCATAGTAGTTACTCTCGTTGCATTGATATGTTCGGGTCGGTCATCGACTACTCTCATTTCTATAGAGTGGACGCCTCGTGAAAGGAAGCCTGTCCACACTTTACCTGCCTCGGTATTGTTCCATGAAAGTTGCCCGTCAAGGTTTGACCAATATTCAATTTCCAAAGTATCCCCTTCTGGGTCAACAGTTGCGGTTCCATCAAGCGTCACTTCATCCTCACTGGCATTTCCAAGACGGGTTAATGTGAACTCTGGTTCTGGAACTTCATTATACAATTCAACAGGAATCGTGTATGTGGATGGAGCGTTAATGCCATCGGAAGCATAGATTATCAATTCAAAAGTCGAAGGGGGGGTTTCAGCCATTGAAAGATTCATCCAAATCTCTGAAGGGCAGTCGATGACTGAACTTTCTGCGGTAACCGATTGATACGAGCGGTCAATCCAACACGACAGTGTATCGCCTTCTGGATCAAAAGTTCCAGTGAGGTTGAAGAGAACATTTTGGGTTCGAGGAATAACAAGTTCTGACCATGGCGTCAATTCGGGAGTAACATCGAAGACAATCGTTGGTGCTTGGTTGGCAAGTTCTATGGTTCGTGATTCTGAAACGCAATGACCTGCATCATCGCAAACTTCGAGCGTTATCAGATGGATGCCATCAGAAAGACTGCAACCCCATACATCATTTGAATTTACAGAGAATGCAGCCCCTGTAGTTGGATGCCAAAGAGGGTCCCCCTGACCTGTGCATGACATCAAAATATCACCGTCTAGGTCACTTGTCCAAGAGAAAGTGAGTTCATCGTCGTCAAGATCCCAAGAATCATTGGCATTGAATTCCACAGGCCCTTGGGAAATGAACACTCCTAAATCAACAGGAGTTTCCCATACCACGAATGGTGGTTGATTGGCAAGTGGCAAAATACAATTGACAAAACGATCTTGGTCTAGAGTGGTGTTGGTTGAATTTGAAACACTATCATACCCACAGGAAACCGTAATGTTTGTGAAACTCGAATAACCGGTATTAGTCCATCGTTGTCCGATAAAATTAGGTAGAGAAAGATAGCCAAGGTTATCGGTCAAATCTTGAACCATCGGTTCAAACTGTGAAAAAGTTGCATCAACATTAGCACCCGGAATGCCATTGTTGTTGTTGTTAACAACCCAGACATTGATGTCATAAGCAACATCGACTGTTGCACCAGAAGCAATGGTTGGGTACGATTGATTCAAATCCACATTGACAGGTTGATGCAGATGTATATCGGAATTCGAATCAAGTTGAAGAATTGTCGTTGTCAGACCAGCATCGGTAAAACCAGACCAATTGACTTGGCTATTGACAAATTGAAGTGTTCCCGAACAATCAGCCGAAACAATGTTTCCACTTCCAGAAAGGTCGTGATGATTCGACAGTGCAACGCAACCTGTTCCACTGAAGTTACTATTGCTGAGTTGTGATGGATGATTGTTATGATTTTGTCCATCCCATTCAATTCCTGAATGATTGCCATACATCTCCAACGCGTTGATGGATGCAGCAGCTTGGTTGATGTTTACCGCAGGAGTTCCAGATAAACCACTTCGTTCAGTATGAATCTCGAGACCATCGATATTGACGACTCCCCCTTGTTGACCAAGCGTTAGACCGGAATTATCTACATCAAGCGGCGCATGATTCACATCGTTTTCAGCAAGGAAAATATCGTTCAACCAAATATCGATTGAATCTCGAATAAGAATACCTGAGCCAGCAGAGTTAGTCACCTCACAGGTAGAACACACAACGTCGAGTTGTGGATGTGATACCGTCTTTGAGCGGTCGAAGAAAATGCCTGCTTTCTCTTCATCTGTAGTGCCTGAAAAGCCGTTGTATTGTACGGTGAAGTTTTCCATATTAGTATCGAGATTATCCAGCAGGTGAACCCCAGATAGGCTATTGTTTTCGACAACTGCGCCATTGATATTAACTGATGAATAATCCAAATATATTCCATCTTCAGAATTGTTGTGAAGGTACAAATCACTTGCATCCCATTCGGCTTTGTATGAATGAATACCGGGGCCGACTGAACCTGAGATTTCAAGGCCATCGAAAACTGGAGCGGAGGTGAAAATCCAAGTAATTGCCAGTCCGGCTTTATGTGGGCCTTGACCAGGGTCGCCTGAATCACGAATTGTTAAATTTCGGAATGTGGTCGAAGAGTCAGCATAATACAAGCGTACACCTGTTGAAGTCGAATTATCTATCAGGGTATTTTCAAACCACGCGCCGGTTGAATTCACATCTATTGCCGCATAAGCAATGTTGGCTGTTGTAGCCCCTGGGCCACCGGTTCCACTTACGGTTAAATTAGTGAAATCAGCAGTTTCATAATTGGTGTAATTAGAATGGTTTTCTTTGTCAACATAGACTCCTCTATACATCGAATTTGTCACCGTTGTTTCTTTGAAAACTGCTCGAGTATAGCCCCCGTCATCGATATGTCGGACAACAATGCCGTGGTCGGCACGGTCAACGCTCAAGTTCATCAGCAACGGTTGACTGTCTTCGACCCAAACACCAGCAGAAATCGCCCAACTCGAACCACTGATGTTGCTCATCACAATATTTCTAAGAACTCCTCCCGAGCCACCCCAAATATTGATTGCACGTGTAAGGTGGTCAGTGAAAGTCGCTCCGTCTACAATTGGGGTTGAACCAGAACCTATTGACAATCCCAATCCATAACGCCAATCGCCTTGGAATGGAAGTACACGACCTGCTTGATTGATGACAAGGTCGTAGATGAGTGGAGCAGAATTTCCAAACATGTCAATACCTACTCTGTCAGGATTGAGGATTGTGAGGTTGTGAATCACTGGGTTTGCGCCATACATCGTCACTCCATAGATTGAATCTTCAATCGATAAATTATTGATAACCGAACCTCGATTGTTTGAACTGCTATTGAATTGAATCCCTTCGTGGTCTGAACCAGTCATTGAACTGAGTGTTACAGGGCAAGCAATGGTTCCTTCAACTGTAAGACGTCCCTCAACATAAATTCGAGCACCAGAGCCCATTTCCACTTGCGTACAAGGTGAGATGATGAGTTCGTCAAAGATAGAAATCGTATAGGTTGTTGTGACGGATACTGTTCCTGACCACGTGGTTTGAGCCCGAGCACTTGCGGATTCTGTGAAATGGTTGGACGCCAAATCATCATTTGATTGGTCATCACCAAGTAATGACGATGAACCCGCAAAAGGAGTGCTCAACATCAAAAACAGAACAATCCATATCTCAAAAGGAGAACGTGCGTTCAAGTCCATATTCTCTGCTGAAAGAAAAAGCACTTGAAAGGTTCTATTGAATGTGAGATTCAGTATCAACGCACCAAGAGATTCATTCGCAAGCAATAAGACCGTTCTGCAATTCGACTGTTTATGCCCGAAGCGTTTGTGTTGTTCAAAACCAAGCCTGCGCAAGAACGCGAAGTCTATCTTTCTTTGATGGAGCATTCGGCTGTCGCTGAAGTTCATGCCCTCTATGGTGAATTTGATTTGATTGTCCGTTTGTCCGTAGATAATTCTCAAAATCTCACTGAAATGCTTATGACTGATTTTCGCCAAATCAAAGGCGTAAAAGACACACAGACAATGATTGCTGTGGAATACTGAGGTGAGAATATGGCGATTGGATTTGTTTTGATTACAACCCTACCTGGTTCAGAAAGTGCGGTTCGTAAGGCACTGGATGGTATTGAATTCGTCACGGATAGATGGATGTTATTCGGCGAATACGACCTCATTGCCCGGGTTCAAGCGGGCGATGAATATACACTCACACGTTGTATTGTTGAAGAAATTCGAATATTGGATGGTATTTCTGATACCAAAACACTGATTGGCGCTGAACTTTGATTACAACAACGAATGGAGCCGTGCTTCTAGTTCGTTTGCAGCCCGTGGACATCCTGCTGCTCGATGTTGTGTAATCGCTTCTTTCAAAGCAATTTGCCGCATTGAAGATTCGAGAAGAGATTTGCACATCCACCACCGTGCATGAAGTCGGTGAATTGCAACACTGTTAGGTGAAATATTTGGCTTCGTTGTTTGAAGAAATTCCACTTTTGCTTGCTCTTCATCTGTTTCAAGTAATGCCTCTACCAATGACAAACGCAGTGAGTCGCGATGAATAGAACTAGTTTGCATTGCAATTGCTTGTTTCGTATGTTCAACAGCAGTAGAAAATTGATGGGGTTGAGACTTGGATTCTATCAACAGAGATTTGGCTTTCAATCCCTTGACCAAGGCGCCATCAACACCTCCAACTGACATTAGGGTCGCTCGAAGTGTTTCTGCTTTGGTGAAGTTTTCTTCAATTAAGGCCAAAGCATGTTGAACCATTGTGAGTGCTACAACAGTTACTGCTCGTTGCTCTGGTTCATTAGGAAGAATGATTTTCGTCAGATAGCGTTTGATTTCATTTACTACTCCCTTAGGTAGAGTGGAAGAGATTCTATCATCGAGACGACGTGATGCAGCAGAGAGTGCCAACTGGTTTTTTTGTTGTTGAGTTCCTATTTCTAGACCCTTTTCTATGGCCTTATCAGCATCTTCGATTCGGCCTTCAAGATAGGCAAGACCCATGTCAATTTCATTAAAATGACTCTCTTCTTCAATGGAATCAAAATGGCGACGAACGTGCTTTGGTTCACATCGGTCAAGGGCCACCTTGGCTGCGAGATAATGAAGGTGAGAGGGTTGTTGAGAGGTTTCAATAGCCTGTTCAAACAAGACTGATAATGCACTGCTATGTGTCGACACAAGGGTGTCATAAGCTGAACTACAATACGTATCCAAATCATCTGATTCTGCACAAATTCGATGGAATAAAAGGATGATTTGATCATCTGGCGTTTCAGCACACTCCTCCCAATGAGTCACTGCTTGCTTGTGTAATTGCAATTGTTCTTCTCTACTCATGGTTGAACGTCGAACATTTCGAATCAAATGTTGCAATTCCATTTTTTCCATTCCCGGGGTCCATCGCAAGAATGCCGAATCATCAAGTGTTCCAACGACTTCATCGTCGTGCGCTTTCTTCGCTTCAATCGGCCGAGGAAGAAGAACGAGGTGGTCCAATCCTGAACGCGTCGAATCGTCAAGTGTTGATAACACAACTTCTTCAACATACGATTGTATATCTTCATTTGTTTCAGGCAAAGAGGCCTCTTCTTTGTAGAGAAGTATGGCTAATGGATGCCCTCCTAAACGCTCAGCGATGTGTTCTCGGTCTTCTTGACTCTGATTTGAGCCAAGTAATTTTATCGCTTCAGATGTTTCTAGCGGTGGGATTGAAATTCGTTCTACCTTTCCAAAAGAAACTAATGGCTCTCGTCCGACAAAAATCATTTTGGGGCCTTGGAGTTGTTCCATTTGCCTACAAATCGAGAGGAATTTAGGCATGTGGCGTTCTGAAATCATGTGAACATCATCAAAGATGAAAGTTTCATCTTTGTGTTGCTTGGAGAGTTTTTGTGCGAGTGCGCTGATATCAGAGGGTAGTGGAGAGGTAATTGCCATGGACTGGCACAGCGTTTCAAAATCTGAAAATTCATTAGCAGTAGTCCAACGAATATCTGACCCAGTGCCGAGTATCTCATTGGCCACAGCAAGTCCAACCGTAGTTTTTCCAATCCCCGGTAATCCGCTTAAAATGATACAATGCTGCTCATTGTACATCGATATGGCCTCTTCAATCACACTTGAACGTCCATGGATTTCTCCACTTTGTGGGAAATCGCCAAAGGGCAATCCAACTGAACTGCTCTTTCGCTGTTTAGCATTATCCTCTCCCAATGTATCAAAAAGAATACGCCCTTGTTCAGTTAGATGGTATACATTTCTTCGTCGCGAACCCCCTCCTATTACGTGTGCCATTCGTTTGAAAATCAAGCCCTGTTTTTCAAGACCTGTCAAAGGAACATTGAGAGCAGAACGGACTACTCCCAGTGATTCACTCAAGCCCGGAAGAGAGATTTCACGTGTCACATCCCAAGCTTTCTCAATACTTTGCGAATATTGCCCAAGACACCGTAAGAGGCGTTCCTGTGGCAATGAAAGCCCGCTTGACATGGACTTAGCCAACACACCGTTGGTTTCTAAGGGAATCCCTCAATGCATCAATACATTCTGAGTGAGAAACTCTTCAGGTATGGCTCCCAGACTCTGTTCAATATTACGATTTCTTTGGCGACCTTGGCTCGAAAAAATGCCAACCAATGGGTTGCCTTATTTGGTTGGGCATGAAGGCAACATCATGCCTGTGACACTGTCTTCGGTTGATTTTCCGAAGAAGCCGGGGGTATATTTGTTCAAATCAGCAAAGGACAAAGTACTGTATGTTGGTAAAGCAACTCGTCTAAACGAGAGAATACGTTCGTATTTTGCTGTAAATCCAGACCGTCAAATGATTCCGGAATTGATTCGTAAATCCGAGAGTGTTGAATGCATGGTGACGCCATCTCCTGAAGAGGCTTTAATCCTTGAGCGTGAATTGATTCGTCAGCATAAACCACGCTACAATTCGATGCTCAAAGATGACAAATCATATCCATTTTTGGTGCTGACTGATGAAGAATTTCCTCGAATCATGTACACTCGTCATCCACCTGAGGGAAGTTCTCGTTGGGGGCCTTTTCCTAATGTTGGTGCTGCAAAACAAGTGATGCAATTACTGCGTCGGCAATTTGGAATTCGTGATTGTAAAGAATTACTCCCGCAAGGTTGTCTTTCCATGCACATTGGATTATGCTCAGGTCCATGCATTTCTGGTGAAGGGTATGGACAAAGCGTAGATGCGGCGAAGCGTATTTTGAATGGAGATGCGGTCGAATTGTTAGAGGAATTTGCCGTACAAATGGATGCCGCATCACTTGAGATGCAATTTGAAAAAGCAGCACAAAGCCGAGATATGATTCGGGCAATTAGGGCGACTACTGGACAACATGTCGTTTCAAGCAAAGTCTATCGAGATTGTGACGCCATAGGTATTGCTGAACAGGGGGACCTTGCTGCTTTGGTGGTGATTCATGCTAACAATGGGGTTGTACAAGGCCAAGAAGTGTGGCCAATGTTACACAGAGGAGACCGAAGTGAAACCGTATCAATGTTCATTTCTGAACACTATGCAAATCGTGCCCCTCCACGACTCTTACTGATACCAGAATTGCTTGAAGATGGAACCGAACAATGGCTTACTTCTCGACGAGGTTCAAAGGTTGAAGTAAGAATTCCAGTACGAGGTGATTTGGTTACCTTGCAAACACTTGCGCAGCAAAATGCTGAGATTCAGATCGTACGTTTGACCAATAGAACAAGTGGTTCGCTTGAGCAAAGAGCTGCTGATGAAGGGGCTGCTGTTCTTGGAATGGAACAACTCGACCATCTTGTCTGTTTTGATATGGCTCAACTCTTAGGTGATGAACGAGTTGGAGCAAGTGTGACGTTTAGAAACGGTCGTCCAACGAAAAAAGAATACCGTAAATACACGGTAAAGGGTGATGCAATGGATGATTTGCGAATGATGCGGGAGGTCGTAGAACGTTGGTTAAAACGCCAAGATGAATGGCCCGACCTTGTCCTCATCGATGGAGGTGAAACGCACCTCTCAACGATTTCTAACTTACTTGATGAACACGGTCTTCAAGGCCGGTTTGAACTCGCTGCTTTGGCAAAAAGAGAAGAAACGATTTATCGAAATGACAAGCGCCCCATCGTTCTAGACCGAAAAGGAAGAGTCATGGTTCATGCACGTGATGAAGCGCATCGTTTTGTCAATACATTCCATAGAAAACGACGAAGCAGAAGCCGTCTTCAAGACCCATTGGAAGCAATCGAAGGTCTTGGTGCAAAAAAAATGCAGAATTTACTGCGCCATTTTGGAGGACGCCAGGGCATTGCTCATGCATCGCTTCAAGATTTGAAGACAGTTCCAGGCATCGGCCCATCACTAGCCCAACGTATTCATGATGTAATGCAGTAATAATCAATCAGGGGGGTCGTCATGCATCTCAGCCTGCTGAACTGCACTGATACCATGTCCCGAGCGTGGGGGCAAACCCGGTATCGCTTCTTCTGAATAATCTTTGAGTACCTCCATATCACCATGTATGCCCTTACTATGGAATCCTGACAAATCTGCAAACTCGTTTTGATTGATACTCACTTTATCCGCAGAACGAATCTTTGAATAATTTTTCCGTGCTCGTTTCTTAGCACGCTTTTTCCTAAATCGCCTTACTCCGAGAATTATAAGGATTCCAAAGATGGCCATATATTTCCATAAAAAGATGAAAAAGAAGTACCATGTTATTTGCACTCGGAAAGATATCGTGTCTTCAAATTCCCCATAAGGAACATTATAGATAATTTCTTGTCGGCCATCAACTTGGTCAAATAAAATATAACCGCCTGATGATTCTAAATCGATTAAACGAATTCCTTTTGGAAGGTGTATTGTAAGTGGTCCATTCAGTGAATAATTGAAATCTTCATTCATAAAACCGAACGCTATAGGGATGTTGATAGGGTCGACAGAAGGGTCATCTGGAGGTGTAGTTATGCCCGATAATGAGACTACTCCATTCATCATAACCCCGCTAAAGGATTGCATCATAGCAGCCATAGGCCAGAGTAATGTTTGGCGAATCGCACTGGTTGTTAGAGTGAATTCAGTACTGGTAAAATCGCCAGAAAACATTGAGCCTATATCTCCATCAACTGATAATTTAAACTTGACTTTCGGAATTTTCATCGAAAGAGAAATTCCCTCCTCATCAGAAACAACTAGATCTGGCGGGCCGATATTTTCCAAATCGAAACTGATTCCAAAGGCACTCATATCAACTGTTTTGAATTTGGAATTTTCCTTTGAAGTCAAATATTCAACCGATTGATGAACAAATTCGGTTAACACTTCTCCAACTCTAGTGACAAAATCTTGAAGCCCTTGGCTGGAAAAAATGAAAATAATGCTTTCATTACATATTTCAAGGTCAATTGGATTATCGGGGTCAAACTCACAAAGGAATCCAAGGTCAATCGTTTTATTATAAGGTGATTCAAGACGGCTAGAAAGGTCTACACCTAATCTGATTAAATCTGATGGGATTGCGGCCATTGAAATACTATGCTCACCATATTCTGGCATATACTTTTGAGGAATTCCAATTCTGTGCATGGTTACTGATGCATCGAGGCCGAATTCAAAGGCAACAGAACGGTCCCATTCATTAAATCGGAAGGACATGGCGTCCATGTTAATGCTGTTGATTACACAGGTTGATTGATTTGACAAGCAAGCAGGTTCCTCCATGTTCTCGCCATATATTTCGCTTCGCCAGTTATATTGGGAGGTTCCAGCAAAAGAGATATTCATTTGGTCGTCACCATAAAGAGTATTTTTGAGAGTAATACGGTCGAGTTTATCTTTGGTCTGAATCCAAGTAGGGAGAATAATTTCTAACGTCAATTCACTTGGAGGCAGACCACTTGGGATAATGGCAGATAGATAACTGCTATCAAGCGAAGTTTCTATTTCGATGCCAGCATTCATAACTCGCCTGAAATCTTCATTTGTAGTTACATTAAGGAATTCTCCGACGGTCTCTTGGTTGTTATTTTCTTTCAAAATATCCAGCAACCGCATAGAAAACGGTTCACTTGTGGTTCGAAGATAAATGGGGTTTTCATATGACATTGCACTTGGTCCCTTCAAGCAATAATTGAGTGGTTCAGTTGGAGGGACGACTTCGGTGCATCCAGTCGTACCTCGGTGAGTGAAATTGAGACCTCCTGGCGAGCCAACAAGTCCTTCAGCAACAGAATCTGAAACCCATGTCATTTCATTCATCTCAATGGTTTCCATTCCCGCCACTGTCGATGATACCCCTTCTGCAATTGCATCAATTGGGAATTGGCTCGTAATGTTTGACAAGTCGACAATTCCATTGTGATAAGCAAGGCGGATGCCATCGGAAGTAACTTGTTTCATCACAGCTCGGTCAGCGACACTCATCATTGAAATCCCCCAATCATTCATCGTTGTCTCATCGAGATAATGAAGTGCAACTGCAAAATCAAGTGTCGCTGCAGATTCGTCGCGTAAATCGAGTTGGATTTTGAAATCAAGTGCTTTTTCATTTGCCGGAATAGAAACTGTAGTCGTATCGCTTCTGTTTCTATGCATCATTTCAACTTCAATCGGTAATTGCAAATTATTATCGCTTACCCCAGCATTTCTGTGGTCGATTTCCCACTCAGCTGCGAAATATGCTGGAGGCCCTGCTCGAGCAGCACGTGTGCCATTAGCATCAACACTTTTGATTGTAGCATATGGCGGTGGGTTGAATGAATATGAGGCTTTGTGGCCTGGTAATCCGACCAAATCGAACAATGTCGTGACTTCGGTACCCATGACCAAGAGGCCTTGGTAGGCTCTTTCCAAATCTAAATCAGAGTTTGAAACTAAATTGAAGGAATCTTGTGAAATCGAAATAGTAACCTGACTTTTGAGGCAAATAGGCGGTTCAAACGCATTATTAACAGATGCACCTTCATCGAAAGCATCGGTTGTGGGGTCGGTTGAACAAGCAATAGTTGTACCAGCATTCGTGTATGTGTCAAAATATCCAGTGCTTGTGGTTGCATCTCCAAATCCTGATTCTACTGAATCCTTGATGGCTTTATCAATCTCGGCAATGAGTTTATCTCGTACCTTGACATTTGGCGCAATTTCTCGATCGAATTGGTCGCGAATCATGTCTGCGGGAGCACCGTCATCGGGGCCAATACCGTCGGCGGCTAGTGCTGTTGCGATGAATGGGATGTCATTTAGGCCAAGTGCTTCTCGGTCGAATTCACGAAGTGCCCATACAAGTTCAAGGTCTATTGTAGAGGTATCTTGTAAAGTGAAATCATATGTTCCTTCAATCCAATCTTGCCTAAAAGGCGTCATGTCTTCACTGCCATCATATTCATCACAGGTACCCTGGCAAGAAGTCATATTTGCAGCAGATGCAAAAGGTGCATAGAGTTGTAAAGTCATCAGCAAGACTAACAAGACTGAGATTGAATTGCCCCTTACTGTCTGTTGCCCGCGACCACCCGACATGAACAGAGGTTGCCACGCCATGTTGAAAGTCATTACTCTCCTCGCGGATATAATGGCCGATTCCAATCACCTATCGGCAAATGTAAATGTCGTAATTTGTTTTCAAGAATATGGGGGACATGTACATCGTTTTCTCCAAGAATATGGCCTTCTTGAAACGGCTTGGAAACCAAAATCAATCGGAAAAAGTCTCGCTCTGCCATTCAACGAACAAATGAACAAGAAAGAAATTGAAAAAGCGCTTCATTTAGCCTTTGATTTTGAGATTCAAATCGATTGCATTGAACTTGAAAAATCTGAAACTTCAAACAATCCACATGCAAGATTAAATCGTGCGGTAATTGCATGGCTCTCAAACAGGCAAATACTTGAAAATGAAAGTGACAAATATCTTTCCGACCTCCCTAAAAAATGGCAGTTACTTGGAGATTTAGTGGTCCTTCCAGAAACCGCATTCACCTCGGATTCATGGTCGAGCCTCTTTGGCCGAATCGCTTCAGCAGACCATCTGGCTTTCTGGCAAGAAGTATCTCACGCACTCGGTGGAGTCCGACTCGCTCGCCAACATCCAATCGCAAAGGATACGCATCGTACATCACAAACCGAATTGTTGCTTGGAGAGAATGGTTGGGTAGAATTTTTGGACCATGGCATACAATTTGGATTCGATGCTACAAAGGTCATGTTTTCATCAGGAAATGTGACAGAAAGACGGCGAATTGGCATGATTGACATGAAAGGGGAAGTCGTTGTGGATGCCTATGCAGGTGTCGGTTACTATACCCTTCACATGGCATTACGAAGCAAAGCCAAACATATCCATGCTTGCGAGATAAATTCAGATTCAATTTCAGGATTATCTTGGGCTCAAGAAGCAAATGGATTAGAGGATTCTATTACCATTCATCCTGGCGATAATCAAGAAACTTTACCAAAACTCTACGGTATAGCAGATCGATGTCATTTGGGGCTTTTACCTACATCGGAAGCGGTTTGGAAACATTCAATTCATTGCCTCAAACCAAAAGGCGGATGGTTACATATTCACATGAATGTCCATAAAAACAACCTCGAAGAGTGGACATCAAAGACGCTTGAGATGCTAAAGAAATATGCCAAATCACATGGTCGAGATTGGCAGATAAAAGCCGCACATCTTGAATGCGTCAAATGGTTCTCACCACATGTATGGCATGTAGTTCTCGATGTTGAATGCAAAGAACATATTTGAGAGAAGTTTACTTCATCTACGCGCCATCATCCAACAAAACTGCATCGAGAGAAACTTGTTTATTCTGTTCCTCAAGCCTAAGCGGTGGGTCGATTCGAGCAAACATCCATCCAGCGAGAACTACGACCATTCCAATCAAGAATGTGCCGGTAAACAAAACCGCATATGCGTCTTCAATCCAAGCGAAAAAACCTGTTTTTTCATCAGAATCTATCGGGCCAAAACGGAGTGTTCCATCCGGGTCTGAAGCGCCGACCATCTGCACAGAAAGAATCTCTACTTCCTCGAGAGGGCGTCCTGCTGATGAGGCTGGGTTTTGAATATCTTCATCACCAGTAGGGTCATCTGTTGTCGGTACTGTTGCAATTGCACGAATATGCGTCATACCGTCTCGAACAATTCCAAAGGTTGCATAACCTCCATCATCTCGATTTTCTGGGTCAAGATTGTGGGCTTCAGTTTCTGCAATGTACCACTGTGAATCTGCAGAATCTTCTTCTTGACTTCTAGCCATTCCAATGGCTCCATCAACATGCGAGAGATTGTCATTGTGTTCAAGAGGAATCGTTGTACCTGTTCCGCCGCTTCCACATTCAAAACTCGTTGCAGGATACGCGCCAAGGAGAGATTTACAGGTTGGGTCACCCGCTTGAGTAACAAAATCATCGATGACTCGATGGAAGAAAATACCATCATAAATTCCTGATTCGACATTCTTAATCATGTTCGCAGTGGTAATAGGTGCCCATTGTTCAAATAATTCAAGCGTGATGGTTCCAGATACTCGTGTTGCAAATAATGTTGGAGCATATGAGACCTTAATTTCAAAAATTGCATTACCTTGGTAAGTTTCCTTCATCGGTGTGTCTTCTTCAACTGGACCATCGGTCCACAAACTTGGGTCAATGCCTACTGAACGCCAAGATGGTTGTTCATCGGCTACCGCAGTGCCAACTGTTCCACAACTCATCAAGAGCAAATTGAGGACTAGAAGAGTTGCCAACCGTCCTTTCATGATACGCCGAGGGAGCACCCCCCCATGAATCGCTCGCTTGTTGTTCAATGATTTTGGTTTCTCTTCTATCGGTTTTTGCCATTGTTTCTGCAAGAACGGCTTGAACGATTAAGCGTCATGCTCTTGACGGTCAATGTATTGGAAGGAACATGGCTGGAGGCTCCGATACCGATATTGAGGCAGTCCTCGATGCCGTTCTTATCGCTGAACCGAATCCAATCATTCTTGATTTTGAGCCGGAAGGTGAAGGGCGGCGACAGTTGAATTATTCAGCGGTCTCGACAGTTGCGGTTGCCATCGTGTTCTTACTTCTAGCAATGGTTTTTGGTGAATCGTTGATGAATGCTGCAAAAGAGGAAGATATTAACGGCGATTGGTGGGATACTTCGCTTCAACAGCGCCATACAATGGAATTGCCCATGAACACATCTCGTGCTCAATTACCAGTGGATGGAATCTACGAGGCACTCCCCTATACCGAACATTTCATCGAAGTTGAATTGCCTGCAAGTGAACAGGATGTTGGTTTCCCTGGACCCGCGCTTATGCATGTTGCTCTATGGTTACCGGATGTTCCTGAAGATACAAAAATCCCAGTGATTATGACAATTCACCCGTACTATGATTTCGGTGGAGAAGGTATGCCAGGTATCGGTGATGATTCATCTCCAAACACGGTTCCAGATGGCGGTGTTGGAAAATGGGTCTATGACACATTCCTCCCTCATGGTTATGCCTTCGCACAGGCTTCGACGTTTGGTACTGGTGAATCAACACATTGTCAAGACGTCAAAGGCCTTGGAGAACAAGTTGGTATTCAAGCGGTTACAGATTGGCTTGGACAACAGAATTGGTCAAATGGGAATGTTGGTTTAATGGGCAAATCTTACGCAGGTACCACAAATTGGGAAGCCGCTCAAAACCCTTCTGAACATCTAAAAACCATCGTTCCAATCTCAGGCTCTATTGGCGTTCAAGAGATGTTCTACCGAAACGGTTCATCCGAAGCCAGAGCAATGGGCTACGATGCAGCCTATCAGGCCGCAACTACCGATTTAACTTCTGACGATATGCGAATGTGCAGTGATGATTTGGTAGGCCCACTTAACCCATGGAGTACATGGGGGTGGGCGGAATTCGGAGGAGCAGATTGGTCGGATTATTGGGATGAACGCCGCCACTTACCCGATGTTCTTGCAAATTACAAAGGTAGCGTCTACTTAGTGTGGGGACTCCAAGATTGGAATGTTGACCCTTATCACGCATATCCAACCTACCAATTGTTACTAGATGCCGGAATAAATGCGCGAGCTATTTCTGGACAATGGGCTCACAATTATCCGGATCAACCAGACCGACACAGTGAACTTTCCACCGGTTATGGGAAAGAGGCTTATCCAAACATGAGCCGTATGGATTGGGCTGTTGAACTCTATGGATGGTTCAATTATTACCTCAAAGATATTGGAGAGGAACCTCAACCAATGGTGCAAATTCAAACCAATGATGGTCGGTGGCACGTCGAGGATACTTGGCCACCTGCTGATGTCAATCTGTTGCTTCAAGACCTCTCAAGTGATTGGACCGGGGCTTCAGGCACCGTCAATGGATTCGGCTCATCCGTTACAATGACCAGTCCGACCTTTGAGGAGGAAACTCACATTTCGGGCCTGCCTACTTTGCATTTGGATGTGACAACGCTCGGCTGTAACGGTGGACAAATTTTTGCAACCATGTATGATGTTACTGCAAATCTAAGACTTGGTCATGCAACCATGGATATTCGGTATCGAGACGGTGGATATGAAGCAAAAGCCGCTGCACCAGCAAGCAGTTACACGATGTTGATGGAATTCAATCCATTGGACGTCGTACTTCCTGCAGGCCATGCTCTTCGCATTGAATTAACCGAAACCGGTGAAGATTATCTTCCTGGTCCATGCGCTACGAATCCTCTGGGAGGATTGAGTGTCTCTGGTGGAACAATTGGACTGCCTCTCATCGACCGCCCTGTGGATGATAATCGATGGTTTTTAGCTCCTGCATGGTGGGAGCAACAACCGATACCTGAATGAAGGTTGAAGACTGTAGTTTCTACTCGCATTCGGTGAGAATACTAAAGACTCCTCACATAATCGCAGAAACATGGGAACACCAAATGTTGACGATATTGGTGCAACTTTGTCTCAAGAATTAGAAAGTATTGGCCCTGTTCTTGGCCCAATAATGCTTCTTCTTTCGTTATTCTTAATCTTCAGAGGTCATGAAAAATTGCAATTTGCTGCAGCTATTACTGGTGCAGGGATTGGTTATACCCTCACTGGTTTTGTCTATGAGCAATTAATTTCGAATAATGTTCCTGTTCGCCAAGACCAGACAATTTATGTCATGGGTGTATTGATTGTCATCTGCGCCTCAATTATGGCAGCAACTGTTCAAATGAGTATTCGTATGATGGCTGGATTCTTCATCTACATTAGTTTCAGTGGACTGTTTGTCTTTTTGAATGAAAATGGATACGAAGTAGTTGATAGTCAAGCCATTACTGGCGGCATGGCAATTGTCGCCTTTTTCGCCGTTCGCTTAATACGCAATATCTTGCCAATTCTCGTCTCTTCGTTAATGGGTGCATTGGGATTAATGGGTGCAGTTCTTTTACTCTCAGGGGAACCTTTGACAATGCTTAGTCCCACAAATAGTTCTACAGCAATGATGGTTTGTGTGTTGTTTTTACTCAGTTTTGCATGGCAATATACCGACATCAGGAGAAAGAAAAAGAAGGAACATGCCGAAATGAATCCAGAAATTCCAGATATGCAGCATGTTGCTCGAGGAAATAATCAAGTTCAAGCACGACGACGACGGGCTGGAGACTTACCAGATTTGAGAGATTTATCTTAACTGGAGAACAAATGTTTCATTCATCGTAGGGTTGCCAATCATCTTGGCCTTCTTCACGATACCACCAGTAACCATCTTCATCTTCAAACCACTCAACACCGTCTTCGTCGACTGAATAGCCATCCAAATCTTCTTCTTCATCCTCTGCATTCGGATCAATCAAACCAGATTCTTTTGAGATTTGTTGCTTGAGTTGTTCTAATTCCTCTTCTTCATCACCAAAAGCACGGTTTTCCTTTGCAACCTCTGCTTCATGGTCCCCTTTCCGAATCGCATCATCGGATTCTGC